>Ga0116226_10006811_pt1 | contig 10287 bp, 9 predicted proteins | sample S1TSphfallax_FD_89692 | JGI IMG/M metagenome (GOLD analysis project Ga0116226, IMG submission 89692) | Host-associated microbial communities from peat moss isolated from Minnesota, USA - S1T2_Fa - Sphagnum fallax MG | ecosystem: Host-associated > Plants > Peat moss > Unclassified | place: USA...
AAAATATATTATTTTTTTTTTTTTTTTTTTTTTTTTTTAATTTTATTTATTTTTTTTTTTTTTTTTTTTTTTTTTATTAATTTAATTATTTATTTAAAAAAAAAAAAAAAAAAAAAAAAAAAAAAAAAAAATTAGGAGTAATACAATAAAATTATACTTTATTATAATATATAAATCATAGTCCCATGAGTAACAATCTTTTTGCAATTTTTATAGAAAAAAAAAGATTAAAGTGGTATAGCCCGACGGGATTATAGAATAGTCTTTAAGATTATTTGGCGATATTAGTGAAAACGATCAAAGAAGTTTTACAAGCTTTTAGATCGTCGGTCATATAAATGGTCGCTACAGACTGGGTCACTAATGGGTGGCTGAAATGCTGCTTAATGTACAGTCGGAGCTTTTAGTTAAAAAAGTATTTAACTAATAGAATATACGAATTTAAAGTTATTCTAGCTTATTGTTGATATATTAATAATAAGTAAGTTTGTATGTACTATCTGATTGTTGTTATGAAGGCTTGTCGCTTATGTCTGTATCTATTAATAAAATGAGCCAAGAAAGAAAGACGACGGTTTCACAGACGGAAGAAACTTGATTAAAAGAGAAAGAATTGGAACTTGAATGGTTCTGTGGATTTTCAGAGGCAGAGTCTATGTTTTTTATATCTACTAAAGGGGATTTATCTTTCAGAATAAAATTACATACAGATGATAGACAAGCTTTAGAATATATAAAAACTTTATTAAGTGGATTGGCGAATCGAGAAGTAGGAGTTATTGTAGACTCAAAAGACAATTTTGAATCTTATTATACAGTAGCTAAGTTTCAAGATATAATTGAAATACTTATACCGATTTTTTCAAAATATTATCTTACAACTTCTAAATTTTTAGATTTTCAAGATTTTAAGGCAGCAGCTACAATAAGAAAAACATCTTATTCACTGAAAAGAAAATTAAATGCAGAGGAATTATGTTCAATATTAAGTATAAAATCTGGTATGAATAGTCAAAGATTGACATTTAATTATGATGACTTACCTAAGAGACCATTAACTCCTTCTAGACTTCTAGGTTTTGTAGAAGGGGATGGTTCATTCTATATATCTAATGCGACTCCTACTTTTTCGATTAAACAACACTCTAAAAATATACACTTTTTCTATGAGATTGCAGAGTTTTTAAGCAAGTTACCGTATTGTCCAGAAAATGGTCCTAGAATTGAGAAATTTAACACTAAACCTACACCAGGTATATCTAAAGATAGTTCTAATAAATGTAATTTATATGTTGAAAATATTCTTCAACTTTATAATTATATTTTACCTTTTTTTAAGTCATTAAGATTTATGTCAAGAAAAGGTGTAGATTTCCAATTATGGGTATTAGCAGTAAAACTTAAAGCTTTAGGACATACAACAAGTATTGAAGGTAAGAAATGTTTCATAGAAATAAATAAGTTTATTAATAAACGATATACTAATAGTGCTTTTGTAGCGAAAGCTCCAAACTTAAACCAAATCAATGAAATACTAAATAAACCTCCTATATTTGATTTATCTTCAGGATTATCTTATAAAGCTTTATCCGATATGGTTAAAGTATCCAAAAAAGGTAATACAGGATTCGGTGTAAATGTTTACGACAATGGTAAATTAGTCGTAGGTTCTCCTTTCTCTTCTTATACTCAAGCAGCTTTAGCTCTAGGAAATGTGAATATTTCTTCCGTAATATCTAAGAAAATAGATACAGACAAGCTTTATAAAGAAAGATATCTATTTGAATCTTCTGTATAGCCTGATATTTAATAACAAGATTAAATACTACAATTTTACAAATAAGCAAGTTTGTATGTTTTACCCTACGGGCAAATGTCGCTATGAGGTATTGATACACCAGTATCTACAGTTTGTATTCTCCCTGTTTCTGTTGTTAAGCCAGATAAAAAATTTATGGCTATGTTTATGGGGTTTATTGATGGTGATGGTTATTTTGATATTGGTGAGCAAAAACAATATAACAAAATAACTAAAACCTTAGTTAAAAGTACTATTAGAATTCGTCTAGCTAGTAATGTAAATGTTAGAGATATATCCTCATTAGAATACTTTGTAAAAGTTCTAGGGGTAGGTAAAATATCTAACATGTCAGCTGGAAGAGAACAAGTTAGAGTCATATTCTCAAAAAAAGACTTAGTAACGGTAATACTGCCTTTGATTAAACTATATAACCTACAGTTTTTAACTTCTCAACGTGTAAAACAGTTTGCTCTTGTTAATTATATATTAGAAAATTCTATTACGCATTGAGATAATGTTCAATTTAAACAGCCCGAATTTGTAGGTATATCCGCTCATGATATGGTTAAATTAGATTTATTTGGTGATTGATTAGTAGGTTTTACCATGGCAGAGGGCTCTTTTGGTATAAAAGCAGCTGGTTCTGCTTTTTATCAACTTAAACAAACAGGAGATGATAATGTCGATCTTCTTAAAGCTGCTTGTTTAAAAATTACAGGTAGAGAAGCTTATGCTATGAAGGCTGATACTGTAGGTAGTTATCAATTAAGTTTATCTTCTAAGACTGATATAGAGAAAGTGGTTTATTTCTTTTCATCTTCTAGTTACCATACATTATATGGTTATAAATTGAGTCAATATAAACTATGACTTACTACACTTAAAAACAGTAGCCGTTATTCTAATATTAGCGGTACTTTTCTTTAATATAAATATGGTCTTTAATTTCAAAAATACAATGTACGATACTGGTTGCCTCAAATGCATAGTTATTAGCTTTCTAAGTATTTCCTTTTTTGTTTGGTTGAATAGTTCCCAACCTTTCCCCCTGGGGGAACAGGTAGAATCTTACTTAATTTACGATATGCCTTTTTATAGTACATATGCTGTACTCTTCTTCCATACCTTACCAATTAAAGATGAGAAAAAAATTAAAGGTTATAGTCGAGTAGGTCCACATAACAAAGATATACTCTCTATAATTTTTGGATCTTTACTAGGTAAAGGTAGTGTTGAAAGAAAAAAGGATGGTTCGCGTATAACTTTTTATCAGGAAGCAGTACATATAAAATACTTACTTTTTTTATATAATCAATTAGCTAGTGCAGGTTATTGCAAGCCGACTCTACCAAAAATTGGTAAAAAACTAGGTAAAAAAGGTAAAATATATAAAACTCTAAGATTTTCAACTTGAACTTACACTAGTTTTGATTGAATATATAATCTTTGATACGTCGGCTCCGCCGGTATAAAAGTAGTTCCTCAATCAATTAGTAATTATTTAACTCCATTAGCTTTAGCTATCTGAGTAATGGATAGTGGTGTAAAATCATCAGGAGGATTAAATTTTGTTAGTTGCTTTTCGTATTCAGATTGTTTATTAATCGTTCAAGCTTTACAAAAAAACGTGGGGTTAAAAGCTATAATAAAACCTACAGGGATACCATCTGAGTATAATGTGTATATTCCAAAAGAATCTATGATTGATTTAAGTAATAAAGTAAGTGCTTTTATTATTCCGGAAATTAAATACAAACTACTACCCTAAACAAGATATCTACTTAAAAACTTAATAACCTTAGCATAGTTATGTATTAATAGTAGGAGGTAATTTTTACGAGTAATCCTATGTGCGATAAAAATAATACATGGCAATACTTATGAATACAGGTCAAATATGTTTGTTTAGCGTTAAGACCGTCGGTAGAGTAAACTATCGCTACAGACTGCTTCATAGGTAGGTGGCTGAAATGCTGCTTAATGTACAGTCGGGATCTTTTTTTATAAAATTTTTATATTATAAAACACAAGGCTTTATACTATATTAATTTATGATTATCTATACTAAGATAAGTATATTGCACAGGGTTTGCTTGTTTTAAACATGAAAAGCTTCCCCTACAGAGGAAAAGCTAGAATTAGCAAATTAAAGATTTGGCAACTGTTAAGTAAGTAATAGCAGTTGAGAAATATCACTATATGCTGGAAACTCCTAAAGCCTTATATACTGTAATATTCGATATTATTGTTAAAATTATAGCCAACTGGCCCTCCTCTCTTGTGAATAGCTTCGCTTAGCCAGAGTGGAGGTAGGATGTAACAATGGACAATCAGCAGGAAACCGTATCCCGGGTTAGGGTAATTTGATCCTAGTCGGATCCTTAGAGACTATATGTGATACATCTTTCTTCTTTCCATCCCTGTTTTATTTGGCAGGTGGAGCTCCTTCCTTATTTAGATTAGTCTGGGGAGGGATAGGTTGTAATACAAGAAGAGAGTAAAGAAATAGTCCTAACATTAAATTGAAAAATTAGTGTAACCTATAACTTTATTAGGTTATCAAATGTAAAATTTTCAGGTTCCCACTATCAAAAGTAGAATGTGCTATTATCTTGTATATATTATTTTATACTCTTTTAGCACGTTTGTGGGACAGGGTTGATTTGAAAGGTTTAAGTATTACTTCTTTAATTGTTCCTTTTAGATTATTTTCAACTGTTGAGCTAGAAAATAATCAGGGTACCCATGAGGTATTAGCTAAACTTAAACCTAAAATAAATTTATAATTTATTGTATGATTTGTAGGTATCTGTGAAGCAGAGTCCTGTTTTTACTCCTGTCTGCGAAGCCACCCCCAGCTTCTATATTTTTTTGTTTATTACGGAATCTACGATTTTATAAGTAAAATCCGTAATTCGTAGATTCAAAAAAAAAATCAAAGGGAAAGCGTAAAAATAAAGAAGGATTAGTGGTAGGATTTTAATTTGTGTTTAGAATTGCATTACATCGTGACGACCGAGGTGTTTTAGAACACATAAAATGTACCTTAGGTTGTGGGAGACTTAATACGGAGCGAGACACATTAGTTTTTACAATATCTCAACTAAGTGATATTGAGAAAATCTTGATCCCTTTATTTGAAGAATTTCCATTAAACACAACTAAACATCTAGATTATTTAGCATTTAAAAAAGCATTTTTGATGGTTTTTAATCGACGAAGCAGTGAACTAAATAAACCAGATTTATATTCAGAGATTCTTGAATTAAAACATAGTATGAATACTAAAAGAGTATCTGATGTTTTACCTAGAGGTCATGAGATAAGAATTACAGGTAACTATTTAGTGGGTTTACTGGAGGGGGATGGTTCCTTTTATTTTAATAAACAAGATCTGTGGCTCCTATTTTTTGTTTGAATTACGGATTTTACTTGTAAAATCGTAGATTCAAAAAAAAAAAACAAAGCAAAATAATTTAAAACTTATTAAGCCGTGTTCCTTCCTTGTTTCACGATCATTCTAAACATAAAATAGTTTTACAATCATTCTGCCTTGCCCCCCTCTCATCGAACGTAGTGATGAGAATTGGGGGGGATACAAAAAATAAGTTTATAAATACAACCCTGTATATTTAGCCTTTCCTAGGTTAAATATGAGTGCCTGAAAATCTGTATTGCTAAGTAGGTGGTTGAATTAGGAATGAATAATTCTTTTAGAGTCTACACTTTATTAAACTTAAATTGTTTAACCACACATATTAAGGGAAAATTTAAAATTTAAACCTTAGCAATAACGATTATTTAAAAATTATATGGTTTACAAATTATGTATTACTAGTTTAGTTCGCGATATACTGAATTCTTTATTGACTCTTGAGATCCATATTGGCTTTAAATCAAGAGATGTAAACTCTGATTTGTTTCTTTTTATAACCCCCTTGTTAGTATATTCAAACGCCGACATAGAAAAGGTAGCTATATTTAAAAATAATAGAGGGAAAGCGGGCGTTTATTGTTGAGTAAACTCTGAATCAGGTAAACGCTATGTTGGAAGTTCTATAGACTTAGGTAGAAGATTTACTCAATATTTTAATTTGAAGCATTTAATGAAAGTACATATGCGTATTTATAAAGCTTTGTTGAAACACGGACATTCCAAATTCAGCCTTGAAATATTAGAATATTGTGCTTTTGACTGTATCATAGAAAGAGAGCAGTATTACATAGACCTCTTAAAGCCTGAATACAATACTCTACAAATAGTCGGGTCTCCACTAGGCTATAAACATACTGAAGAGTCCTCCCCCCTAGAAAATTTAAGGTTATTAGGTACAGGACGTAAGCACTCTGCGGAGGCTATAGCTAAAATAAAAGCCGCACGTCTTGGTAGCATTGTTCCAGAACATATTAGATTGAAAATTAGTTGTTCTAAATTAAAAGCTAATTTAAAACACACTGAATTAGCTAAATTAAAAATAGGAGCAGCTAGTCTAGCTCGAAATGGAGCTATTACATATGTAACGGACATGGAGACTGGAAAAACGAACGAGTATGCTTCTCAACGTAAAGCAGCCTTAGAGTTAAATGTAGCCCCTCTAACATTAAGTAGATATATTTTATCCCAAAATCTTTATAAGGGCAGATATAAAATAACCTAAATTTTGACCGTGTCCTTTTGTTCGTGTCTCATTGGTTACTACAACAGTTAATAAAGTACTTTTAGACAAGATACGAGAGTTTCTTCTAAATCATTTAGACGAACCTTCTGGTATATTGGGTAGTTGTACTAAATTGATTAATATCGTCCCTCCGGGGAGGGATGATAAAAAGATAAAAGGCGGCAATAAACCTATCTCTAATTTAGAAATTTATCAAGTGGATTATATATGTAACATCTTAATACCTTATTTAGATAAAATACAATTTAGAACTAAGAAGCATAAGGATTATGTTGATTTTATAAGCTTAGCTTTTTTAAACTTAGAGGGTAAATATCTTACCTCCCTATCATCACTACGTTCGAGGATAGGGAGCCGAAGGAGAAGAGGGTAGAGAATTAATGATTAAATTAGCTGATACTATGAATAATAACAGATTATCAACTAACTCTAACCCCTTAACTCTAGATACGACTACTAAGTCAGAATTAGATCTATTGATTAAATCAAAACCTTTAATAGATATAGATTCTGAAGGTAGAGCTAAGATAATACACGAAAATAAATATATAAAATCTACTTATATTATTAAAGCTATTTTTCTAAATGGTTCTATTTCTTATTTTACTAATGGGATCTCTTGTGCTAAAGCTCTACATGTAAGTAATAACACTATAACATAGCGGCTAAATGATGGTAAACCTATCAAAAATAAAGAAGGTTTAATATCAGCTCTAGCCGTAAAAAGAATTAAAGCCTACTCTCCTAAGCCTTCTACCTATAATTATAATACAGCCACATTATTTTAAACTATTAGCTTATTGGTTTATAGTATTACAAACCTTATGAGTGCTGTACCATGAATTGGACAAGATATTGTGGAGTTTCTATGAGGAGGTTTCTCTGTTAATAACGCAACTTTAAACAGATTCTTTGCTTTACATTTTGTATTACCTTTCATCTTAGCAGCTTTAGCCTTAATGCATTTAATAGCACTTCACGATAGTGCAGGATCTGGTAATCCTTTAGGAATATCAGGTAACTATGATAGATTAGCTTTTGCTCCTTATTTCTTATTTAAAGATTTAATAACTATATTTTTATTTATAATAATATTAAGTATATTTGTATTCTTTATGCCTAACGTATTAGGAGATAGTGATAATTATATAATTAGGGAAAAAGCTTAGTTATTGTCAGAATGAACTTCTGGCTATTAAACCATCAAATTGCGGGAAGTCCCTAAAGCAATTTCAACCAAGCAGACGTGGCAACACAGTTTGTGGCACAGATAATGACTCGTGGTAAGGTAAAATCGAGATTGATTATCTATATGATTGCTACTTTCCCATAAAAACGATTTTATCGTTCTTTGGAAGGTGAGTAGGAAATACAGATAAAAGGGTAATCCGCAGCCAAGCTCCCATACTAACGAGTATGGGTGTGCAGTTCATCGACTAGATGTTGGTTGGCGCAAGCTTAAGATATAGTCAAGCCCCATTCGAAAGAATGCAGGAAGTTATTTTTGGATAAAGTTCCGTTAAATGGATAGGTTTAAACCTATTTAGGGAGAAGGCCTTAGTCAGGCACATCTGTTATTTAATTGCTTTCTATACTTATTTAAAGACTGAAAGCTATATATCCTCTACAGATCAAGATAAATCTCTCCATACTGAACCAGGTAACGAGATCAAACCTCTCGTTCAAGGGAAAGTAGGGGATAGTTTAATGACTCTTCCTGAAGTTAAAAGTTTATTTTTGACTCTCAAAAATTCAGGTCCGTCTGGTAAAGGCTCAGATAAAGAATTCTGTTTACTTGCCAACGGCTTCTGACAAGCGGAAGGGTATATTGGAGGTATCTTTAGATCTGAGTTGAACTTTTATCCTCTTTGCACGGCTACTCTGTTGTTTTCTGTGGAAAGCGCCGAATTCTTTATTAGATTAGACAAAGCTTTAAGCAATAAGGGTACTTTTAGCATAACTTTAAATAGTTTTGGTAAGTTTGTTATCGCTTATAGATTGTCCGGTTGAGATACTTTCTTTTCTGTGTTTGTTCCTTATTTCCATATGTTATACGGTGAAAAATACCAGGCTATTCTTAAATTAAAAGAAATTCATGCATTAAAACCCTTAATTAAAGATAATACGGACAACATGTCTAAAGTTCTCTTAGTAAGTCTTGTTTATTCTTTAACTGCTCATTCTTCTCGTTATAAAGTAAGCCTGGAGGATAAATTACTTTCTTTAGGTCTAGATCTGGCTTTATTGAAAGAATTGCCAAAGGTTTCTTATAAAGAAAATGTTATAAAACCTTCTTTCTTATTTATACTGGGGTTCTTTTTAGGTGATGGTACTTTACATTTGAAACTCGAATGAAAAGAGAGAAACAGTACTGTTGTTGTTGTTCCTTTATTTAATATTGTACAATCTAACATTGAATCTAATAAATATATAATGGAAACAATGGCTAACGCTTTAAATGCTCTTAATATCAAAACTTCTTTAGATAAAAGTGTTAATACTTACACTCTAACAGTTAAAGGTATTCACAATGTATTTAATTCTTTATTTCCTTTATTGAAAAATTCTTCACACTTCTTATATGGGAAAAGCGAGAGTTTGAATTTATTAGTCTGAGTAGAGCGACTGGTTAGATCAGGTGGTCACCATACTTATTTTGGTTTAAGAGCGCTTATAAAAAAATTGTATGATAGTACTAATGAACGTTACACAGATAAAGAAGTTTGAATGGGCCGTATCGAGGATTGATTGAAAGCAGTTTCTGCTCGTAGAGAGTGAGGAGAATACTTTATTTCTCCTATATATACTCCTAATCATGGAATTAGAGGTTGACAAGTACGTTTCCCTTCTACTTTGAAATTCCCTAAGTCTAATAAAGCACTTATGTGTTCAACTTGCGGCGGTCGAGCCAAAGCTTTAGCAGCTGCTGTGCAATATAGAGATAAAATTCTTTCAGATTGAATTAACCAAAATTTTTAGGTTAACTTTAAGAATCTGTTTTCACCCTACTTCGTAGTTTTGTTAAGCTAGCGGACTAGGGTGCTAGAGGAAATAACATTGTCAGACTAATTAGATCTGGGCAAATCCAATGCAAACACCACCAGCTATAGTCCCGGAGTGATATCTTCTTCCTTTCTATGCTATTTTAAGATCTATACCTAATAAATTATTAGGTGTTATAGCAATGCTTAGTGCTATTTTAATATTATTAGCTATGCCTTTTACTGATTTAAGTAGAAGTAGAGGAATACAATTTAGACCTTTAAGTAAAATAGCTTTCTATATCTTTATAGCTAACTTCTTAATACTGATGGTATTAGGAGCTAAACACGTAGAGTCACCATACATAGAATTTGGACAAATAAGTACAGTTATTTATTTTGCCCATTTCTTAATTATAGTGCCTTTTATTAGTCTATTTGAAAATAGTTTAGTAGAATTAGCAGTATTAACTAAAGAAAAGCCGAGTAGGTAAAATGGGTAATTTATATTTATTTTTAACTGGTCGCTAAGGAAATCTAATAGATAAGTTATATTTATTTTAACTGGTCGCTAAGGAAATCTAATGGATAAGTTATATTTCTTTTAACTGGTCTTCCTATAGGTTTAATAACTATAAGCGCTACTGATATATCTATCTCGGGTTTAAATCTTTATTTTTAGTATTATACCTAATTTAATAAAAGATGGCCTAAATATTATATCATAACCCCTGCGTAGCCCCCCCCCCCCCCCCCCCAATAAAAGGGGGGCCCCCCGGGGGGTGAGGGCGCCCAAGGGAGAATACACGGGTATCCCCCCCCCCTT
>Ga0116226_10006812_pt1 | contig 10286 bp, 6 predicted proteins | sample S1TSphfallax_FD_89692 | JGI IMG/M metagenome (GOLD analysis project Ga0116226, IMG submission 89692) | Host-associated microbial communities from peat moss isolated from Minnesota, USA - S1T2_Fa - Sphagnum fallax MG | ecosystem: Host-associated > Plants > Peat moss > Unclassified | place: USA...
AGTGCTCTTGTATAGTCAAATATGTCTTGTAATTGACTTAAACACATCAATTTTTGTGAATAGTCTTGGTTTCACAAAAAGGTAGCCTATGCACTTTCACTAGTTATCTAATCTACATTTGCATTTCATTTTACATTTACCTTACGTACCATGGTACCAAAACGATTTCACCATAAATTATTTTATTTTTTATTTTACTAAATTTTTGAAAATCATTTATTATTTGTGCTAAAATTTCAATAAGACCAAAAGTTCAATTGGTAGGTCTAAATTGCAAACCTCCAAGTACAAAGTCTTAAGACTGTGACAATCTAGACACATTAGATTATTTCATAATCTTCAGATGAATTCTATTTATTATTTTCTATAAGCATTATAAATATCCATGAAGTAATCTTACATTTTAGCATGCCTTTGATCCTACCTATCCTTCTCATCTTGTGTTTTTTCAACTGAGTGTAAAATGCATAAAAGTCATGACCAACCCTAAAAACAAGATGTAGTCTTCAAAAGTTATTACTCTAGTCATTTTTTTTACCACACAACAATCTACCTTTGTGGCCACAAGCCAAGGGCTACTATGGGGTGAAATAGGGTAGGTGCACCTACCTAGCCATGGGTTTAAATACAAGTTATTTAGGGAGTTATCAGGAGTTACCTAAAAAACTATTTAAGGGTTAACGATTGATTTTTTTATCTTTGGAAGTACCTAGGGACTATTTATGGGGAGCTACATCAGGCTTATTTAATGGATTGCCTAAGGGCTTTTTAAGAGTTTAGGAATATTTTTGGGGTTATTTTTGGGGTTTCGTAGGGGATTATTTAGGGGATATTTAAAGACTACCTAATGGCCTACCTTGGTTGGGATGCCTAGGGACTTTGTAAGTGATGTGACACCTACGGGGCTACTTAATTATGGGCTTACATAAGAGGTTATTTAAGGATTACATAGTGAGTTATTTAAGCAAATTTGATTTCGATGAAAAGGTACCTAGGGTTTTACATCGGACTTATCATAAGGGCTATTAAAATCTTAGTTTAACATCATAATCAAACCCCTAAATCTTATCCCCATTCATAATTAAACCCCTTAACCAAGAGTGCCATCCAAAATCTAAGTCTTCAACCTTGTGTAAAAAGGGTATCCATAACCTTTGCTTGAAACCCATATGTTTTGTCTTATGGGTGGGAACTATATAACTGGGAGCTCATTTTTTCTCTTTTTCATTTCTCACTCAAGTTGAAGGATTTTCTCATTTGGAGATCATGGCTTCATCTTCAAACCATGGTTCTAATTTTATGGTAGATAGTTTTAATACTTCTAGATCAAATAGTTTTAGCTCTTCATTTTCAAGTGACGATGGGATGTAAGAAATGTTTACAAACATGGATAGATAGAAATAATGTGTTTTTGCAATTGCAATTGTTGTTGCCAATTCATTTAACATGTTCACTACCAATGAGTTAAAAGAGGGCACATGTCACTTAGTGGATTTTGATGTGGGAGTTCGGGATGTGTTTGCTATTATGTGAGCAACACCAAAGTTGTTCAAAACTTTGACCAACTTTAATTTGGTTGAGTTTGGTGGGTTGGTGTTATTAGTGGCACCCACCATTGTGCAACATGCACAATTTACAAATGAACATCAAATTCAAGTTTTGGATTTAAGGTTTGCATTAAAGTTTTAGTTTTAGCACTTTGGATTAAGGTTTTAAAGTTTAAATGTAAGGTTTGGATTAAGGTTTTTTTAGCGCTTTAAATTAGTGTTTTAGTTTTAGGGTTTAGGATTTAGGGTTTTAAGACTTTGGATTTAGGGTTTCGGATTGGGGTTTTTTTTTTTGGTGATTTGGATTAGGGTTTTTGAATTTTGATTTAGGGTTTGGATTAAGTTTTTATTTTAACGCTTTAATTAGGGTTTTAGTTTTAGGGCCTTGGATTTAACGTTTGGAATAGGGTTTAAGGCTTTGTGCTTACATTAAAGTTTAGGGTTTGGATTAAGGTGTAAGGTTTTGTGCTTTGCATTAGAGTTTTAGGGTTTAGATTTAGGGTTTGAATTAAGTTTTTATTTTAACACTTTATATTAGGGTCTTAGTTTTAGGGCTTTGGATTTAGGGTTTTCGCTTAAGGTTTAAGGTCTTGTGTTTTGCATTAAAGTTTTAGGGTTTAATGTTTTAGGTTAGGGTTTTAAGGTTTAAATTTAAGGTTTGGATTGAGTTTATATTTTAGTGCCTTAGATTAGGGTTTAGTTTTATAGTTAAAATTTTGGATTTATAGGTGATCACCAAATTTGTACTAGGCATCTTTCAAAATTGACCCTAAAGCAATGCCTTCTCTAGTTCATTTTGTATATGAAACATGATAATGTTTCCATGTATGATGCATTTGCATGGAATTGGTCAAAGAATGTAGTTTGTGATGATGCCATTTTCATTGCATCTTGCATTAATAATGCAATTAGAGATGAGATTCGATGGCCCACAACATAAAAACAGGTTGTGTTAGGCATGAATTTGGTGGAATTCCAAGGTTGCATTGGACTCATTGATGGCATGCCCATCAAGATTTGCAAACCTTGGAATGATTGGGCCCATAAGGTTTGGTTTAATGGGCCAAAACAAATTACTCAATGAACAACACCATGGTTGTTGATCATCAAGGTTTGTTCATTTACTTGGTTCTTACAATGATGTCACCATTTTGTGTCAATTTGAACTACATAACAATTAACATCAATTATTTTGCATGGTGATGAATATTTGAACTACTTATTGAAATATCATGGCTACCTAAATGAAGAAATGTTCATCATGAAAAGGATTAGGAGGTATGAGATAGGTCTTAATGTTGACCAAAATGTTATTAAAGCCTACAAGAAAATGCATGCTGGGTCTAGAGTGTGGGAGGAATGGGGGACTAGTGAATTGAAAAGGAAATGGGGACAATTAATGAAAATGTTTAATTCCACAAAGCCAATGTGCATAATGTTGTTCAAAGTTGTAGTTATATTAATAAACTTTCTCCGCAAACACCAAATGGACTTCACATTTCAAGTCATAGGTGAACAATTGCTAAACCATGTTGACCAATGGGATAAAGACTTTTATTTCTACATGTCTAAATTATGTTTAACTTTTGTTTTAACTTCCTCTTCACTATTGACCTTTAATTTCCCAACAATTTTTAGGTTACTGATTTTAACCTTGTTTATTTTGCCAAAATAATTTGCATATGTGCTTACATTAGAGCTAGGCATTATTTTAAATCCATTTCCATGGTGGATTATATGTTCAATGTTTCGTGACTACTAGTGCAAATATTCACCCTTCGTCCTCCCCTTATTTGTTAGAATTAGAGTGAAAGTAAATGAAGGGCCTAAATTTACAACATGTCTAACTAATGGAGGATTTGAGTCCATAGAGATGGATGTAGGAGTAGATGGAAGAACAAATCCTAGGAATATAATTAAAAATAAATGGGGTTGTTAGACTATTAGTACCATTAATCAAATTTTGTTGATGTTTCAAAAAATTCTGCATGGCATGCCCATCATTAATTTCAAGTGTATTAACAATTATTCATTATGAAAAACCATTATTTCTGGTCCTTCCTCATTTAATGTCCCTATTTTCAACTCCCACAATGTTTTTCGCAACCTTTCTTTCAAGGTTTCATTTTGGAACTCTAATTTTGGGTATCAAATTTATATGAGACATAAACAACCTTCCACACTACATTAAAAACATGAGTTGTGTATTTTTGGACTTATTTTTACTATAGATAACAAAGTGATGGTTATAGGCAACACACATGTTGTTCAAGTGAATGGACTCCACAATGGCACAATTTCCTTTTTTCTTGCCGTGGTGCCTTTGACACATGCATATTCAGGAAATTCTCTCCACGTTGAAAACCTTCCACCCCAACATAAATAGACCCATCCATACCTGAAAAACCCTCAAACCTCCTCATCATTTTAACTTAGTTTCTTTTTTTGCCTCTATTTATTTCTCTTAATGCCTCTTTGTCTCTCTTTTTGCCTCTTTATCTCTGTATTTCTTCATGCCTTTCTATCTCTTTCTATCTATTTCACTCTTTCTCTCTTTCTCTCTATTTACCTCTTTGTTTCTATTTATGCCTCTCTTTGAATCTCAATTTTTTTTTCTATCTTTCTATGTACTTGTACAATGACTTTTATACAAATATGTATACTTATACATACATTTATAAAATTTGTGTACACATATTTCCCTTGTAAAAATTTAGTTACCATAAAAAGGTTTGATAGATTGGTGTGGCAAACCAATTTGATGGATTGGATGAAAGTTATGAAGACACCATTAATCACGAAAATGCCTCCCATTTGTAATTATTAACATTTCTAGTTAAAATGTTTTTTGGGCCAAACTTTAGAGAAATGAAAATAGAATGGCACATAAAATAGTCCTTGGTTTTTTAACAAAAGATTAGTAAAATTATGAAACCCACAAAGGCTTCTAGGCACAAGAGGAGGGGTGCATATTAAGAATCATTGAGTTTGTTTTCCAATCACCCTTTAAGGCTTTTAAAAAAAGATTTTTTTTTTTTTTTGATGCACCTACAAGGGAATTGTTTTTAAAAAAGAAAATACACAAGCCAATTGAGCTTCTTGCACATATTAGTAATGAACATTCAAGGCTAGACCATACTTTGGTAAACTTTGCGTAACATATCCCGAATGTTTATGTATAGTGTTAGTATGGATGTTTGGTAGGAATATTGGTCACCAAATAGGGGGTTTGTTTAAAGAAGGCAATCAACATTGTATTACATTCGGTTTAGTCTTTATAATACAAGTCAGACATGGCTTGTATTATTTTTAAAAATAGCCAAGGGTGCAAAATCATGGGCAAACTAATATCCCTAGTTTAAATACATTTCCATATGGGATTTTTACATAGGGAAAATTTTCTCCAATAATTTTTGTAACCTTACAAATTGGAACTATTGAAGATATTATTTATGTATTGCTTGGGGCAGTTTTAAATACTAGTTAACAAGGTTGGCTTATTACAAAAATCTTTATGTGGGAAAAGGAGCGACCGACAAGGATGTGTAGGGTATAATTAGTTGATTTTACGGTTATTTATTATAGCTAATTGTCACTTTTCATTTGGTTTTACCAAAAAACCCTAGGCAAGTACATTTATTGGAACATATGTTCAAGTAATCATAGGAAAGCAATTTATTCAAGCCTTTGTAAACTTTTACATTTGGTGGAGGGATTTGATTAAGGGCATTGGTCTAGGCAACTTGAAAGACGGTCTTTGTAAAGCAAGGGGACAATGTGCCCTCTTAGTCTTACAAACTCCAATTTCTACAACAAAAGATTGTGATATCCAAAGGTCTAGAAATCAGTGAGCTCCTACTAGGTTTCACACACTATTGTTGGCTAAGATGTCTAGTAATGAACATGTAACATTGTAAGAGGCTAGATGTATAATCTTTGTGTAAACTTAAAGGACTGAAAATGGAATAGGTGAATGGATCACCATATTGTGCGATGGTTTTTCTATGGTTAGCTATTGAAGTACATTTTTTCAGGTTTGTAGGACATCAAACAAGGATTGCAATAGGGGTGGGACCAAGTGAGGCCAACTTTGTTTACCAGTCTTATAAAAATGTATTTGCAAGCAAAAGAAAATTGAGTTTAAAGGATAGATGATTACATCCCCTTTCCCTCCTTTATTCCATTACCATTTTCTCATAATTATTTTAAATTTTGGCAATATCATTATTCAATAGCAACCTTACAAATGGTAATGTTGTAAGGCATGGATTTGGTGGCATAGTTCAAATCTGGTGGTAACCAATGATTACCACAAGTTGTGGCTAGTTTATTTTTTGTTTTCTATTTTGTTAAAAATGTTGAGATACATGTTTTGGAAGAAGAGGTAGGGTTGATTTTATGTAGTTAAACAACTTACTTTTTGGACAAATACCTCATAACAAGATATGCTATAAAATTAATTTTCACACAATATGTATTGTGTGAAAATGCAAGGTTGATTTCAACAAGATCTTTTTTGGATCTCAAAGATGGTATCCAAATTTTTGGACTGTAAGCAAGAAAACTATTGTAAAAAGTTTCTTCTTTGATTTTTTGGCAAATAAAACTTTCATTGATCAATAGACACTGTTCAAAAATATTTTTATCTCTCTTTCTATGCCTCTTTGAGATTCTCCATCTTTTTTTTTTCTCTATCTCTTTTTGTCTCTATCTCTGTCTATGTTTATCTCCATCTTTATTTTATTTTGTCATTCTTTCTCCTTCTTTATTTTTTTTCTATTTCTATTTCTCTTTTTGTCATAGATGGTAGTGCCATGAGGTTCATTCATTTGAATGTTCATCCATGACTTATAGTGAATTTATACCTAACTCTTAATTTCATGTTAGTTCACTCTTAGTTAACTTCTAGTTAAGTTGTAGTTCACTTCCAATTCAATTTTAGTTAACTTTTAGTCCATTTTTAATTCTTTTCTAATTTGACTATTAATTAAGTCTCAGTTAAGTCCGAATTAAGTCCTAGTTAAATTTTAATTAAGTTTGATTTAACTCCTATGTAACTTCTAATTAAGTCATAGTTAACTCCTAATCAAATCATAGTTAACTCTTAGTTAAGTCATAATTGACTCCCAAATAACTCCAAATCAACTTCAAGTTAAATCCCAATTAACTTTCAATTAACTTTCAATTAACTCATAGTCGATTCTCTAGGAAGGTTCTTAAAAAACTTCTTTACTTGATGCACACATAGAAACCTCCTTGGAAGCTTCCTTTAATTGGGTCCCCAAAGGAGTATAAATAAAAGTAGGACCCTTCATTTCCTTTAGTTTGTTCAACACCAATCTTAAGCATGATCTTGCACCATAGTTTTGCCAAGTTTTTTTCATGAACTCATGTTTGCATATGTTAACATAATAAATATTTGTTTTCACACTTGTCTTGCACATATCGTTATCTTGTGTTTTTGTTTTTTAATCGCATGATCTTGTTTTGTTCGTTGTTTAAAAGTTAGATTTAGACCTTTCCTTTAGCCTTTATTCTTGTGGATCTTCATGTCCTTAACAGTCTACGCCTTCAAGTCTTTCCATCTTTATTTCATTGTGTACTATGTTCAAATGAATAAGTAGACGAAATGATGACCTAATTGGGTTGATGATTGTTCAAGTTTGTATGTTGAACAACCAACTCCTTGGGTTCATTGGGTTCAAATCAGCAACTAGATGAAATGGTGAATTCATTAAGTTCAAATGAATAATGTTCTAGATCTCATGAACTTCTAACATAACCTTAAATTTACCACAATGGTCAACATAATAACATCAATGGAAGAACATGATAAAAATGTCCAACTTGAATTCATGAGTACCAACTAACTTATGGGGTTCATTGTGTTTAAGATGGTAGGTAGATGAAATGATGATTTGGATGAGTTAATGTGAACAACTAGTTGGATCTCCTAGACATTGATCAAACAAAACCTTATCCACGCATTCATAAACAAAAACCCATCATGACATATCCATTTGATGACTAGACATTGATCAAACAAAATCTTAATCCCCACATTCATAAACAAAAACCCGTCATGACATATCCATTTGATGACTATTGGAAATTTGGATTTATATGTTGAACAACCAACTCCCTTAGTTCATTGGGTTCAAGTGAACAACGATCTCGATCTTTTGAACATTGATTAAACATAACCTTAATCCCCACATCCATAAACACAAACCCATCAATGCATAGTCATTTGCCCATAGGTCTTTTTCCATCTAGGTAATCGTCATTTTGTTTTCATGGAAATATGAATTTTATTAGGGTTTGTTCCGAATAGTAACTAAAGCTTGACCAATGCCCTTTATCTGGATGTAATTGGCATTCAAAAGAAAGTCTGCCACTTTGTCAGCAACTTCAATGCTTGTTGGACATCATGATGTCCTTTGTGACATTTGAAAGCATAGTTGACCTTAACATCCTTAAGGTGGGTGAAGGGCATAATCTTACTTAAACAAATTATAGGTAGGCCTAAGGTTTGTTTGAAATTGCTTCTTTTGCACAAAAAAAAATCATTCAAACTTTGAAACATCTGGCTTTGTAGGGACCTTGATTATAAAAATATTTGGCGAATTTTACCTATCATGCGCTCTAGAGCTATTGGAAAGCCACATGTTGAGTAATAATTTCCACATCTTTTGGAGCCAAGAAAGATGCCTTGTATATTCAACTTAAAAAACTTACATTTGATCAAGTTGAAAAAATAACAATTTGAGCTAGAAGAAGATGCACTATATTTTGATATGTTAAATCATAAATACGTGGAACTTTCTTGCATGCACTTTACTTGTATATTCAAATTTTTTTATTATATGAGTGTCCAAGATATATGTTGAACAATTAACTCCTTGGGTTTAAGTCAATAATTAAATGACATGTTGATTTCAAGAGTTTCAAGTGAATAACTAACTAGATTTCATGGCTTTTGATCAAATAAAGCCTTACACTTGCCATTAATCAACAAAAAAACATCAATGCAAAAACATAAAATGGTTTTCAGGTTGAATTTATGAGCAACAATTAGTTCACTATGTGCATTATGTTCAAATGAATAGGTAGATGAAATGATGACTTGATTGGATGGAAGTGAACAACTAGCTATATTTCTTGGACCTTGATCAAACAATACCCTAAACCCCACCTTGATCAACAAAATAACATTTTTGGACTATCTAAGTTTATATGTTGAACAACTAGTTCCTTGGGCTCACTAGGTTGAAGCAAACAACCATAATAGATGAACACGACCTTAGTAGGAAAGCAAGATCCAACAAGTCATAGAAGTAAAAGACTTTATAGATTCCAATTCAATCAAATTACAAAATGCACATAACACAAATCAAACTAGCAAATTTAATGAAAAGGAAGAAAAATATGTATTTGCATTTGATTCCACATTTTCAAAAAATTCAAATGTATCATACCATTCCAAAAATCCTTATAAGCAAGCTATTTCAATTTGAAAGTGTTCATGAAGATAACGTTTTTTGAGACCATGCACGACTACAAATTTCTAATAAGCTTGATTATTGATTTTGACAAGTTTTAAAACATTCCATGTAATTGTTTCCTCCACTACCTTACACCACCCTTTATTTGCTCAGTGAAATGCCAAACCGTGGATGGGGTCATGGGTAAGCATGGAAGAATGTATGCAACCACAAAATTGTTTGTGAAAGGTGGTAGAAGATGGCAAACATCATCAACAATTGGTGTGATGAAAAGTTGCTAAAAGTTTTGAAAACTAGGAGCGGAAGAATCTGCAACCTTAGGATGGAAACGAAACTTCAAAAATTACAACAAAAAAGATGCAATTATAGATATTGTCGCAACCCCACTTTGAGGCAAGTGTGAGGATGAGATTCGCACTCCCAAAAGTGGTAACTTGAAGTCCTCTGGGACTCCCAAAATTTTAGAATTCGATTACAGAGGTCAAAACACTCTCCTTGAGGTGTTCTTTATATTGTTAGAAAGGTCTTGAAGTGTAAATGTCGAAAATGGCCTTGCATGAGCCATTCGGACATTTTTAGCACGAGTTATGGTCGAAAGAAGGGTCAGGAGTCAAACTAGCAGTTTGACTCCCGACCACTAAAAGTCAGGAATCGACCCGACTACGATGTGTGCAAGTGGAGTGCGACACACCGTTGGAAAGCTCTTGAGAAGAGCTACAAGTTTTCTTGAGACATTGTCCCAATCAGAGGTCTGAGTTGGGAGTTATGAGCTCCCAAAGTCCTAGGAGTCCAATCCGTGACATTTTCGAGACTCCTCCTTGGGAGTCCCGAGATTAAAAGTCATTTAAATGTGGGTGCGGCGGAGTAATGCAGAGAATATTATATGGGGGAAGGTGATGGCTTCCCCCGAAACCAAGCTGTGGTGAGTCAAGTGAGTCCATGTTGCTCGTGGCTTGTCTCAACACCAAGAGTGTTTTTGAAGGTGAATTAACCAACTTGTGGTTGGTTCTGATGCAGGACTGAGTAACTAAATAGTTGTCCCTCTTCCTAGTCTAATCCCGGAACTTTTAGCACGCCCCTCTCACCCCCTTTAGTGCTGGAGGTTAGGAGCGGCACCAAGTTCCAACTACTTCCGCTTTTTAACATATTTGGACCCTTTTTAGGTCTAACAAGGAACTTGGGGGTGTGTTAGATATGATTGATTCACAAAACTTGTGGAAAAATACATATAAAA
>Ga0116226_10006813_pt1 | contig 10284 bp, 8 predicted proteins | sample S1TSphfallax_FD_89692 | JGI IMG/M metagenome (GOLD analysis project Ga0116226, IMG submission 89692) | Host-associated microbial communities from peat moss isolated from Minnesota, USA - S1T2_Fa - Sphagnum fallax MG | ecosystem: Host-associated > Plants > Peat moss > Unclassified | place: USA...
CTTGTACGACTTCGCGACCGCGGTGAGTTTCATCGAGCACGAAGCGCAAGTCCCGGAACTGCTCGCGGCGTGGCTGCGCGGTTACCGGCAAGTCGCGCCCCTGGCGGCCGAGGACCTCGAGCAGATTCCGAGTTTCCTGGTGCTGCGCCGCGTGCTGTTGACCGCGTGGCTCGCATCGCATGCGGAGATTCCATTCGCGCGTCGCTTCGGCACACAGTACACCGAGGGCACGGTCCACCTCGCCCGAGAGTTCCTGGCCGGACGCTTGTACGACGGGCGCCTGGCAGCCGTTCTCTCGTCAACTTGAGGAGTCAGTGCGCATGTTTCAGTCCTTGGCCGGCCGCAGCGTCATCGTCACGGGAGCGAGCAAGGGGATCGGCCGCGGCATCGCGCAGCGCTTCGCGGCGGCGGGCTGCGCAGTGCTCGTGGTCTCGCGCCACATCGCCGCGGCTGCGGCGGTCGTACGGGAGATCACCGCAGCCGGCGGCCGGGCGCAGGCCTGCGCCGCCGATGTGACCGTGCCTGAAGACACCGTCGCGATGGCGGCTGCTGCGATCGCGGCGTTCGGAGGTCTCGACATACTCTGCGCCAACGCCGGCATCTTCCCCGTGGCCAAGCTCGGCGAGATGACGGCAGCGGACTTCGACGAGGTGCTCGGCACGAATCTCAAGGGCACGTTCCTGTGCGTGACCGCCTGCCTCGCCGCGATGCAGGCGCAGCGGCGCGGGCGCATCATCCTGACCTCGTCGATCACCGGGCCCGTGACCGGATTCCCCGGTTGGGCGCATTACGGCGCGAGCAAGGCCGGCCAACTCGGCTTCATGCGCACGGCGGCAATCGAATTGGCCGCGTTCGGCATCACCGTCAACGCGGTTCTTCCCGGCAACATCATGACCGAGGGTCTCGCCGCCATGGGCGAGGAGTACATACGCGGCATGGAGGCGGCGGTGCCGATGCGGCGCCTCGGCACGGTCGCCGACATCGCCAACGCAGCGCTCTACTTCGCCAGCGACGAGGCGGCCTACGTGACCGGGCAGAGCCTCGTCATCGATGGCGGGCAGATACTGCCCGAATCACCGGCGGCGCTGGGGTAGCGGGGCGGAGCATCGGCCGATCAGCCGCCCGGCCTCATTCGCTGGGAACGAAAATCCACAGCAGCACGTAAACCAGCAGCCCGGCGCCCGCAAAGATGAAGAGGACGGCGAAGAGCAGACGCCATACCCAGGAGGCGAGGTCGGTCGAGCGCGCCATTCCACCGCACACGCCGCCCAACCACCGGTCCGTCCGGCTGCGCCGGAACGTATTCACGGCGGACGCGAGCGGGCTGTCGGGCAGCGGCATCTCGGCGTGCAACAGGCGTTCCTTGGCGCGCTGGAACTCTTCCTCGGTCAAACCACCGCTTGCGCGCAGTTCCGACAGCTTGCCGAGGTCATTTGCCAAGGACATGGAACACCTCCGTGGTGCCGAGCGTGGCGAACGTTTCGACTATATGTCATTCGTAACGCCTTTGGGACTTCTCGTGCGTGGGGGGGGCGGCCGGCATTCGCGGTGAACTGACCGTACGGGCGGTTCTCGATGAGACATATCGCGCGCACGTGCAATCTCCATCACAGTTCGGACCTTGGCCGGTGCTCGCGGATCAAGCGGGATGATCTGCGGCCGATGTAATCACAATGGAAAGTCCGACCTTGGCGACCCCCTGCCGCTGCGCATATCGCCGAGGTTCAGGTCCGCACCGTACGAGCGTCGCTGCGTCGCGCATTACGTTGCCGTGTACTTTCGCCATGCGCGGGCGCCGGCCTGTACATGAACGCTGAACCCGGCACGGCCAACCTGCTGCTCATCGATGACGATGCCTTGCTGCGCGGCATGGTCGCCAAGACCTTGCAGCATGCCGGCTTCGAGGTCACTGAGACCGCCGGCGGTGAAGCCGCGCTCGCCCGTTTCGCGGAACGACAGTACGACCTGGTGCTGCTCGACGTGATGATCCCCGGCCTCGATGGTTACGAAACCTGCCGGCGCATTCGCTCCATGCCGGGTGGGGCGCTCGTCCCGATCCTGATCTTCACCGGACTCAATGACACCGAGTCGATCGAGCACGCCTATCGCAATGGTGCCACCGACTTCATCACCAAGCCCATCAACTGGACCTTGTTGTCGCATCGGGTCCGTTATGCGCTGCGTGCCAGCTTCGCCGCCGACGCCATGCTGCGCAGTCGCGAAACGCTGGCGCGTGCGCAGCGTTTGGCCGGCATCGGCAACTGGACCATGTTTTCGGACGGCCGGATGGAATGCTCGGCCGAGATGTTCCGCATCTATGGGTTGCGCGCCGATTTCGACCTCGGTGAGTTCGCGAAAACCGCCGCTGAGCGCGTCGTGGCGGCCGACCGCGAGCGGGTGGCGGCCGCACGTTTGCGCATGCAGATGCAGGGCGAGCCCTACGAACTGGAGTTCCGGATCACGCGCGGCGACGGCGCCATCCGGATGGTATTCGAGCAGGCGGCCATGGTTCAGCGCGGGCACGCACGCCTGAGCAGCCATGAGGGAATCACCCAGGACATCACGGAGCGGGCGCAGGCCGCGGAGCGGATCCGCCAGCTCGCGTACTACGACGAATTCACCGGATTGCCGAACCGCCAGTTTTTCGGCGAACTCGGCGAGCCGTCGCTCGAACGGGCGCGTCGCAATGGCACGGGCTGCGCCATCTTGCACGTCGACATCGATCGCTTCTCCGGCGTCAACGACGCGTTCGGCCGCGTGCAGGGCGACGCGGTATTGAAGCTGACCGCGGAGCGGCTGCGGTCATGGATCCGCAACGGCGACCTGGCGTCGGTCGGCGCCACGTACGACGAGCGCTGTGTGCTCGCCCGCATCGGCGGCAATGCCTTCACGCTGCTGATCGCCGATCTGCCCGACCAGGAGCGGGCGGCCTTGGTGGCCCGGCGGCTGCTCAAGGCGATCGAGCAGCCGATCGCCGTGGAAGCGCAGTCGCTCGTGCTGACCGCGAGCATCGGCATCGCCTTGTTCCCCGGCGACGGAGCGGACATCGGGACGCTCACCCACTGCGCAGAGCAAGCACTGCATGCTGCGAAAGCCACCGGGCGCGCACAGTATCGCTTCTTCGACGAGGCCCTGAATGCGCGCGCCGCGAGCCGCTTGTCACTGGAAGCGGACCTGCGCCGCGGTATCGCCCGGGGCGAGCTGCGACTGCACTTCCAGCCGAAAGTCGATGCATCCTCCGGCGTGATCATCGGCGCCGAGGCCCTGGTACGCTGGCAGCATCCCGAACGCGGACTGGTTCAGCCGGCGGGATTCATCGCGGTGGCTGAAGAAACCGGTCTTATCGTACCGCTGACGGATTGGGTGCTCGAGTCGGCGTGCCGCAGCCTGCGGGACTGGCTCGATGCCGGCTTGCCCGCCGTGCCCTTGTCGGTCAACCTGGCCGCGTCGAGTCTCGCCGACAGCAAACTCGTCTCGAAACTCGACGCCCTGATGCAGCGCTTCGGCCTGCAGCCGTCCAGCCTGGTGCTCGAGCTGACCGAGACGATGTTGATGGGCGACACCGATTCTGGAATCACGCTGTTGCAGACGCTACGCGGCCGCGGCTACGGCTTGTCCCTGGATGACTTCGGCACGGGCTATTCCTCGCTGAGCCACCTGCAGCGCTTTGCGATCGACGAGCTGAAGATCGACCGCTCGTTCATCACCGACGCGGCGCGCGGCGGCCGCGACGGCGCCGTGGCCGGCGCGATCATCGCGCTCGGTCGCGAGCTCGGTCTGCGCGTGCTGGCGGAAGGGGTCGAAACACCGGAACAGTCGGCGTTCCTGCTGCGGCGCGGTTGTCCTTTGCAGCAAGGGTACTTGTTTTCCAGGCCCGTGACTGCGAACGCCCTGAAGCAATTGTTCCGCGAGGGGCCGCTCGAGCTGCTGCGGCGCGGCCGCGTCGAATCACAGACCGTGCTCGGATGACAGTCCTGAACGTGACGAACTTCACGCGGGAAGTCCTGAAGCTTCGCTAGGCGAAACCCGCTGTCGAATCCGATCCGCGGCGTGCCCGTGCGGCGTCCCGACCGGATTCAGCGGTCGCGCCCGGCCGGATCGCATCGACTCCGCGGCGCAGTAAGGGTCCGCCGCAGCGTGGGGTCGGGCATCGCCCGCGTGTAGCCCGCGACCGACACTTTGTCCGTGCTGGACACAGATCGTAGAAACGACGCGCGCCGCGGCGTGCGCGCATCTACAGAAGCTTTCCATGCACCATGCGATCAAGGTCTCCAAGGCGGCATTCGCCATCTCTTCCATTGCCATCGCCGCGTGCGGTGGTTCCGGCAGCTCGTCGTCGGCGCCGAGCAGCGTCGCCGCGGCGGCCTCCGTCAAGGCTGCCGTCGCGGTTGGCGCATCTGCGAGCGGCACGACCATTCCAGCGGCGACGCAGATCACCGACGCCAGCGCCGACGTGTGGACCGTGACCGCCGGCGTCGTCTCCGAGAATGGCGCGCTTGCGGGCTACTCGCAGGGCGTCTCGCTGCTGCTCTACGACAACCAGGTTCTCTATCAGGAAAACGCTGCCGGTGGCTGGTGGTCCTGGAGTGGCAGCTCCTGGGTATCGAGCAGCGATCCGCGCAAGACGCCCTCGCCCAATGGCGCGACCATCCCGGGCATGGGGCAGATCACCGACAACAAAGGCAATGTCTGGACCGTCAGCGGCGGCGTCATCGATGTGAATGGAACGCTCGCGGGCTATTCGAACGGGGTCGCCCAATTGGCCTATGACAACAACGTGATCTATCAGGAGAACTCCGCCGGCGGATGGTGGTCCTGGAGCGGCAGCACCTGGGTGGCCAGCAGCGCGCCACCCAAGACGACCTCACCGAGCGGCACGGTCATCACCTCGGCGGGGCAGATCACGGACAGCAGCGGCAATGTCTGGACCGTCAGCGGCGGCGTCATCGATGTGAATGGCACGCTCGCGGGCTACTCGAGCGGGGTCGCCGAGCTGACCTATGACAACAACGTGATCTATCAAGAAAACGGCGCCGGCGGCTGGTGGTCATGGACCGCGAGCACCTGGGCGTCGAGCAGCGCCCCGGTGAACGGCAACCCTGCGGGGCCGACCATCGCGGGCGTCCCGGTCGTGACGGACCTAGTGGGCGAGGCCTATAGTTTCCTGCCGACGACCACCAATCCTGGCGGCACAACGCTCAGTTTCTCGATCACGAACATGCCTGCCTGGGGCAGTTTCAACTCCGTCACCGGTGAACTCACGGGGACGCCGGGCAATGCACAAGCGGGGGCCTATCCCAATATCGCGATCAGCGTCGCCAGCGGCGGCAAAACCGCGACCCTGGCCGCGTTTTCGATCACCGTGACCATGGGTTCCGCAGCGCTGTCCTGGACCGCGCCGGTCAACAACACGAACGGCACGGCTCTCGCGGATCTCGCCGGCTACACCATTTACTATGGCACGAGCGCGAGCAGCTTGACGCAGACCATTCAGGTGGCCAATCCAGCGGCGACCAGTTACGTCGTCAGCAGCCTCGGTTCGGGAACCTACTATTTCGCCATTGCGGCCTATGCAACGGACGGAACCCAAAGCAGCGAGTCGACCACCGCGTCGAAGAACATAATTTGATGCGGCAGGCACACCCGCGCGCGCCCGAACCAGCGGCCGAGGTTCACGCGGTCCAATGCCAACCGTCCTTGACCATGGCCCGGACGCAATCGCGCGGCAGGTAAGTCAACCAGTCGGTGATGTTCGCGGCCGCGCGCGCGGTCCGCGCACTGGACCTGGCGATGCCGATGCAGGCCGGATCCCCGGCCGCGAAGCCGAGTTCTTCGCACAAGCTGGCGATTTGCGCGTGGGCGTCCGCCGTGGCGGGCTTCGAGGTGACCGGTGGATGACGGGTCAGGTTCGACGCGGGGAGCGAGTCACTGAGCCAGTGCATCGAGCGGAACAGGGCGTCCAACCTGAACATGGAGAGGGAACCCCGGGAATTCGTCGTATTGTTGAGCATGGCGCAGTTCCCGGGTGGTTGGCGAAGAGGCGATCCTAGCGGGCGTGCGCATCACGGTCTGTTCGCTAGCCGTCTTAAGGTCGGTGTAGGATTGCGCCATGTTCGATGAATGGGTCGAGAAGGCGCGCAGCCTGGGCGCCAGCGATATACATCTCGAAACGAACACGCCCATGGTCGTGCGCGTTCGCGGCGAACTGCAGGCCGCGAGCGGCGCGATTCCCGCCGATCGACTGGTGCAGGTTTCCCAGGATCTGCTGGGTGCCGAGGGCTGGCAACTGTTCAAGGAGCGCGGTTCGGCCGATGTCGCGCTGTCGATCCGCGGGGTCCGCTGCCGGGCGAGCTTCTTTCAAACCGTGCGCGGTTTGGCGATCGCCATCCGCCTGCTCGCGCCGTCGACCAAGGACATTCGCGCATGCAACCTGCACCCGGATTTTCGCAAGCTCACCGAAGCCTCGACCGGACTCGTGATCATCTCCGGGCCGACCGGCTCCGGCAAGTCGACGACGCTCGCGGCGCTGATCGAGGAAATCAACGGCTCGCGCGCACGGCACATCGTCACGCTCGAAAGCCCGCTCGAGTATTTGTTCACGAACCGCCAGTCCTTCATCCGCCAGCGCGAGATTCCGACGCATGCGCCGAGCTTCGAGCAGGGCATCGTCGACGCCTTGCGCGAGAACCCCGACGTGCTGGTCATCAGCGAGATGCGCACGCCCGAGGTCATGCGGCTCACGCTCAACGCCGCCGAGACCGGGCATCTCGTGCTCGCGACCATGCACTCCGCCAACTGCGCCGAGGCGCTGAGCCGCCTGTGCATGTCGTTTCCGGCCGATTTACAGGCCAGCGTGCGGGCGCAGTTGGCCGATTGCCTGGTCGGCATGAGTTGTCAGCGGCTCGATTTCCTGAGCGCACATCGCCTGCGGGTGCCGCGCTGCGAGATCCTGCTGCCGAGTTCCGGCGCACGCGGCACGATCCGCGCCGGCAATTTCAGCCAGATCCCGAACGTGCTGCAATCCGGCGGCGACGAGGGCATGTGGACCTTCGACCGTTATCAGCGCTGGATGGATCAAGTCAACGACTGGGCGCGGCCGAGCGCCGATACGGCCGGCTATGCGACACGCGCTCCGGCGCGGCCCGCCGCCTCCCGGGCAACGCCAGGGCTCGCGCCCGCGCCGGCCGTATCGGGCGCCGCCGCGAAGCCGGCACCCCGCAAAGCCGTTCCCGTCGACGACGTCATCGAGATCGCCGGCGAGGAACTGGATCTTGCGCAACTCGCCGAACTCGCCAAGAAAGTCGTCGAGCGCAAACCCTAGGACGCCTGCAAGGCCTGTTGCCATTGCGCCGTGCGCGGTCGGCGCGGCAGGGGCGGAATCTCGTACTGGGGCAGTTCCTGGAGGCAGAAACTCGCGGCAATCAAGACGGTCGGCACGTGGAAGAACAGGATCCAGAGCTCCGAACCCGCGCCGACGCCGCGATGCGCGAGGCTGCCCACGGCGATCAGCAGCACGAGGAAGGTCAGGATCGGAATCGCGCGACGAAAGAACACGCCCCAGCGCGCGGCAAGGAACCGGGCGTGGTAGTCCGACGGCGTTGCGCTCAAGGTGCCGGCGAGATGGGCCGCGACCGCGCTCAAGGCGGCTTCCGCGCCGCGCGTCCGCCGGCCGGCGTCACCGCGCAGCCGCAGCTTGGTTTTCCAGCCGCCCGGCGTCGCAATGAGTCGAGCCCAATCCCAGCCGAGCACCGCGAGCAGATCCTCCGGCAGGGCGAGTTGGATACCGGCGGGCGCCCGCAAGCTGATGTCGGCCGCGACGCGCCGGACGGGGGAAACGCTGATCGCGAGCGTGAGTCCCCTGATCTCGGCCTCGCCCGCGGTCAACACGAGTTGCCACGCGCGACTTTTGGCCGCGGTGCGCTCGAGTGAATAGCTGCGGGCGAGAAGGAAACCGGGACCGGCGGCAAACTGCCGTTCCGGCGCGATGGTCTCGACTTGCGCGAGCAGTTCCGCCGGCTCCGACCCGAGCGCCGTGAGCTGCGCGGTCAACGGGCCCGCGTCCCGGGTCGGTGCGCGGCTCAGCGTGCGCGTGAGACGACAGGTACCCGTGCCGAAGCTCTCGAGCTGCAAGCTCTCGCGAATCGGCGGCGAGTCGGGCGCATCACCGGGGCGATCCGTGGGCTTGAAGATCAAGCGCCGTTCGCTCCGGTTCGTCGCCGCGAGATCGATGGATCGGCCGAGCCGCGTGAACGGCTGCACGAGCTCGAGAATTTCGTGGTGGGTCAGCGGAGGCGCGGCCATGGGAATTGATGATACCCTTGAGCGTGAAAAATCTGGCAAAGGATAGTTCGGTTTGTTGCGACAGCTCGCCGCGCGCTTGAGTTTGCCCGAGGCGATCGGACTTTCCCTTTCCGTGATTGCGCCGACCCTCACGGCCGCCTTCAACATCACGCTGGTCGTCCAGGCCGCCGGTGCCGCCGCGCCCCTGACCTTCGCGATCGGGACCTTCGCGATCGGCTTGGTCGCGCTCTCCTTCATTGCCTTCGGCCGGCGCTTGAGCCACGCCGGCTCCGCCTATGCCTACATCACCCATACTTTCGGCGCGCCGCTCGGCTTCGTCGCGGGCTGGGCCTTGTTGCTGACCTATTTCGGCTTTGCGACCGGTTGTGCCGCGCTCGTCGGCAATTTTCTCGCGACGGTGCTGCAGCGCTTCGGCATCGACATCGGCGGGGCCTGGGTAGCCGTCGGGGTCGGCGCCGTGGTGCTCGCCTGGTGGCTCGCCTACCGCGACATGCGCCTCGCCGGGCGCTTGATGCTCGCGCTCGAAGCCGTCGCGGTGCTCGGTGTCGTCGTCCTGTGCGTCCGCATCCTGCGCGAGGTTCATCCGACCGCGGCGCAGTCGCTCGCCAGCTTCCGCCCCGCGCCCGACTTCGGCGGGTGGACCGGCATCGGCTTCGGCGTGGTCTTCACGGTGCTCTCGTTTGCCGGCTTCGAGGGCGCGGCGACCCTCGGCGAGGAGACCGTCAATCCCCGCCGCAACATCCCGCTCGCGCTGCTCGCGACCGTGCTCGGTGCCGGGGCATTCTTCGTGTTCGTCGCCTACTGCGAGGTCATGGGCTTCGGCGCCTCAGGGATCAAGGACCTCGCGAGCGCCTCGGCGCCGCTCAACGATCTCGCGCTGCGCTACGGTTCGCAGGATTTCGCGACTGCGCTCGATCTCGCGACGGCGACTTGCGCGTTCTCGGGCGTGCTCGGCGGCGTCGCGGCGGCCGCCCGCGTGCTGTTCGCCCTGGGACGCGTCGGACTCGCACCGGCGCTCGCCGTCGTGCATGCGCGCCACGGTACGCCGGCGCGCGCGATTTCCTGCGCGGCGCTCATGGTCGGCGGCTCGTTCCTGGTCTGGGCGCCGTTCAGCGGGGCGGCGAATTACTACGCCTATCTCAGCACGATCGGCACCTTGTCCTTGATCCTGATCTATGTCGCGGTCGGCGCCGCGGAAGTGGTCGAGGCCTGGCGGCAGGGGCGCCGGCTGTGGGCCTCGATGTGCGCGCTCGGACCGCTGGTCCTGCTCTGGGCGCTCTACCGGACGATCTATCCGGCGCCGGAGTTTCCGGGCAATCTGTGGCCCTACGTCGCGCTCCTCTGGGTCGTCGCGGCCCTCGTGGTGATCCGGCTGCGACCCGCCGTGGCGCGCGCGCCGCTGCCGGAAACGCTCTAGGGCGCGCGAGGCGCACGGTCTGATGCAACGCGAACAAATCGTCTTCGTGGGAACCAGCGATCTGTCGGGTCATTTTCGCGGCAAGAGCTTTCCGGCGGCGGACCTCGCCGCGCGCCTGGAACGCGGCGTCGGACTCGCGCCGACCAACATGTTCATCTCGGCGTTCGGTCCGATCCACGTCACGCCGTTCGGCAACCGCGGTGAGGTATTCCTCATCCCCGATCCCAGCACGCGGGTCTACGTGCCGTTCGAGGCATCGAGCAGCGAGTATTTCTATCTCGGCGACATTCGCACCGCAGACGGGCGGCCCTGGGCCTTCTGTCCGCGCCAGGTCTTGCGCCGCGCGCTCGCGCGTCTCGAGCAGGAAACCGGTTTGGTGCTGCTGTCGACCTTCGAGCAGGAGTTCCTCTACGACGGCGTACCGGCCGAGCCCTGGTACCCCTACGAACTGCATGCCTATCGACGCCAGGGCCAGTTCGGCGAAGCCTTGCTCGCGGCTCTGCGCCAGGCGGGCGTAATTCCAGATTCCTTCCTGGCAGAATTCGGTCCGCAGCAATTCGAGGTGA
>Ga0116226_10006814_pt1 | contig 10283 bp, 5 predicted proteins | sample S1TSphfallax_FD_89692 | JGI IMG/M metagenome (GOLD analysis project Ga0116226, IMG submission 89692) | Host-associated microbial communities from peat moss isolated from Minnesota, USA - S1T2_Fa - Sphagnum fallax MG | ecosystem: Host-associated > Plants > Peat moss > Unclassified | place: USA...
GATACGCCAGGGCTGGCGCCTTGCACGCCGCTCGGCTGTATTCTGTTGCTGCGCGACAGGTTTGGGTCGTTGGCCGGTAGCAATGCGGTGGTGGTTGGTCGTTCGGCGCTGGTCGGTAAGCCTGTCGCAGGCCTCCTGCTCCAGGAAAATTGCACTGTTACGATCGCGCATTCGCGGACACAGGACCTCCCCTTGGTTTGCCGCAGCGCCGATATCCTGGTCGCCGCCGTCGGGCGCCCAGAGATGATCCGCGGCGACTGGATCAAGCCCGGCGCCACGGTCATCGATGTCGGCATCAACCGGGTCACAGGCCCGGACGGCGCTTCGCGTCTCGTCGGCGACGTCGCATTTGATGAGGCCGTCAACGTGGCGGGCGCGATCACGCCGGTGCCGGGTGGCGTTGGTCCGATGACGATCGCCTGCCTGATGCGCAACACGCTGACGGCCGCCTGCCGTATCGCAGGGGTATCCGAGCCGGCGGTCTGACGGGCGAACTTTGCGAGACTTTAGCTGTTCAAGATCTGACAGCGGCTTGCACGGGGCTATAGCATTACGCCACACCTGATCACCTGGGGCATCGCTGGGATCGCCACCGCAGGGGTCATTATCCGGCCATTCGGTTGGCCGGAAGCGATCTGGGCGGTGGCTGGGGCCGCCTTGTTGGTGGCAAGCGGACTGGTTTCGCTGCACGACGCGGGGTCCGCCATTCTCATGGGTGGCGATGTCTATCTCTTCCTGATCGGCATGATGCTGTTGTCGGAAACCGCGCGCCGCGAGCAACTATTCGATTATGTCGCGGGTATCGCGGTCCAGTATGCGCGCGGCTCGCCGCAGCGTCTGTTCGGGCTCATCTATCTGGTTGGTATTGTCGTGACCGTATTTCTGTCGAACGATGCGACCGCTGTGGTCCTGACCCCAGCCGTCTATGCAGCGGCGAAACATGCCAAACGCGCGCCCCTGCCCTATCTGTTCGTCTGCGCGTTCATTGCCAATGCCGCGAGTTTCGTCCTGCCGATCTCGAACCCGGCCAATATCGTGCTCTATGGCGACCATACGCCGGCGCTGGTTCAGTGGGTTCAGCGCTTTGCCCTGCCGTCAATCCTGGCGATCGGCGCGACCTACGCACTGCTACGCTGGGTCCAGCGGGATGGGCTTGAGGGCGATTGTGCCGATGACACGGAAATTCAGCCATTATCGTCCGGTGCGTGGACCGCACTGCTCGGTATCGGGTTGACCGCACTGGTCCTGCTCTCGGTCTCCGCACTTGACGGGCAACTGGGATTGCCGACGGCGATAATGGGGTGTCTGACCCTGGGCGTCGTGGTGCTGCGCAGCCACGCGACACCATGGCCCGTTCTAAAGGGGGTGTCCTGGGGCGTCTTACCGCTCGTCGCTAGTTTGTTTGTCCTAGTACAGGGGCTGACCGCGACCGGCGTGATTGCCGACCTCGCCCACGCCATGCAGCTATCGATCCAGCAGCTACCCACGCTCACCCCCTGGGTGTCGGGCGGCTTGATCGGCGTTTTGTCGAACCTGATGAATAATTTACCGGCCGGGCTGATCGCGCGTGCCACCGTAGCTTCATCCCATCCCTCACAGACCGTTGTCGATGCGCTGCTGATCGGCGTCGATCTAGGCCCCAATCTTTCCGTAACAGGCTCGCTCGCGACCATCCTGTGGCTCAGTGCAATTCGGCGCGAGGGAGAAAATGTCGGGTTCTGGCGTTTTCTCAAAGTCGGCATGGTGGTCATGCCGCCGGCCCTGATCCTGGCGCTTGCCGCGCGCCTGCTGTTACCGGGCTGATCCACGCGGCGCGGGAGACATCAGCATGGATAACGGCCTCTGGCTTTATCCCTTCATTTTGGCTGCGGGGGCTTTGCAGGCGGCCGGCGCTGCGATGAATGGCCAATTGAACAAATCCGTGGGCAATCCATGGCTGGCATCCACGATTTCCTTCCTGCTTGTCTCATTCCTCTTCATTTTTCTGTTTGCCCTGCTGCCGAGGCCGCTCCCGACCCTCAAGGGGTTGACGCTCATGCCGTGGTGGGCGCCGCTCGGCGGCATTGTTGGGGCGATGGCGGTATTTGCCGGCCTGACGCTGGTTCAGCGGGTTGGGGCGGGTCCCATGAACGGACTGACCATCACGGCCAATATCATAGCGTCGCTGGTTATCGATCATTTCGCGCTATTCGGCATGCCCCAGCATGGGCTCTCATTCTGGCGTGCGCTTGGCGCTGCCATGATGATCGGGGGTGTCACGCTGATTGCGCTCTTTTGACGCAGACCCGCGAACCATCCCCAATGCACATCCCGCACAGGCCATTAGCCGAGCTTAGCGAAATCGACATATTTGCAGTAGAAATTGGCTCGCTTGGATCTTAAGAGTGGCACGATAATGCCGTCTTCTTTGGTTGAGCGAGATGCGGGTGCAAAGCGCCGGACATGTTGAGCGATACCAAGCCGCATCGCTGCGGGCGCTCATGTTTTATCTGCTGCTCTGTACACTAACGCTCATCGTCTATTTTGTGCCAAGTCCAGCCCTGGCGCGGAGTTCTGCATTACAGAAACTGGCCGATACGGTTTTTCAGCCCATCGCGCAGGACACCGATCAGTCGGAAGTAGTCTTGCCGTGGTCTTTGGCGAATGACAGCGATGGATTTCTGTGGGCTGCCGGCGAGACAGGCCTATTGCGGTGGGATGGCTATCGGTTCCGAGCCTATGCCGGCGAATCAAAACGCCCGGTTGGGCTCACCGATAGCGCGGTCAATACGCTGCACCGAGATCGCGCCGGACGTCTATGGGTCGGCACCGTCGCGGGGGGCATTGCACAGTATGACCCGGTCAACGATCGGTTCGAACCGGTCTCACTGGGCGATGGCCATGACGGGACGCAGCGCGTTCACGATATTGCTGACGATGGGAACGGGGGCATCTGGATTGCCGCGGATACCGGCCTGTTTCATCTTGACGCCGCTGGGCACGTCGCCGCCGCCCTCAGCCATGATGCGGCCAGTTCAGATGGAATTCCGGCAGGACGGATCCTATCAGTGCGGCAGGATTCGCATGGGGTCTTATGGGTCGGCACAGCCATGGGCCTCGCCCATGGTGTCGACGGAAATGCCCGCTTCGTTGCCGTTCCGCTGCCGACATTCAACGGGGACCCGCCTGATATTGGAACATTGTTGGTCGATTCGACTGGGCGTCTGTGGGTCGGAAGCGGACAAAGCGGTGCCTATGAACTCGATACGGCGACAGCAACCGCACGCCGCGTATCGATTGACGGGCCGGGCACTCTGTCGGAGGCATCGGCAGTAACAGCCCTTGCCGAGGTCGAGCCTGGGAAGATCTGGATCGGCACTCGAGGCCTCGGCATTGTCGAAGTGGATGTGGCCAGTTTTCAGACGCGGTTGATCCAGCACGATCCGTTGGTCCCGCAAAGCCTTGCCAGCAACTCGATCTATTCAATCTATCGTGACGAGTCGGGCGTTGTCTGGGTGAGTACCAGCTATGGGCTCAGCCAATATGTCGGGGGCAAAAGCGCGATCTCGACCTTGTTCGGCGAAACGGCACGCAACGGCCGGCTCACCGACCAGAATGTCTGGACAATGGCAACTCTGCCGGACGGTCATATCTGGTTCGGGCTTGAGAGCAACGGCATCGATATCTTTGATCCGACGACCGGGCGTGTCGTTGAATGGCGGGCACTCGCAGGCGAGTCGGTCATTTCAATTCAGCCGATGACAAATATCGGGGTGTTAATCGCCACAGTCCGCGGTCTCTATCTCGCGGACTTTGCCGGTGACACGGTCACACAGCTCAAGAGTCCGTTCGACAATCCGACGGCTCAGCTCAACGTGATGCGGGTCATCGACGGCACGATCTGGGTCGGCCATGGGCTGGAAGGGCTGTGGCAGTTAAAGCTCGATGCGAACCGAAACCTCCAAGTCATTGGTCACGAGGAACCGCCGCGGCTGGCGAATGCGACCGTCCGCTCGATTGAACCGATGCCTGACGGTCGGCTTGCTGTGGGCACCGATAATGGCTTGTCTTTATTGAACCCGGCAACCGGGACGATTCAATCGGTGTTTCCCACGCCCGACTATCCCGATGGGCTTTCCGCCCAACATATCGTCAGCCTCGCTACCGACAAAAGCGGGCGACTTTGGGTCGGCACCGACAGTGCCGGGGTCAATGTCATGGTTGGCGAAGACGCAGCAGGCAATCCGCGCTTTCATAAAATCGGCGTGGCGGAGGGGCTTCCCAACGGCGATATTAATCGAATCCTGTGCGATGCGGCGGGCCGCATGTGGATCAGCACCGATAACGGTATCGCTGCAATAAAATCAAACCCCGCGACATTTGACGTAGAACGGTTGCAACGCGCCGATGGGCTCGCCATCAACACCTATTGGTCCAATGCCGGGAGCGTTATGCCGGACGGCACGCTGGTATTCGGGGGCGTCGGGGGCCTAACCGTGATCGCGCCGGATCAGGTCGAGCCTTGGGCTTATCGCCCGCCTGTGGTGGTCACTGAGGCCCGGATCGGCGGCAAACCGGTCACCCAACAGCTATGGCATGGCGCGTCAAGGCTGAGTGCTGCGCTGAATGTGATGCCTGAGCATAATAGCTTATCGGTCGAGTTCGCTGCCTTGGACTTCTCAGCACCGGAACATAATCTCTATCGGTATAAGCTGGAGGGTTTTGACCCGGATTGGATCGAAGCTGACTCGACGCATCGGATCGCCAGCTACACCAACCTGCCGCCAGGCGATTATGTGCTGCTGCTCCGCGGCTCTAACCGAAATGGTCAATGGGCCGCGCAGATGACCCGGGTCTATGTGCATGTCCTGCCAGCCTGGTTTGAGACAATCTGGTTCCGCATTATCGAAGTGGCGGCGGCCGGATTGGTCCTGCTCCTGTGGGTCCAGGCCCGGACAGTGATTTTGCGCCGCCGGCAACGCGAACTGGAGCGTCTGGTGGCCGAACGGACAGCGGCCTTGTCGGAAAGCCAGGCGCAGCTGGAAAAGGTCGCCTTCCACGACATGCTGACAGCCTTACCGAACCGCAGAGCCTTTACCGACCGGATCCGCGGCATGATCAATGCGGCGAACCGGCAGCACAGCTCATTCGCACTGCTGTTGGTCGATCTTGATGGGTTCAAGCAGGTCAATGACTCGCTCGGTCATGATATCGGCGATGTATGCCTGACGCAGGCGGCCGATCGGCTCCGCGGCGCGGTCCGCGATTTCGATCACGTGTCCCGCCTGGGCGGCGATGAGTTTGCTATTCTCCTGGATGCCGTCGATCATGATGCGACCACGCAAAATGTGTGCGATCGAATTGTTGCGGCGATGTCCGAGCCCTTCCGCATCGATGGGAACCTCATCCAAATCGGTGCCAGTATCGGTGTCGCGCTTTTTCCCCGGCACGGCGCCCTGCAAGACGAGCTATAAGCATGCCGATATCGCTCTTTATGAAGCGAAGGGTGCGGGCCGTGGTGTTTGGCGTTGGTATGCGGATATAAGTCGCCCACCAACCATCACACCATTCGCGCCCTCGCTATAGCCGTACCATCCGGACCCGCTGCTGTGCCGCTATGATCGTACCGGCGAGAACAGTTTCAAGGTGAATCAGGCAACGAAGGCTGCGCTGTCCATGATGGCCGCCATGCTGTTCCGCTCTCCTGGCGATGTTCATCGAGCAGCCGCCTTAGACCAAACGGCATAAGACTCCTTTGATCGACATCAACAGCCGGATCGAAAAAGGGGATTTTATGGATCCGCTTGGGGACGCATCATGGTTTTTTGTCGTAAATCGACATAACGCTTAGATTTCAAACATCGATGGCAGCGGGCCATCAGATCGTTTCGGGAGACCGCTGCCATGATCTGCCGCAGACTAACCGGCGTAGCAGTGCTCGGTGCGACAGCGATGCTGCTAACCGGCGGAATGGCAGAGGCAGCCGATAGCGGCGGTGCCGGGACGCCGGTTACTGCGGGCGTTGCCGAGGCGCGCGACATGCCGGACTTTGTGGCGGGGTTGGGTGCCGTGCAGGCATTCAACGCGGTGACCATTCGCACCCGGGTCGACGGGCAAATTACCCAGGTGCTGTTCAAGGAAGGGCAGGACGTCAAGCAGGGCGACCGGCTGTTCCAGATCGATCCTCGCCCCTATCAGGCCACACTCGATCAGGCAATCGCGGCGAAGGCACGCGATACCGCCAATCTGCACGCGGCTCAGCTTGATCTCGACCGGTACGCCGCCCTGGTTGGGAAGGGCTTCCAGACGCGCCAAAGCACGGACGATCAGCGTGGCACTGTCGAGGCAGATCAGGCAGCGGTCGCGGCGGATCAGGCAATGATCGACAGCGCGAAGCTCAATCTTGATTTTGCCGATATACGCTCACCCATAACCGGCCGCACGGGCGCGCGCGCAATCGATATCGGCAATTTTGTTCAGGCCAGTGCTGCAACCACTTTGGTCACCGTCACGCAGATCAAGCCGATCTATGTCAGTTTCACTGTGCCACAGGAACGGCTCGAAGAGATCCGGCTCAACCAGATCAAGGCGCCACTGGAGGCTGATGCCTACAGCAATGATGGCAAGACGAAATTAGCAGTCGGCGAGCTGACCCTGATCGATAATCAGGTCGATGCCTCAACCGGGACCATCCGGCTGAAGGCGCAATTCGCCAATGAAGATGAACTGCTCTGGCCCGGAGCGTTTGTCGCTATGCGGCTTGTCGTGTCGACCCGAAAGAATGCCGTCACAGTTCCGGCGCAGACCATCATGGCCGGTGCCAACGGGTCCTATGCCTATGTCATCAAGCCGGACAACACGGTCGAGCGGCGGCCCGTTACCGTGTTCGCGACCCAAGACGGTGTGGCCGTCATTAAGTCCGGCCTTCAGGCCGGCGAGAAGATCGTCGTTGAAGGGCAATACCGCCTAACGGAGGGTGGTAAGGTTAATCCCAACCCCCCGAAACCGGCCGCCCCCAGTCCGGCGCCCGCGGGCTGACGCGACGATGAACATCTCCGAGACCTTTATCCGCCGGCCGATCGCGACATCGCTTCTGATGTTGGGGATTTTGGTGTTCGGCGCGGCAACCTATAATCTATTGCCGGTCGCAGCACTGCCGACCGTGGATTTTCCGACCATCTCGGTCTCCGCGTCGCTCCCCGGCGCCAGTCCGGACACAATGGCATCCTCGGTCGCAACACCGTTGGAACAGCAATTTGCGGCTATCCAGGGCCTGTCGCAAATGACCTCGACCAGTGGTCTGGGATCGACCTCGATCACGCTGCAGTTTCAGCTCAATCGCGATATAGACGGCGCCGCGCAGGATGTGCAGACCGCAATCAACGCCGCCGGCGGGCTGCTGCCCAAAAATCTGCCCAACCCGCCGACCTACAAGAAGACCAATCCGACCGAGCGCTCGATCCTGATCTATGCGGTCTATTCCGATGCGATGCCGATCTACAAGGTCGATGATTATGCATACACGATCATCGCGCAGAAACTATCATCTGTCGCGGGCGTATCTCAGGTCAATGTCGCCGGGCAGCAAACCTATGCTGCCCATGTGCAAGTAAATCCGGAAGCGCTCGCCACGCGCGGCCTCGGGCTGGAAGATGTCCGCACTGCCCTCGGCAATGCCACGATCGATAATCCCAAGGGCAATCTTGAGGGCGCGCACACCGCCTATACGCTTGACACCAACGACCAGCTCTTTACGGCACCCGCCTTTGGCAAGGTGATCGTCGCCTATCGCAACGGCGCGCCGGTCAGGGTCAGCGATATTGGCGACGTGGTCGATTCCACCGAATTGCCGCGGACCGGCGCGTGGTATGGCGATCAGCATTGCGAGCTGCTGCTGATCAACCGCGCAACAGGTGCCAACACGATCGATATCGTGCGCCAAATCAAGGCGATGATGCCGCAGATCCGCGCGTCGATCCCAGACAATGTCCATGTCGATCTCGTATCGGATCGTTCGACGACGATCCTAGCCTCCGTGTCCGATGTCGAGTTCACATTGCTGCTGACCATTGGTTTGGTGGTACTGGTGATCTTCGTGTTCCTGCGCAATGCCTGGGCTACAATCATTCCCAGCGTGACCGTGCCGCTGGCCATCGTGGCCACGTTCGGTGTGATGTATGCGATGGGTTATAGCCTCGATAACCTGTCGCTGATGGGTCTGACGATCGCCACCGGTTTCGTGGTCGATGACGCCATCGTGATGATCGAAAATATCGTGCGCTACATTGAAGAAGGCGAGCGACCGTTCGACGCGGCGATCAAGGGTGCCGGGCAGATCGGCTTTACGATCATTTCGATTACGTTTTCGCTGATCGCGGTATTTATACCGTTGCTGTTTATGAGTGGAATCATCGGCCGGCTGTTCCGCGAATTCGCGATGGTCGTCACCATTTCCGTTGTCGCCTCGGCCTTCATCGCCCTAACCCTGACCCCGATGATGTGCGCCCTGTTCCTGAAGCACGATTCAGGCGAGCCCAAAGGTCGTTTCAATCAGGCGACCGAGCGCTTTTTTGACGGCATGCTGAACATCTATGATCGAGGCCTTGTCTGGGCATTCCGGCACCAACTTCTGATGTTGGTCATGACGCTGGCGCTGATCGTTCTGACCGCTGCACTCTACATATATATCCCGAAAGGCTTTTTCCCCGAGCAGGACACCGGCTTCATCTTCGCCCAGGCTCAGGCGCGGGAGGATAGTTCGTTCGAGTCTATGGTCACAAACGAGAAGGCGCTGGCCGATATCCTGAAGGCAGATCCGGCTGTCTCGGCGGTCGTCGGATTCGTCGGCGCGACCGGCGGCAATCCGAGCGAAAATATGGCGCGCATGTTTGCGCAGCTAAAGCCTCTGAAAGACCGTGATGCGTCGGCCGAACAGGTGATTCAGCGCTTGCGGCCCAAGACGGCGCAAGTGGTCGGCGTGAAATTTTTCATGCAAGTGGCTCAGGATATCAATGTCGGCGGGCGACTGACCGCAACCCAGTATCAATACACGCTGACCGACACCGATTCCGAGGAGCTGAACCATTGGTCGCCGATCCTGCAACAAGGCATGACCAAGATCCCGGAATTGCAGGATGTCACGACCGATCAGCAGATCGCCTCGCCTCACATTATGGTCGAGGTTGATCGCGACGCTGCATCCCGCCTCGGACTCTCGCTGGCTCAGATCGATAACACGCTCTACGACGCATTTGGCCAGCGGCAGGTCGGTGTGATCTATACTGCAACCAGCCAATATTGGGTCATCCTGGAAGTCCAGCCGCAGTTCCAGACCGATCCGTCGGCGCTGTCTCATCTTTATGTTAGCGGCACCAACGGCGCTCAAATTCCGCTGAGTACGGTCGCGAAATATTCAACCAAGGTTGAACCGTTGACGGTTAATCATCAGGGGCAGTTTCCGGCCGTCACCCTGTCGTTCAATCTGGCGCCCGGTGTCTCGTTGGGTGATGCGGTCGATAAGATCAACGCCATGCAGACACAGCTCGGCACGCCAGTTACGCTCCAGGGCTCGTTCCAGGGCACGGCTCAGGCGTTCCAGGCATCAACGTCATCGACGCCGCTGCTGGTCGCAGCTGCGATCCTGGTGGTCTATATCGTGCTCGGTATGCTCTATGAGAGCTATATCCATCCGATCACGATTCTATCCGCCCTGCCCTCGGCCGGCGTCGGCGCCCTCATCATGCTGATGCTATTCCATTACGATCTCAGCATTATAGCCATTGTCGGCGTCATTCTGCTGATCGGGATCGTGAAGAAGAATGCGATCATGATGATCGATTTCGCGATCGAGGCCGAACGCGAGGAAGGCAAGACCCCGCTGGAGGCGATCCATGAAGCCTGCCTGCTCCGCTTCCGCCCGATCATGATGACGACCATGGCGGCATTGTTCGGGGGCCTGCCGCTCGCGATCGGCCAAGGCGAAGGCTCGGAATTGCGTCGGCCGCTCGGCATCGCGATCGTGGGTGGTCTGCTGGTCAGTCAGGTGCTGACGCTCTACACGACGCCGATCATCTATCTCTATCTGGATCGGCTCAGCGAGCGCCTGACCAAGCGAAAGCGCCCAGCAACCCGGACTGCCGACCGGGCCGGACCTGTGCCAGCCGGCTCGAAGCCGTCTTAACCGCCGAGATCTGTCATGTCACCGCCCAGACCGATCCGCAGCCTGCGCCGCTATCGCCTGTCGGATGAGGCGCGCAAGGCGGAGGCGGATCGGCAGACTAAGGGATTAGCCGCCCTGGCGTTTA
>Ga0116226_10006815_pt1 | contig 10283 bp, 8 predicted proteins | sample S1TSphfallax_FD_89692 | JGI IMG/M metagenome (GOLD analysis project Ga0116226, IMG submission 89692) | Host-associated microbial communities from peat moss isolated from Minnesota, USA - S1T2_Fa - Sphagnum fallax MG | ecosystem: Host-associated > Plants > Peat moss > Unclassified | place: USA...
CTTGCCAATACAGACGCCTTGATGCTCGATCACAAACTCGTCGCCCTGCATATCCGGCCCGGGAATCATCGAGGCCAAAAATACCCGTGTTGTCTCGCGATCAGTATGAGGTGTGGATGACCAATACCGCATCGTTTCATAGTCCGCCATGATCGCGTGCAGAGCATCAAGATCAGCTACCTCGGCCCGGCGCAACAGCAACCGGCTGGTTTGGAGGTTTGTCACTTACACGGCTCGGTATGGGGCAAAATGTTATGCCTCTTGGCGGTCTTTCTGCCCATGCATGGCGAGCAAAAACGGCAACAGGCTGGCCACGGAATCGATGGCCTCAATATCCCGCAGCCCGGCGGTTTGGTCGGTGGGCAGGCGCGGCAGGCGCGCGGTGATGATGCGCAATTTCGGGGATGCCGCGATCAGATCAGCGCACAGAATTTCTCCAGCGGCCTTGGCCATGGCGTATTCCGTCATCCCCTCGGGGCGGTCATCAATGAAGCTGGTCGAGGGGTAGAGTGCAGCCAAACCATTTTGCGGCTGCAAGGCCGCCACCAGGCGCGCAAACCCAGTTAGGTAATAGGCGGTGAAACGCTGGAAGCGGTCGAGGTCGAAAACGCCCGAAACGTGCCGGCCGCCGATCGGCGGCGTGGCAAAATAATAGAGCTGCGTTGGCAAAGCCGTCAGCCCCGCCAATTGCGGCGCCGCGTCCGCCAGCACGTCATAGCGCATGATCTGCGCCGCATCGCCAATTTCATCCGCCAAAACTTCGGCATCTTGGCGTCCCTGCGCGTAGGTGATGATGATGCTGGCACCGCCCGCCGCCAATAATTTCGCCGTGAGTTCGCCAAGTCCGCGAGAGCCGCCGATAATCAGCGCAGTGGTGCCAGCGAAACGATCCGGTGCGACAATACCAGCGAGCGAGGCAAGCGAGCGCTGCGCCACCGGCTTCTGGCGGGCCGAGCAGGTGATGGTGCCGCTCCAGCCGCAGCCGCTCACCTCCTGCACGATCCGGCGATGCGTGGTGTCACAGGTTTTCACGCGATAATGCAGGATATCATCCGCCGGATCGCTGGCGGCTTTCAGGTTCAGGCCATTGAAAATGGAATGCAGCCCAGGCACCGCCATGCCCACCAGCCTGGTCATGGCCCCGAGCCCCGCCAGCCGCGCCGCCCCCAGCAGCCTTGCAGCCTCCGGAAACACCGCTGCCAGGTCTGCCGGCGGCGTGGCATTGGCAATCCGGCCGGTTTGCGCTGCCATCTCTTCAAGGCGCAGCGCCTGGGGGGTGTTTTGGGCAAAGACCGCACCATCATGAACCATGCCATCCGCCGCGAGCGGCCCGCCAAAGCCCAGTAACAGCGTCAGCACCGGGCCTGCGCTGTCTCTCACCTCGGCCTTTAACGAAGTGCCGTCCTGTTTTATGATATGTGCCGCAACCGGCGTACCGACCGTGACAAAACGGTCAAAATTGACGCGCAGGCTGGAGGGTGGCGGGCAGATGCCGGCGCTGGCGATTTCATTCAGGCACCAGAGCAAATTATGGATGCCATGCACCGCAGGCTGCCCCGCCGCGGTGCGGCGGGCGGCAACAGCATCCATATGCATGGGATTGGCATCGCCGGTGAGTGCGGCGAACATGTGTTGGTCCTGCATAGTAAACTGGCGCGCGGCCGGCATGGGCTGTCCTCCCTACAGGCAGTGTAGCGCGGCCTTGCGCAGTACGGCTAGGGCGCCAGCGGGTTGGTCTGGGTGGCGGCTTGTTCGAGGGCCAAATGCTCGCGCAGCCGCGGCATCAGCTCTACCAGGTTACAAGGCCGGTGGCGGGAATCCAGTTGCCAGACTAGAATCTCGTCCCAGCCATCGAGCACAGCACTGGTGCTGCCGGGCAGGGCAAACAGATACGTGCCATTCGCCACCCCGGCCAAAGCCCGGGATTGGATCGTCGACGTGCCAATTTTTTGGTAGGAGAGCATCCGAAACAACTCGCCAAACCCCTCGATCTTCTTCTCCAGCACCGCTTCAAACGCCTCGGGTGTGACATCCCGGCCAGTAACACCGGTCCCGCCGCTGGTAATGATCACATCAATCTCCGGGTCTTTGATCCAGAGATGCAGTTGCACGGTAATCGCATCCGTATCATCGCGCACAATGTTGCGGTCGATGATGTTATGTCCCGCCGCCAGAACCCGCTCTTCCAAAGCCGCGCCAGAGGAGTCAGTTTCAAATGTGCGCGTGTCAGAAACCGTCAGTATCGCGACGTTAACCGGCATAAACGGTGCCGAGGGGTCAATGCGCGGCATCGGCGTAAGCGTTGAAGGTGAGGACAGGAAAATTACCCTCCGCCAGCTCATCCAGGCTTTTCGGTTTCAGGCCAATCTCTTCAGCATAGAGCCAGCTATCGGCCAGTACCTGGCGGACGAATCGGCGGGTCTCGTTGTTAGGAATGCTTTCAATAAAAATCAGCGGATCAGAATCCGGCGCCGGGCTGCCGCCGAACCAGGCCGTCACCGCATTCGGCCCGGCATTATAGCCGGCCAGAATCGGCAGGAGCGAATTGTTGATCCCGGCCTGGGACCCCAGAAAATGCAAATAGGCCTGCCCCAGAGCCAGGTTTTGCGAAGGGTCGTTGACCGAAACGGCGATGCCGTTGGTATTACCGATATAGCGCGCCGTCACCGGCATAAGCTGCATCAGCCCGCGCGCCCCGGCGGGTGAAATCGCATGGGTGTTAAATCCAGATTCGGTGCGCGCCAGCGCATAGACCAAAGCCGGGTCCACCGTAAAACCGCCAGTCGGGTGCAATGCCGGCAGCGGCAGGCGGGCACCGGCGATTTCATCCACCGGGCTTGGGCTGCGGGCGGCAATCGCGATGGTGATATCGGCAAGGCCGGCGCGGGCGGCGACCGCCATCACGGCATTGGCGAGATCGGCATTGCTCTGCATATCCGGCCACAAGCCGCGCAAGGCCGTGGCGGCCTGGTCGGTTTCGCCGATTTGCAGCAGCGCAAACGCCAGATGGCCATCCGGTGTCGCATCCACCGCGGTGATATCGGCCTCTGTCAGCGTCGCGGCGATGCCGGTGGGCCCAAACCCTTGGCCGAGCAGGCGGCCGGCCAACATGCCATAAAACGTATCGGAGGCGGCGGCAGCCTGGTGCAGCCAGTTGAGGTAGGATTCCGGCTGTTCCTCCCGCAACGCGGCCCGCGCCGCCCAGAAGGCGCCGGCGGCGGCGTCATCCTGGCTGATGCCGGGCATTTGCGCGCAGCGGATAAAAACATCGCCGGCATCCGAAATATCGCCGCGCTGCCAATCGGCCAGGCCGAGCATGAAGAGCCGGCGCCAGGCAACGCCATCCGGCGCTGAGACCGGGCGGGCGGCAGGGCCGGCCGACATGGTGGTCTCCGGCAGGAGGGAAACCGCGGGCGGCAGCGGGGTGGCGCTACGCGGCAGCCGCTTGGCCAGCATGTCGTAAATGTCCATCGCTTCGGGCTGGTTATTATATTGCTCGTACCATTCCAGCAATTGCGCCGTGCTGGCGTGGTAGCGGGGGCTGAGATAGCGCGCCGCCAGCAGCGGGCCAACCAAGGTAGTGTCATCGAGCCTGGTGATGAGTTGGTCGGCGCTGGCGTAATCCCCGGCATCCTGCAGCGCCATAATGCGCTGATACATCGCAACGGAGCTGGGCAGCAGCGGCTCCGGCAGCACGATTTCCACATTGGCGCCAGGCGCGTTGCGTGGCACGGCATAGGCGACACTGCTATCGTCCTGGCCGATAGACGTGCCGCTCCCGCCTGATGCGCTAAGCGGCGCTGTAGGGGCAGAGTCTGGTCCCGGTCCTGGCCCCGCGATGGGGGGTTTGGCCTGCGCGCCCGTATTGGACGCAATGCAGACACCAAACACCGCCACCGCGAAAAGACGTATCCGGGTGGCGTTCAGGCGGGAGAGCGGTTGGATGGCTCCTCGCATGAAACCGCCCATACACAGGCCGGCCAGGGGTTGCAACAGGTTTTGGCGAGACGAATCTCATAATACGAGACAAAACAAATGGTATCAAATGCTTAGCTGAGTATTTTTCGTTCACTTTTGGGTGCGGCAAGCCTAATTTAACGCCGAATCCAGCCGCGCCCGCAGTGCCAAAAGGTCATGCCAGGCATCGCGTTTGGCGCTGGGCAGATGCAGCAGATAGGCCGGGTGGTAGAGGGCGAAGCAGGTGAGGGGCGTATCGAGCCCAGGGGCCAAAATTTCACGCCATTGGCCGCGCAGCCGGCGGATTCCCTGGGCCCCAATGGTCTCCGGCAGCAGCGCCCGCGCCGCCACCGCGCCCAACAGGACCAAAATGTGAGGTTTTACCAGCGCGATTTGGCGCTGAATGAAGGGCAGGCAGAGGGCGATTTCGGCATCCGATGGGTTGCGGTCCCCCGGCGGGCGCCAGGGCAGGATGTTGGCGAGGCGTATTGTGTCCCGTTGCAACAAGATGCTGGCCAGCATTTTGTCCAAAAGCTGCCCGGCCGGGCCGGTAAACGGCGTGCCGCTGCGGTCCTCTTCAGCACCTGGGGCATCCCCCACCATCATCAGAGAGGCATCTTCCGGGCCGCTGCCGAAGACGGTAGTGGTCGCGGTGGCACGCAGCGGCGATTGCGCAAAATTTTGTACCGCCGCCTCAAGCTCAGCCAGTGTGGTGCAGGCATTGGCCACGCGCGCCGCCTCCGCCGGGCCAGCCGGCAGGTTTTGCACGGCCGCCAGGCGAGGCGCAGGCTTGGCGGGGGCTGGCGCTGGTTGCGAGGCACCGCGGCGGTCCTGCGGGGCGTCGAGCAAAAACTCGTCCGCCCCCCATTCCCATTGCAGCCGCAAGCAGTCCATAAGCGCCATGGCTAGGATTGTGCCGCGCCTTTACGGAAGAATCGATATTGACGTATACGGCATGGCACGAAGAGTGAGTGAGGAGGGGACCAGAATCATGGCATTGGAACAAGAGCCGCGTGAGGCAATGGAATTTGACGTGGTGGTGGTGGGTGCCGGCCCGGGCGGCCTGGCTGCCGCCATCAAGCTCAAACAGCTCAACCCGGACATTTCCGTCTGCGTGGTGGAAAAAGGCGGCGAGGTCGGCGCCCATATTCTGTCCGGCGCCGTGCTGGAGCCGCGCGCCTTACTGGAATTATTTCCAGAGCTGGACCCGGCACTGATTCCGCTGGCAACCCCAGTGGCAGAAGACCGGTTTTTGTTTTTAACCGAAACCAAAAGTTTTAAACTCCCCACCCCGCCGCAGATGCATAATCATGGCAATTACATCGTCTCGCTCGGCAATGTGGTGCGCTGGCTCGGCCAACAGGCCGAAGAGGCGGGCGTAGAAATCTATCCCGGCTTCGCCGCCGCCGAAGTGCTGATGGAAGATGGCCGCGTCGCCGGTGTTGCCACCGGCGATATGGGCATCGGCAAGGATGGCGAGCCCACCGGCAATTACCAGCGCGGCATGGAGCTGCGCGCGACCTACACGATTTTCGCCGAAGGCTGCCGCGGCTCGCTCTCCAAACAACTCCTCAAAAATTTTGGCCTGAACGCCGAGAGCGACCCGCAGACTTATGGCATCGGCATTAAAGAGCTGTGGGAAGTCCCCGAGCAAAATTTCAATAAGGGCATGACGATGCACACCATCGGCTGGCCCATGGACCCGGCAACCTATGGCGGCTCCTTCCTGTACCATTTCGGCAAGAACATGATGGCCTACGGGTTTGTGGTCGGCTTGGACTACAAAAACCCTTATCTATCGCCGTTCCAAGAAATGCAGCGGTTCAAAACCCACCCCAGCATCGCTCCATTCTTCACCGGCGCCAAACGCATTTCTTACGGTGCCCGCGCGATTAACGAAGGCGGTTTGCAGTCCCTGCCGAAACTAACCTTTCCCGGCGGCGTGCTGATCGGCTGCGCCGCCGGCACATTAAACGTGCCAAAAATCAAAGGCACCCATACGGCCATGAAATCCGGCATGGTCGCCGCCGAAGCCATCGCCGCCGCCCTGGCGGGCGACAAACCAGCCGAAGTGGTGGATTATACCACGCGGCTGCAAGCCAGCTGGGTCTGGCCAGAGCTCAACGAAGTCCGCAACATCCGCCCCGGCTTCGCAAAATGGGGCCTCTATGGTGGCCTGATCAACGCCGGGCTGGAAACCTATGTCTTTAAGGGCAAGGCACCCTGGACGCTGAAAAACCATAATGACTACGACACGCTGACCAAAGCCAAAGACGCCAAAATCATCGAATACCCCAAGCCAGACGGCAAACTAACCTTCGACCGCCTCTCCTCAGTGTTCATCTCCAACACCAACCACGAAGAAAATCAACCCGCCCACCTCACACTGCTCGATCCGTCCAAAGCGATCAGCGTGAACTACAACGACTACGCCAGCCCAGAGACGCGCTATTGCCCGGCCGGCGTCTACGAAATCATCGGCGCCGAAGCTGGTGACCCGAAACTGCAAATCAACGCCCAAAACTGCGTGCACTGCAAAACCTGCGACATCAAAGACCCCACCCAAAACATCAACTGGGTCGTGCCGGAAGGGGCCGGCGGGCCGAATTATCCGGGGGGGATGTAAGGGAGCAAGAACTTCTTTTTTTGAAAAAAAGAAGCAAAAAAACTTTGCTCCGCTTCGCGCCGTGTTTCAACGGCCTCGGGCCTGGCTCAGCGTGGTTAAGCTTGTGCCATGGCGGCGGCGTGTTTCTGCTTGTTGGCCCAGTAGAACGCCGTCGCCAGTTCGGCTTCCTGGCGGAACGGCACGTGATCAGCCTTATCTCGCGCCGCCTCGTCCTCAAGCCAGGCCAGATGCTTGTTGATGGCGTCAGACCGCAGCCCGTGCATCGCCATCATCTGAAAATCGTACATATGAGCTTCAACCTCATGGTAGCGATCCGACCAGGCGAGCGCATAAGCGGCGTTCTGCTCAGCAAACCGCCTGATCCAGCGTTCGCTCATATCCATCTCGTGCTCCGGCTTGCCAACCATCACGTTGCGGCGCTGCATCCGTAAAGTTTCAATCTGCACGTTTCTATGCGCCTGCCACATGATCTGCATATCAGGATTGGCCAGATACCTGTCCGCGTAGATCGGAAAGTCAAAGGATTTTTCGCGCAGACCAGGCATTTCAAAATACACCTGGATCTCCGAGCAGACGCTGGCTTCCAGCTCATTGCGCTGCATTTTCTCGTTAAACGCATCTTTGGCGATGCCGGGGATATAAGGCATATGGGCGGCGTGATAGATTTCATGCAGCCAATACAGATCATGGATCACCGGGTTGGTGTAATCAGCCCGGATCATCATCGCATTCCACCAGGTGGAAAAATGCGCACGCTCCAGGCGATCATTCGTACTCTCGCAGAATAACCGGGGCAGGATCGCAAATTGCTCGATCAGGCCGTGAATGAACCCGCCGCCTTCATGCGAATTTTTAAAATTATCGGTCTGCCAGAGGTCATGCACAAAGCTGTGGATGGACGTGGCATCGGTCAGTAGAATGGGGTTTTTCATGGTCTCAGCCCATCTGCGATATGCGGCCCCGCAGTGCCGATCGCTTTGGCCATGCCGGGTGTCAGGCAGACCCGCAGGCAGGCCTCAGGATCATCCGGCGGGCGCCGTAAATAATCAGCCATCGCTGGCTCCATGCCGGGAGCCGGCAGGCCCGTGGCCAGGAGAAAAACATCTGCCGGTTTCAAATTGGCTTGCAATGCCGTACCGGTCAGAAGGGTTTGCGTGGCTTGCAAGGCGCGGTATTTGGCTGGCAGGTCAAACACATCATGCCGCTCCATCAGGACACAGCCAAGCTGCAGCGCCATGAGGTTCTTGAACCACATATTGCCGAACAGCCCTAAATCCGTCTCCCGGCAAAAAACCCCGCCAATGCGGTCATAATAAACCCCAAATGGCTTTGATAGGCTGAACACCACATGACGGATGGCCGGATAATTCAAATCGAATTTTTCCTCCGGTGGTGCCGGGATAGCGCCGACATAGGTCATATCCATGATCACCCGCGGCTTTTCGGACCGCGCCGATAAAGCGGCCAGAAACGCATTGGCGTCATGCCATATATTGCCATCAATGGCGGAGGGCTGGCTCAAACAGAACAGCGCGGTGGGGGGCAGATCATGCGCCGCCTGCTGCCAATCCCGCCGCCGATGCGCCACCAGCTTGATGTGGCAGGCCTCGGCATAGGCCCTGTAGCCCTCATAGTCGCCGGCGAAGATATGGATTTCCGGCATAAAATTTTCTGCACGGGCCCGGTTGCCGTAATCATAGATCAGGTGGCGTAATGCCTCGCTGGCCCCTGCCGTGGGGTATGTATAGGGAAAAAGCCGCCGGTCGAGTCTGAGCAGCGGGGCTGACCAGTCATGCCAACGGTCAAAAAACGCCTGATGATAGGCTTCCTGCTTGCCCGTCCAGGCATCGCGGTAGCGGTCCAGAAATGCCGCCCGCGCCGTATCAGGCGCGCCACCATCACCATTGCCAAGGATGGTATTTTTGGCGGTTTCGCATTCCGGCGTCACCAAGGCATAGATGGTTTTGCTGGCACCGGCATCCAGAAGGATCTGGTTCAGTCCGGCTTGCGCATTATACTGGATCTGGGTGCTCATAATCATGCCTGATCGATGGTGCGCTCAATAAACGCCACTTAGTATAAAATGTCAACTAAGTTAGTTTGATATTTCCACTAAGGACGTTTGCGCCTATCATGCGGTTTGATGGAGACAGAGCATGGAGGCTGCAAAATGACGGCCGGGATGGCGGCGCCGGGTTTTCCGGCCCCGATCGTGACTGCGGATATGGTAATCTTGGCGCTGCGTGATGGTACGCTCAACGTATTGCTGATTCAGCGCGCGGCCCCACCTTTCGCCCAGAACTGGGCATTGCCCGGCGGGTTCATTCATGCCGATGAGGATGCGGATATAGAGGCCGCAGCGCGGCGTATTCTGAAAGACAAGACAGGCGTCGACTCACCCTATCTCGAACAGGTGCAAACCGTTGGCAATGGCACGCGCGACCCGCGGGGCTGGACCGTTAGCATCGTCTACATGGCGTTGATCGCCGCTGATTCAGCCGCTTTGGCAAGCGGGGCGAATGCGGCGGATGTGAAATGGTGGGCCCTGCAAGGCGCCCCCCCTTTGCCGGGCTTGGCCTTTGATCATACCGAAATTCTGGCGGCCTGCGTCAAGCGCCTGCGCAACAAGGTCGAATACACCACCCTGCCGGTCCATCTCCTCCCGGCCCGGTTCACCCTGCCGGATCTACAGGCACTTTATGAACGTATTCTGGACCGGAAAATGGATAAATCGGCCTTTCGCAAGCGCATGGCGGAGGCCAATTTTCTGGAACCCGTAATGGGTGAGAAGCGCGCCGCCAGCAACCGGCCGGCGCAAATCTACCGCCTGCGCGATGGCTGCGCGACGATCTTTTTTGACCGGACGATGTGAGGGCCGCGGGCACCTTGGTGCGGGTGGGGGGAGTTGAACCCCCACGGGACTAGGTCCCAACGGATTTTAAGTCCGGTGCGTCTACCATTCCGCCACACCCGCGCCTGGCCGGTCTATACCGGCTGGGCACGGGGCCGCCAAGCAGGCGCTATTCGGCGGGGACCAGAACATCCTGCTTGTGCATCAGCTTGTAGGCGACGGCGCCGGTCAGGGTGGCGGCGATGACGAAGAGCGGGGCGAACCAGGTCATCTCCCACGGGCCATTGCCGGTGTTGAACACCTCTGCCCGCGGCCAGCCGACATCAATCATCAGCACCGCCCCAAACACCACCGCGATGATGTTGATGGGCAGCCCCCATTTGCCGAGCGAGAAATAGCCCGGGACGCCGGTGGAGTGCACTGGATGTTTGCGCAGGCGCTGGATCAGGAGTGGCACCGTCACCAGCAGATAGGCCAGATACACAATCACCACCGCGACGGACGAAATATCGCCGAACACGGAAGAGGAGCCGAGGCTGAGCAGCAGCACAAAAATTGCCAGGATGCACACGGTAAAGCTGGGCAGCAGCGGCGTGCTGGTGCGCGGCGACACTTTGGCTAATGCTTTCGAGAAGGGCAGACGGCCATCACGCGCCATGGAAAACATCACCCGCGCCGCCGAGGCTTGAATTGCCAAAGCGGCTGAGAAGATCGAGGTGGAGACGATGGCGAGCATGACCCTCCCCAGCACATTGCCGGCATCCGCCGTGAGCACATAGGCGATGCCGTTATTGGCGAGGTTGCCATCGGTCAGGCTGGGTGCCGCGATCAGCGCGCCCAAAATCACCA
>Ga0116226_10006816_pt1 | contig 10282 bp, 4 predicted proteins | sample S1TSphfallax_FD_89692 | JGI IMG/M metagenome (GOLD analysis project Ga0116226, IMG submission 89692) | Host-associated microbial communities from peat moss isolated from Minnesota, USA - S1T2_Fa - Sphagnum fallax MG | ecosystem: Host-associated > Plants > Peat moss > Unclassified | place: USA...
AGCCATGGCCGCATCGTTGCATGCTTAGGCGTTGTGCCCGTCTGGCACGGCCAAGCCGAGCGCCAGTTTGTACCGGATCCACGACTACAGGTCGATCCAGTACATTGAGATGCTGAAGAACTGTTTGATGATGGAATCCCAACCGTCATGGCAGACCACAAGCCAGCCACAACTGGAACCAGCATACTCGTCGGCAAGCTCGTCATAGCCAACCGGCATGTACATTGCGCACGCCTTGACAATAAGCGCCTTAACACACACAGTGAACTTGGAGAACATGGAGATGAGCACGCGATTAATCTTACCAGGCGTCATCAGAATGTATGACCCTGGCTTCAGATACGACATTGCCTGGATGACCTCATTCAAGTTGACATCGGTGGTAAGTGATAACGACGCCTTGTGATTGACGACCAGTCATGCAACAAGTGCATGAATGCGTTCAATGACAACATCATTGCCATTCTTGATGAAGGCGCGAATGTTGTTGGTGCTCACGGATGTAAAAGCCCAAATTGATATTAACTGTTTAGGTTCAAGCAACTAGTGCTTGTGGGCCAGATGCAAGCTCGAGTGCCTAGAAGCGATGTGCTTGTGAACATTACCGGTTGTGTCATTGTAGATGGCAACCAAGCTGTCCAGGAACTTGTGTGGGCACTTCTTCAAGCACAACAAGCAACAATAAACGTACCGGATCTTGTTGCGCGTGATCGGCCTGTCCTTGACCATGGCGAAGTATTGCCACACCGACGATGTTTTGTTAGCGCTGATCGGCACAAGCCGCGAGTCAAGCAGTTCATGAGGCACTTCATCGACCTCTCCATCATTGGTCAGAACTAAGATGCTGATCGATGGCGCAGGGGACTCCATGATAAATTAGTGACCACAATTGTGTAGTGTGTACTGTAAACTACAGTCTGTAGTGTATTATGCTCACGAGTCGCAAGTTACATTTATTTTAAGGTTTTATTGACCCGACTACAACTGATTAATAGTCGATTATGACCGTTGCCCGGTAGTCTAATCAACTATCTACATAGATAGTTGGAGACTATAGTCAGTACATCGACTAAAAGCTGCATCGACTACAAGTCCCTGGATATCATCTCTTAACATCAACAATATTATTATTTTTAAAATCATTTTCTCTTTTTTTATTGTTTTTTTTTAAAAAATTTAAAGAAATCAATCTCCTTGGATGGTTTTAATACGATCATCAAATTCCACTAAAAATGTTCCATGTTTGATATATGGATTTAGCATTTTGGCCTCCCATAGATAGTGTGGATTTAGGTCATAATGCCAATATTGCATGTTTTCCACCCACATACAGTGTGCATCTTTAAATTATCATGCAAGTATTGCATTTCCCTCTCCCATATATAGTGTGGATTAAGGTCATAATGTGGGTATTGCATTTTTCCCCCACATATAATGTGTATCTTTAAATTTTCATGCAAGTATTGCATTTAAGGCTCCCACATATAATGTGGATTAGGGTCATAATGTGGGTATTGCACTTTGCCCCCACATATAATGTGCATCTTAAAATTTTCATGTAAGTGTTGCATTTAGTGCTTCCACATATAATGTGGATTAGGGTCATAATGTGGGTATTGCATTTTTCCCCAACATATAGTGTGCATATTTAAATCATCATGCAGGTATCGCATTTAGTGCTTCCACACATAGTTTAGACTAAGGTCATAATATGGGTAATGCATTTTTCCCCAACATATAATGTGCATCCTTAAATTGTCATGTAGGCATTGCATTTCCCTCTTCCATAAAAATTGTTGTTGTTGACTATCATGTGGGCATTACATTTAGATTATCCAAAGATAATACGAATTTAAAATAAACTTGTGAATATTACAATTTATAATTACGGCCATAGACCATATCATATGTTTTCCATACTTAGCATTTAGGGTATTATGTGTATGATTGTATAGGGTTTAGATGAAGGATATAAATCAAGTACTTTGAACAACTACATTTGCATTAGTATTGAATATGACAATTAACATGTAATTCAACATATTGCAAGTATAAAGTTTTGGACATTTACATCAATTTATTGTCTTTTCTTGTACAATCAGCTCAAGGCATAGTTTCAAACATGGCTCATGCTTCAAAATCTCAATCTATTGAAATTTAAAACCTAAGGAACTCACCCTTTAACAACATGGACTTGGTGTGGAAAAAGGATGTTCGACATGGAGGGGCACATTTAATCAAGGTTGAGTGTGCATACATCCCACATGCACAAATTTTGGAATTTCTAAATGGTGAACGAAGCCATGAAGACTCCCCAATGGAGTGGAACATTTATAAATGAGTACCCCCACAAGAAAATGTAAAAATGTTAAGAATCCAAAACCACCTCAACCATATTTAGTATGATGTTCTATTGTTCACTCTTGTTATATGGAACTTGTTTTTGAATTTCATATTGTACTAAACCTTAGGTCCTAAATTGATTGCACACTTTATAAATATGCACGTGGTATGGACCAAAAGACAATTATGGAGACCCAAACCACCATCAATCCAGTAAACGACGTTGTTTAGTTCAATTTTTGATTAGGCAATTGTACACACAACCCGAGGCGACAAAGATAATATTCTACCATTGACCACATACATGGGCCAATGGTGAGCCTATGCATGACAAACATGACTTTGATTCCATTGCGCAACCATCTTTTTTTTGCACCACGAATGTCATAAGCCTTTAAGGACCACATTTGGATTCAATTGGGTTTAGGCTACACCATCAAACAAATATATGATAAGAATAATGCAATATGGTGGGCTAAAATCAATGAAGGAAAAATGATGACAAGGGATGATTTCATTAGGCAACAAAACGTTGCTTACTTAGATCACAAACACAAAATAAGGAGTTGACATTTACACAAAAATCCAACCATTTCCCTTCACACATGGGTATTTAATCATCTAGCTGATGTGTTTTACTTTTAAGATGTAAATGAAGATAATGGGATTCATGTCCCATTCACAATAAGTATATAAACCCCATCTCAATTACAAACCATGGTTTCATTAGGTGATAATGGGGCAATATCAATGGATGCCACCTTTGGCACCAATGATGTGAAATTTCACTTGTTCACATTGATGGTGTTCAATGCACATTGCACCAAAATACTAGTTGCATGGATCATTACAAGTCACCAAACATGCAATGATTTGGTGGAATGGCTAACTCCTTTGAAAATAGAACTTCTAAGGAAAAACCTTAAATGGAAACCTTCATGTTTCATTGTTGATGATGTTTCACAAGAGTTACAAACATTGCGGTGAATTTTATTTTCATTTTACCTTTTTTGAACTTTTATGTACATATAACCATTTCAAATTCTCATCTCCATTGTAGAGAATGTTATTAGTTGAAATGATAATAAATTGGTATTTTAAACATCGTTAGGATTGTGTGGGGGGAAGATCTAGTGTTCATTTATCTTTATGCATGGAATGTCTTAAAGGCTTAATGTTTATATTCAATGGAAAAAATCAAAGACAATGGGGTGCAACATGCAATATTGGACAACCTTCACACCATCATGTACATGCCTATTGAACCAGGTGAAAAAATTGAAGGCCTTCATGACTCATGAGGAAAAACAAATCATTGAAAACTTCATCCAACATTTGCCAATGATTCGTGGACTCAATACTTTTAAACCTATTATTTTCAAGTTAGTATGTGAATTAACTTTCAATCCATTATTGTTGTTCCACCATGTTGTGCATATCCCAAAATATTCACTCCTTGAATAAATGTAGAAACACCAATGGTGGACTTGATAATCCCATGTGGGTATTGTGTATGTTGTTGTAGATTTGTGGATGGTGGGGCTTCAATGAATGCCACATTCAAACCAAGACACACAAGCATCAATTGAGTTTTACCATGGGCCATTGAAACATTGGTTCTCTTTGGAAACAAACGGGCTTCAAGATTGGCAAATTGATTGGTTAGTGTGGAAACTCACAACAATGGTTGTAAGACATTACATGCACATGACTAAAATGAGGAAATGCGGGTTTATAAAAAAAAAAGGTTATGAAACACATTGTGAAAACGAATGTTCATGAGAAGGCCACATTGATCCCTCACACCCATGTCACACATGGGATATATGATTCAAACGAAACCAACCATGCATGGATGGTGCAAAGCCAACAACATTTGAATGACATACAAGGTCCCACTTCCTTTCACCAAGTATGTTTGTTACACATGTGAATGGGCATTGCATGGAAACTTGTGCAAACATCAAGTTGCCATTCTTCTTAGATGTACTAATCTCATTAAAAAATATAGCATTTAATATTGTGGGACATGGTATGGATCTGATTGTGGAAGTTTTGCCACCATGTTTGTGAACCCTACCTGCACATTTATGACAATGAATATGATGATGAAGAGGCCAATGAAAATCACTATGGAAAACCATGGGTTATTGATATGTGTGGGCTTCGGACACCAGATGATACCTCCCCCAATGTGGAAAAATAGAAGGATCACAACCAACCTTCAAGTTCATCCACCTTCTCGGAAAAAGTGCTTGTTCAAATGGGTGACGTAATGCAAGAAATCATCAACGAAGTCAAAAAAGGCGAGGTTCAACTCATAGACTACACCACATCATTGTTGCATGTTATTGCAACAAATGTATGAGGTATTTGCCTTTCCAAGACAAATGAAATCATGCATCCTGACATGGTATTTCATTGCATTAATGATGGACTTGGCAATTCAATGTACTGGACAAAGGATTGGCATGAGATAATGTTAAAATATGGAATATCCATAAGACAAAGGTTCATGAGTAAGAAAAAACAACACAAACTTGTTTGTACTTATCCCCCATTTTTATTTTCCATTACTAAAATTTGCATGATATTACAATTATGTCAAAGAATAAATTGTTTACATGTTATGGCATTGATTTTTGTATCAATAAACATATAAGTTTTGAAAGTAAAAGTTACATTATTAAGGCTATATAACACATATCTTCTAAAATTTTCAAACAAGAATATCCCACTCAAATGTCATTTAAAGGTGGGTATTACATATTTGCATCATGTACAAATGATCTACCACCCTATACAGTGTGGGTATTGCAGGTTAATTGTACAATAATCACCAGGTCAATATGCAGTTAATGCTTACCCATCTTGTTTTTTATGGCATTTAATTGGTCTTGCATGTAAGTATTACAAGGTTTAGGATATATCATAGTTAAAGGTTAATGGGCATGAATACAAGTGTTGCATATAATTTCATATCTTTCATGGGTATTAATTACATAATTACGTTAGATGAAGGTATTGCAAAAACCCCACTCCTTCCAATCGGGGATTTGACCACTTAATACAATTATTGTCCTACCTTTTCTCATTAGAATGATGATTTGTTTTAATGGATTTTCTTAGTTTATAAATATCATTTGGATATTTTTTATTGCATCTGGTCCATTAGATGTACGTATTGCATTTGGTGGAAAAAACCCCCCTAAATAACTTTAGATGATGAGGGACTCAGTTTTTACAATACTTGCATATTAAATATTTATTAACTAAAAGGGGGGTTTTGGTGAAGGTACATACTATAGATTTCTGTAAATATTGTGATAAGCTTACTAAGGTAGACTAATAATATTACATTACAATAATAAAGGTAAAATTGCCTTAATGATCACTATAACACTAATTACAAATGATGTAAGTATTGCAAAATAGGGTTTGGAAAAATTAAGACGTGCCCACAATCAATGCTTACACCTAAAGATGAAGGCATTGATAATTGGTTTAATTTTTAAAATATATATATCTTTTGGATATTTCCTATTGTTTTCTATACACTAGATGTAAGTATTGCATTTGGTAAACAATATGTATTTACATAACCTTAGATGATGAGGGAACAAGTTTTTGCATTATTGAATCAAGGGGGGTTACATAACATAGATTTACCTAGGTATTGCAATTTGGGATTGGGGCATGCATTTGGGATTTGACATAAGGTGATAAAGCACAATATTACAAATTGAAAATTTTAACCCTCATCTAAAAACTAAATAGTTTCATACCAAAAAAAACCTTAAACCTAATATTGGTAAAAAAAATTTGTATAAACCATAAATTATGTAGACATTACAACCTAATGGATGCATAGGTTTAAATTTGAAAAATTAAGGAAACTTATACAATGAACCCTAAAATGTTGAGCTGAAACCTTTGTTTGCAACAAAAAATCCTTACATTGACCCTAAATTAAATAAACACAAAAAGAATTGGTTGCATAACTTTAATGGTGGAATTTAACAATTTTTTAAAAACTAATTGTTAAACCTAATTTGGAATTTTTTTTGCATAACCCTAAGTTGTGTACAAACTATCAACATTGGATACATAATTGTAATAAAACTATGAAACAATTTTATATAAATACCAATAAAACTTGTGTTTTAAACCTAATTTTGGAGGGGGGACCCCAACCAGTGGGAAGGTTTTTTATCATTCATACCTTTACATGGAGTCACTTTCATTCTCCTCTCCTTTAATACATGAAAAGAAAAGAAAAATAGGAATCTCTTAAATATATGTGTCTATGTGAATACATAAATTCACTTTAAAAATATTCCATGAAAATAATATAAATGTCAAGAAAAAGGTTACCTTAAAATAATTAATGACAAAAAGGTGGCTTAATTTTTGTAAACCCTAAACCCAATGTCCCCCTTATTTAGTTGAAACATATATTAAGCAAAAGTTTAGATTAGGGTAATGTAACATGAACATGAGTTGGTTGATGTGCAGGTATTGCTTAAATGTTTTAACATGGCCATAGAATGTGCTAACCCTATTAGATGAAAGTATTGCTCATTTGGTTTATAGTACAAATGCAATCCATTCATGGTGGATGGGGGTATTGTGTGCAACATGGCATAAGATGATCCCAAAATCTACAAATCCTAAAATTAAAGGTCAAAATTAAAACAAGTGGATCGATACAAAAATGTTCAAATAACCACACTACAAAAAAGATGGTGACAAAAATATATCATGTTAAGTTAATCTATAATGGTTTGATACAAAAATGGTGCATACATGCACTAAAGTTATTTCTATAATTATTCCTTCAAGGAGGATGAACTAGAAACAATGCTGATATGGGTGTGATACTTTGTTGCAGCTTCTACAACTTTTGTTGCATGATGATGAACAAATAATTAACGATGTTCAAGCGTAAGTTGAATTGCACTTGCAACAAAAGCCTCTTTTGTTATGCCTCGAAGCCTAAAACAAAAAAGACAAATTAGATTTCAATGTTAAGATGCAAACAATGTAAAATATATATATATATATAAGTATGGAAATATACCGCCCATGAATAATTTTGAAATCATTATACTTGGATATTGCATCCATTTCTTTGGCTTGGTTGGGTTTATTGGATTTTAATGTCCAAGTTTGAACACCCCATGCAACTTTTAGAAGCTCTGCATAGGCAACTATACTTGCCCAAATTGCCTCAACAAGGTTTTCATCATTTTCGAGGCATGCCCATGCACTTTGTGGGATGAACCCCACCCCCCATGCCCAACAACATCTCAGAGGTTAAATGTACCAACAAAGGTTGCTTAACCTATTCCATTTGTTGTGCTTAGGCTTAAAGTTCATCCCATTCTAATTTCGTTTCCTTTTTCATTCAATCAAAAGTTTTCTTCTCATTCTATTTTTTCCTTGCATGTGGGTTACTCAAAATATGAGCATTCATAAAACCATGATCTTGTTGCCTAGGCCCCCTAAGATGAATAAATGGACACCCCAATCTTTTGGCTTGCATTCGAACGGAATGTGTTTGCTCTAAGTGTTGATGGAACAACCATTTAGCCACATAAGAACAAGTGCATGGATCCACCTTGCAACACCATCTTGAGCCTTTGTGAGCCCATTCACTATCCTCCATTGCATTTCCATGTTCATCTTGAATTGGAGGAGGACCCTCTTGAGGTGCAAGATCTAGTACAACTGATGAAGGTATGGCAAATGAACTAGCCACCACACATGTAACAACGTGAAGGTATTGCACGAAAACAACGTACATAGTGCAAAATTACACCTAGGCCAACCACCACAATGGCAAAAATATGAAGGTATTACACTAAATCAACATACATAGTGGGGAATTACATCTAGGCCAACCACCACAATGTCAACAATATGAAGGTATTGCACTAAATCAACATACATAGTGGGGAATTACATCTAGGCCAACCACCACTATGTCAACAATATGAAGGTATTGCACTAAATCATAACCCTAAATAAAAAAGATTGGAAGTATTATGAATAAAAAACCAAGGTAATATTCTATTATGTGAAAGAAACTTGATTAAAAACGTTCAAGTATTGTTATAAAAAATTTGACCAAAAAAATCCCATCCTTACTCTTGCATGGAGAATAAGGATCGGTTTTGATGTGGCCATATGCAAATTGAAAATGCACCTTTCATGACATTATACCTTGAAAAGGTGGGGTTGCATATACAACAATTGTTTGCTCTTCAATTGTATTTAACACCTTTTGTGCCTATCATGCATGATTCCTCTAGAGCCATCCAAAACCAAAACTCCAAATTTTGTTTTAGAAAAACTAAAAGACCTTCTCTTTTTTATTACAATTAATAACATAATAATATAATATTATTACACTTCACTTTTCATTATAATTAAATTTAAACTAATATATATTATTATATTATTATATTTCACTAATTACTTATATTAAATATATTGATTATTTAAATTATTTTTAAATTAAAAATTATAAAAATTATAATCATTATTAGATTAACACGTGTTGCCTAATTGTTCAACAACAAAAAAAAAGACGATGATGAACCTGGCTAGCATGTCATCATCTTTTGCCTCAACACGACCAAAGAAAAAAAGCCAAGCTTGTCATCGTCTTTTACGACACAACAAAAAAAACATAGACAATGATGAACTTTGTCAACTCATTGTCATTTGCAACCCATCAAAAGAAGAAAAGATGATGATGAGCCTAGTCGACTAGTCATCATCTTGTGCAACACTACAATAAAACAAAAAGACGATGATGAGCCTGGTTGGCTCATCATCACATTCTATGGAATCTACATAAAATGAAAACAACACGAAATAAGGAAAAGCCTAGCTTGTTGTCATCTTCTAAGTGCATGAACAAAATAAAAAAATGACAATGAGCCAATGCTCATTGTCGTCTTTTCTAAGTGCATAGAAATAAAAAAAAGATGGCAACAAGCACCAATTCATTGTCATTTTTTGGAATTGATGAACAAAGCATCAAAAGATGACGACAAATAGGGGGCTCCTTGTTGTTTTCTGTAGGTATTGAAAGAAAAAAAAACTAATGACAATGAGCCCTCAACTCATCGTCATCGTTTGCAGCTAATGGAGAAAACACAAGAAGATGACAATAAGTCGGGGGCTCATTGTCACCTTCTACAACTAATGAAAAAGGGAGAAAACATCATCATCATTGTTTACACTTAATGGAGAAAACACAATAGAAAGACAACGAATCGGGGGCTTCGTCATCTTGTCATCATCTTCTATAGTTAATGAAAAAAAGGGAGAAGATGACAACAAACCCTTCATTCGTCGTCATGTTCTAGTAATGAATGGAAAAAAAAATGATGAAAAGTTTGTCATTGTCTTATGTTGCTACAAATGAAAACAACAAATAAGAAGACGATGATAATGAGGTTCATCATCATCTTCTAATCTTCTGTTGCAACACCCTAAGCAATAAACCAAAAGAATGACGACAAGCAACTAGGCCTTTCATCGTCTTTGATCATGACACAAAAGAAATTAGAAGATGACAAGTTAACTTGTTGTCATCTTCTACAAGCACAACAAAAAAAAAGTTAGTAAAAAAAACCTAGAGGAAAAGTGTAATTGCACTTGAGCAAATATGATCAATCTTGTGCTCCAGCAATAATCGCTCTAGCAAACTCAAGCAACAATCACTCCAACAAACACAGTCGCTCCAACAAGCTCAAGCAACAATCGCTCCAACAACAATTGCTCTAGCAAACATGTCGAAGTTGCCATCAAAGCACAGTCCAAGCGTTGATGAACTTTGAAAGCAGGCAAAGCAAAGGTCTCATAAACCTAAACCCAAACTGAAAATGTAAAGAAACCTTAAGTGCAGAGAAAAAATGTAAAAGAC
>Ga0116226_10006817_pt1 | contig 10278 bp, 17 predicted proteins | sample S1TSphfallax_FD_89692 | JGI IMG/M metagenome (GOLD analysis project Ga0116226, IMG submission 89692) | Host-associated microbial communities from peat moss isolated from Minnesota, USA - S1T2_Fa - Sphagnum fallax MG | ecosystem: Host-associated > Plants > Peat moss > Unclassified | place: USA...
GGATACACAAAATCATTAAAAATTCTTTGAAATCCATAGTTGGATTATCCCAACTACAAATATATTACAACATTATGCAACCATCAATATCAATAAAAGTTTATCTTCCATTGTCACATTCCAAAAACATTTTTACCTTCCACCTCTGTTGTCAATTTGAATCCAGTTTTATTCCATTGTAACCTTATACACCTATGACCCTGACACCATTGTTTTCCAATTGCCTTAGATTATCTCTTCCGCTTATTGGATGTCAGGTGATCTCCGCCATCACAGGTGACCAGATTTAATCTCAGCTGTCCAAGGCGATGGAATTTGACCCCACTCATCAACACAAGTTCCCAGATGTGGAATTCCTATACCATAGCACCTTGGCCACTTTCACATATGTTTGTCAAATAAGTAATTAAGTTTGAAATTTTAATTTTGACAAACAGAATATTCTTGAAGATTTTATATTTTCTTTAATAAAGAAGACTTCTTCTTTGAAAATTTCAATGTTTCTGCAAATAATATAATTAGTGTCAAAGTGGCCAAGGTACTAGTGTAGAACCCTACTACCTTGGTAGCTTCGACACCAATTATTTTATTTTCAGAAATGTTGAAGCTGCCAACTTACTTCAATACCTTCAAGCAATCTCTGCAGATTTTGTCCTCTATGATCAGAACATTTGATGCAGTACTCCAGATTTATCACACCCCAGAAGGCTCTGTGAGTGAATGAAGGTTACCACACGAAGAAGCAGAAACAGCCTGAGGCAGAACCACCCATTGACAATCATAGCAAGCAACATGATGTTTCAACATGAAGTGCCTCCTATGATCTACCTTCCAGTCCTCAGATTAAAAAATTGTCACAAACTGAAGCAGAAGAAAGGCCCCTTTGAAATGAGATGACAACAAAAAAAACTCATGCACACCAAACCCTGCAAAAGATGAAATCATGTGCTGCGATACAGAGAGAAAATATCCAAGATCCTATACATACCTCCCAACTATAGCTCAGGTAGTTGAATATGATATGATATTGTATAGTTATTAAGTGACAGTAGCATACCATGTCTCTAACCTAGGTTTGCTTTCCGCCATTACACATCACCTTCGTTTTGTTCACGCATCTCATTAAACACTTACGTTACTTGCACATGGAGATACATGCACTTGGTGAAGTTTCAGCATTCAAACTCATCTTGTAACCTAGGGCTAACCCAACCTTTAAATGGGCGGGACTAAACCCACTACAAACTTCCCAAAGTTGTCCAAGGCCTTGTCGCTTGAGATTACCATCCCTCCTCCTCTGGATTAACCGCATTCTTGTTTAGTTCAAAGACTTAGCGTGCCAAAGACACCACCTTAGGCCCCCTTCCTCAAACCCTCACCCATCAGTACCTATGTGGCTCATGAGTCTATCGAATCGCACCCAACCCAACACTTAGACTCATAACTCAAGCTGTCACAAGGGCCGCCTCATGTCCCAAACTTGGGCCCTGACTAGGCAAATCTTCACACTTGAGGGTCTACTTAAAAGGGCATATCACTCTCCCCCAGTTTAGAGATGTCAACATCCTCGTTGACGTTACTCTAGGATGATCGCCCTTGGCACTTTCACCAACTTCTTTCCTTTGAACTAATAGTGGGATTAGTTACTTCCCAATCGAAAAAGCCCATTCGTATTGTGTCTTTGTGTTCTTAGCACATGATGTATTACCGGATTTGTCTTCTATTTTCATCCAATGTGCTCACTTGGTGTCTTCCTCAAATCCCCCATATTCAGCCATCTCTTCTTGTTTGTGGAGTCCATTTCGAGTCTAGCTTAAGAGTCTCAATCTCCACACCGAACTAGGGTTACAAACGCACCAACAAATAATGTTGGACCGGGCTTTACAATCTAAATCCCCTTTACCCAAGCGGGACATGATTCCCAAGTTCATGGACATGAAATTTTTAACTTCTCCACTCAAGGACATGCCATTTTATTCACATGCACCACCACCCCAATCTTGTCTGATTGAAACTTGGAGTTTTTTTATCCAAGTTCAACCCCAAGTCCATTTTTGTTGATTGCCACTCCCTTACCTTTCCCAACCATTTCCTCCACCATGAACCTTAGCCTTTTCATAGCCAACCATGCTCATGGAAACCCTTAACCCTCACTTAGTGAAAATAATTAGTTTAATTATTTTGCGGGTGTTTTCCCCCACTTTAGAAGCAAATGTCTTCATCAACACTTAGGTTGCTTGTAAGTGGGTCCTTCTTTTTCTTCCATGTTCATTTCACTCCAAGTTTGTGACCCCTTTCTTGCTTGAACTTGTTCACCACTTCTAGCAAATGGTTGATATGAATAGGCTTCATCCATATTACCCCTTATGATGGGAACCCTTGTATTTCACCAAGTATTCCTTGCATTTGAAGCGTGTTTATGTCGCATGGAGTATGCCTTCAATTTTGACCACCTATGTTCAATGGCATCGACTTTTAGTCACTCTCTTTGTTTCCAAACTAGTTTTTGTTCATCATGCAAAAATAACTTAAGTTTCAAAACATGGAAGGTCAAATGTGCAAAAACAATAATTGACAACTTTAAAGTGTACATGTCGGGATGTGACTTATGCAAAATTTCATAAAGCCCCGCATACTTGGCAATGAAACATGGGGCTAATCCATCAAACATCTTTAAATCCAAAATGTTTAACCACTTGTGTTGCCCAACTTCAAAATCCACATGCATTCATGTATTATCAACATGCTTTTCATACCGCTTTTGACCTTGTTCCAAGAGTTTTTTTGTCTTGTGCGTATTTCTCTTCATGCTCTTTGACCATCTCCAGAGCTTCCTTGGAATGATTTCTTCATCCCATGGGAATGGCTAAGTCCATTAACTTCTTGCCTTCTTTTCCCAATGTTAATTCAAAGGGAAACATCTTAATTGCCAAATGCATTGTGAAGTTATAGCAAAATTCTACCAATCCTATATACTTACCCCATTGACCCTTTCTATGTGGCCATCAATTTGTGGGTGGACTACCATGCAAAACAACAATTTTGTCCCACCTTTTAGAACAAATGTTTTGAAAAACTTGTCGTAAACTTGGCATCCCTATTGCTTATGATAAATTGTGGCATCTTGTGATGCCTAACTCACATATCAAAATACAATTTTGTCGAGTCAAAAGTTATTGTGATCATCTTAATTGAAACCATTTTTGTCAACTTGGAAAATTGATCAACAACCACAAAAATGGTGTCCATTCCATTCCATTTGGGTAGTTGGGTTATGAAATCCATGGAAACATTTTCCCATGGTTCATTTACAATCAGTAGGGGTCTAACCAATCCATACTTCTTTTTGTACATGGACTTTGTGTGTTGGCACTTGACATAAATGCACACGAAATGTTCTACATCTTGTTTCATTTCAATCCTATAAAACCTCTTTCTTACGGCCACTCTTGTGGTTTGTTTTCCATGGTGCCCCAACATGGGCAAGTCATGTTCCTTTTGCATGATCTTGATGCATAACTCCCCTACTAGCAAATATATTTGGTAATGTTCCATCTCAATGATCCTTCCTTTCAAGTGATGCCTTTCACCTTCATTTGTTCACACAACTCTTTAAAATGGTGTTAAGTGAATGGGTATTGCACATGAACCTCCTTTATCTTCCTCTTTAAGTTGCTTTCCCCTTGGAAAATGGCCTAGTGCCGAAGTCTTGGTCAAGGGTTTTTCCACTTGAAATTTTTCCTTCCTATTCAATGCATTGAGGACTACATTGTCTTGTCCTAATTTGTGGGCCAACTCCACATCCAACAATGCAAGGGTTTCATGCCATTTTGGTTGTTTCACCAAGGCCTTTGTTTGGGTTTCAAAGTATTTCAAAGAGGCACTGTCCGTAAAGACCTTGGTCTTATGTGTCCCCAAGTAATGTTGCCACACTTTTAAGCAACACACAATGGCATTTTATTTTTTCTCACGAGTCAACCATCGCAATTGTGCTCCACAAAGTTTTTTGCTTTCAAAAGTAATTGGGTGTGCATCTTGCATGAACACCCCACCAATAGTGAAATCACTTGCATCAATGTGAACTTCGAACAATTTTGTGAAATATGGAAATTTCAACATAGGGGCGGACAAAAGCTTTTCTTTCAAGCCGTCATATGCCCTTTGTTGTTCCTCCTTCCATTCAAAGGACAACTCTTTTTAAGGATATCCAAAAATGATTTTGTTGTTTGCAAAAGAACCTTTTATAAACTTCCAATAGAAGTTAACCATGCCTAGGAAGGATTGTAGTCCTTTGACCATGACTGGCCTTTTTTAATCTCTTGTGGTTTGTAGCTTCTTAAGGTCAGACCTTACCCCTTACCTTGACAAGATGTGCCCAAGGAAATCCATCTGTTCTTAGGTAAACTCATTTTTCGCCTTGTTGGCAAAGAGTTTGTTTTCATAAAGCTTACTCAAAACATATTATAAATGTCATGCATGCTCTTTTGCTATCCTGGAATAAACCAAGATGACATCATTAATGAAAATGATCACAACCTTGTCCAACTTCTCATGGAAAATGGAGTTCATGAGGGTTGTGAACATCAATGGAACATTACACAACCCAAATGGCTTCACCAAGAACTCATATGAGCCATACTTAGTCTTCATTGCCTTCTTCTACACATCCTCGTCTACTATGAAAATTTGATAGTACCCCAATTTGAGATCAATTCAGCTAAAATTTCCACGCCATATAATTGATCCACCAGATCATCAATGTGAGGCAGAGCATAGTTTTTTTTATCATTATTTTATTCAAGGCACAATAATCAATACACATCGTCAACTTACCATCCATTTTATCAACAAACAAAATAGTTCCCCCCCCCCCCAAGGCAATTTGTTTTGCTAAATATACCCCTTGATTAAAAAGGTAGTTTAATTGTCCTTTAAGCTCTTCCAATTCCTTTTGGTTTAATGTATAAGGTGGCTTAGACGACAAAACTACTCGAGGCACCACTTTTATCTTATGGTCAACCTTTCAACAAGGTGGAAGGGCATTGAAAAGTTCAATTGTTAGAACCTCGGAAAAATTATTGAATGGATTTGAAATACAAGCAAGGGGTTGCCTTGCCCCTTGTGGCTTAGGTTCCCCCTAGGAAACTCTTAAAGACATCAAAACCAAAAAACTAGGTGACTCTAATTCATTAGCTAAAGCAACCAAGTTAATTTCCAGTTTTGCCAACACAAAATTATAATTCACATTTAAGTTCATTAACTCTTGGCACATACTCTCAACTTACCTCCACTACGGAAGATGTTTACTTCGTAGGCATCCACAAATGTGTTTCCTGGAATTACATCAAAATTATCTAGGTCACACATGATGAAGTTCTCAAAAAATCGAACTCCTCCACAAAACAACTCAACACCTAACACTATGTTAAATAAGGGTCTAACTATGCCTTGTGCCAATTGCATCGTGATGGGGTCTGCCATAATTCAATCTTGATTCTAAGTCACTTCGTCGCCTACAAAATCATGAACAAATTGGTCACTCTTGAATCTAAGAAACAACCTACAATTTCATTATTTATTTTACAATTCAACTTTAATAAATTAGAGGCTTTGCTTTCATGTGCCCCTACTTCAGCCACAAAGCCCCTTGGAAAATCAATTTACCTTTGGAAATGTAGTCACTGACCTGAGTTGGCTTGAGGTAGTCCTTTGCCAAATGTCCATTATTGTCACAATTGAAACACTTGACCTTGGACAAGTCTCATTTCGCCTTATTGACTAACAACTCCTTGCCCAACGACTTATCCTTGTTAGTTGGAGGCCCAAGCTTTCCTTGGCCCCACTTGCGTTTGTTGCAACCCTTACTTCCATTGCTCAAGCCAACTTGATTCTTTTGGGTGACTCCACTTCCAATTTCACCTTTAGGGCATGGAGGGCCTTTATCCTCCATGCACTCCACCATCTTCATCAACCCTTGACAAGTATTCGAATTATTAATCTTCTAATAAATGATCTTCAACCTAACAAGAATATCAACTTTCAAGTGTACTCATCCTTGAGGGGGACCATAGTCAACATCTAACTAAAGTCCTGGACATAGGTGGCCAAAGAGCCCATGTCGTCTTCCAAGAGTTCCATCCCATTTCAAAGCACTAAGTGGTGCAATGTGAACCTCCCATTTAGTTGCAACTTGAACTCCTCCCACGTGAAGGCTTCAAGGAAATCAATCATCTCTTGTTTCTAAAACATCCACCATTCCCATGCGTGCTCCTTCGACAAAGTATGAACAAAATGAATTTGCTCTTTGTCAATTTTGAGGCTTTGCATCTCCATATACGCTTCAATTTGTTGCAACCACAACCACACCCTTTTGGTTTTGGTCTCCTTCCTTGCAAAGGAGTCCAATAGTCTTGCTTTTATGGTCACCTTGGTAAAACCCCCACTTGGAACACCGCCAATGGCACCCAATCCTTCTGTGATTTGACCCATGAGCTTGGTCTTCTCGTGGTTATGAGCAATGGTTTCCCCTCGTTGCACCATGAACGTTCAGAAGGCATCAAGGAGGGCCAAAAACTCCTTGGGCATTTTGTCCACTTTTGGACTTCCCTCTTCCTATGTTTTAGGAGACTTGTCCACTCCTAGATGCTCCAAGGCCTACTTGCTCCCTTTTCCTTTTTTCAATTGATTCAGAAGAAGAATCAAGGAATCGAGTGTGGTTTCTCCTTTCCTTCAGACGATAGGGAATGGAATCCTTTCATGGGCCTTAATTTTGTTTAGGCCCACTTTTCATTCCCCTTCATCTTCACTATGATAAATGTGGAAAATATAACTACCAATATGACTACATTTGTAGTCGTAGAAGACATTTATGACTACCATGACTATTTGACTATTATAGTCATAATGGCCCATGTCTTTTACGATTTCAAATATATATGTATCTATGTATGTACACACACGCACACACACACATTTAACTTTAACAAAATATTTATATTTCTTATTATTATATTACATAATTATAAAATAATGATAACTAGGAAATTTTGAATACTTTAATTATTTAATCCAAATTATTTTATTATTTCATTTTTTAAAAAATGAAAGCTTCAAGAAGATTTGCATCTACTTACTTGTGTAACCAGGCAAATAGGTAGGAAAGGGAAAATGTAGATGGAATGAATAGCCCCAAAAAAATCATTTATTTTGCAATTTCCATTTAAGGTCAAGCATTTATTTACTCATCCCAAATTGGCATATGCATTCCAATGTGAAAAATCAATTAAAAACATGTTTTTAATATATAGCTTACAAGATGAAATTCAAAACATATGGGTTATACTTTTTACATGCATTTTAGTTTTAAGTCCAGATGCAACTGAACCTTTTCTAAAAGCCAATTTTAATTAATATCCTTCTCATATTATGTTCAAATGAAACAATTTAAACTTCATTCTAGAAGGTTTTACAAAATCTCCACATAAAAATTATAAAAATTATTTTAAAAAATACTTGAATTGAAAATATTTGCATATAAATCTTGCATTTCAATACATTTCAACAATGATGTATTGAAGACATTTTCTTCCTTTAACCATTAGTATCCTTCTCATAAAGGATTGCTTTGGCTACTTGTGGTGACCTAAACATGGTGGAAGGAAAAGAAGACAGATCCTCCTTTTGTTGGAAGCTAATTTTTGATAAAGAAAAGTTTTCATGGGAAGCCTAAAATATGCCTTTGATCTTCATGAACCTCCAAGAGCATAAAGCAAGGCTTGAGATTTTCATGAGATAATCAAAGGTTTGGAAAGGAAAGAATCATGGTTATATTAAATAAGGTTTACATTACTAAAGGCCTTTTCCAAAACCAAGGTAATAGGGTTGCCCATTATATAATCAGAAAGGACGGGGTAAAATCTAATCACCATGCCAATTCCTTTGGCATGGAGTTGATGGAGACGCCAACAAAGAGGTCTTGCTAGAAAATGAATACAAGGCACTTTAAGGGCTAAGGACCAAATCCAACAAATTCGGCAATCTCAAACATTAGGAGCCATTTTCTTCACAAACATGTGTAACGTAATTAGGTTCTATAAGGGATTTTGTAAAGACAAAACCATAGTATTTCAAAGGGAAGAAGTACTCAAATAGAAGCTATAAATAACACAATTTGATTTACAAAAGTTAGTTTAAAACAAAGTGAAACATTTAGAGATGGGGAGTTTGAAAAGTAAAACACAAGAATTAGAAGATGTGAAAGTTGCAAGACAAAGGTTGTGGGCTATATCTAGGTGGAACCAATTAGCTAATATATGGTGTCTAAAGATTTTTTTCTTGGCTATTAAGCCAAAACCTAGTAAAACTTTGATTTCCATTCTAAGAGATGAGGATGGTAATGTGGTATCTAGAAAGGAGGATTTAGAAATTGTTTGTCACAATTTTTATAAGTTGTACCAAGCTAAGGAAGAAACCTTGGAACAAATAGAAATCAGAGTTAGATAGGGTTTTAGAATCATTACCCAAATTATTTTCTAGTGAGTTGAATGTTAGGCTAGCTATGTTAATTGCAATGGAGGAACTTCATTTAGCCACAAAATCCATGGCCAAAAACAAATCACCAAGCCGAAATGGGGTTGTGGTATAATTCTACCTTTTTTTTTAGAAGTAATAGGAAAGGAATTTTCACAGATGATCGAGGCAATAATGCAAGTGGGACAATTTCCTAAGGGGATTAACAAGGGGATGATAACTCTTTTGTTCAAGGCCAAAAATAAAGAAAATATGGGGAATTGGCATCCCATTACCTTCTTGAACGTGGCTAACAAAATCTTCGCTAAAACATTGTAGTTAAAAATTTAACCTATCTTGATGGAGGTGGTGGGTACTAACCAAACAATCTTCCTCCCAATGAGATATATTCTAGACAATGTATTGTTAGCGTAAGAAACCATAGATTGGGCTTGGCGATCTAACCAACTCCTAGTTTTTTTTAAACATGATTTTACAAAGGCATATGACAAAGTAAGTTGGGGGTTTTTATTCATGGCACTAGAAAAAATGGGGATGGAAGTTGAATTCATAAACATGGTGAAGGTCTTGTTTCAAAATGCGAAAGCGATAGTTTACATCAATTAGCAGAGGGGGGGAGGGGGGGGCATTACTAATTCCTTTAAAATGGAAAGAGGGGTAAGGCAAGGATGCCTTTTGGCTCCTTACCTTTTCATTTTTAGCTAGGGAAGTTCTTAATTTCATGATGAAGGAAGCTACAAATAGGGGAGTAATCAAGGGGATCTTTCTTCTAGGGGGTACAATGCAATAAACGTTATCTCAATATGCAGACAACATTGCCATTTATGTGAAAGGAGAGGAAGGGAATCTCCAAATTGTAGTTCTACTACTAAATAATTTCCTTTTTATAAGTACATTTATATCAACTGAGAAAAATCCATGGCCTACTAGAGTAGCAAGAAAGAGAAACACAAACCTAAGTGGATAGAGTAATTTAGGTGGAAGAGGGTGAAAGATGGGGAACTTGTAAGCTATTGGGGGTGCCTTTTGGGTTGAATTTAGATACCACGGAGATGGATGTTTTTATAATTGAAAAACTACAAAAGAAATTTAATTATTGGAACAATCTCCATTTGCCTCTTGCTAGTACAACCATAGTCATCAACTCCATGTTGGCATCCACAGTACGGTTCTTCATCAGGGTCTAGGGAGGTATGAAAAAAAAATCAAGAAGTGCAAGACTATATTAGGGAACTTTCTATGGGTCGAAAACAATCATCATGCAAAAATGAAGGTTTATTGGGGGGATTATTATGCACATAAAAGGGTAGATGCAAGCTATAGTGGCTCACTTTTGTGACTAAACAATGTTTTTTCCTTGGGTATTCTTTATTCAATTGCATGCGGTGATTAATATATCCTTAAATCTACTAATTGGGACTTGGATCGAAACCAATAATTTCATTATGAAGAGAAATATGTGGTTATTTATTGATAAAAAATTCATTTGTTAATATAATGGACTTTTGAAATCAAAAAATATGGACAAGTCATCTGATTGGAACATCACAAAATGGAAAAAAAAATATTGATTCACATTCCAAATTTGTTATTGGGACTCCATACATAGTCTAATGCAAGATGATAAATTCATATGATGAATCTTTTTTTTGAAACCAAGTAATTGTTTAATACTTAGTGACTTTTAAATGGTTAAAATTTAACCATGTTTTCATAAGTCCATATGAGTTGCAATTTTATTTTTTTTCA
>Ga0116226_10006818_pt1 | contig 10276 bp, 14 predicted proteins | sample S1TSphfallax_FD_89692 | JGI IMG/M metagenome (GOLD analysis project Ga0116226, IMG submission 89692) | Host-associated microbial communities from peat moss isolated from Minnesota, USA - S1T2_Fa - Sphagnum fallax MG | ecosystem: Host-associated > Plants > Peat moss > Unclassified | place: USA...
AAACGTCGTGTTGCATCCCGGCGGAGGGGTGGCCGAGTGGCTGAAGGCGGCGGTTTGCTAAACCGTTATAGGGCGTCAAGCCCTATCGTGAGTTCGAATCTCATCCCCTCCGCCAGAGGCGCCCGGCTGAACAATCGCCGTCGTCAGACCGCCCGCTTGGCCCGTGGCGAAACCGCCAGCCCCAGGAACACGAGAACCGCCTGGTTGAGCCGCAGGATATCCTCATCGTCCAGCCGGCTAGCGCGTTGCCCCCAATTCGCTCCGCTTCATCACGGGCTACCCCTATGCCTAATCAAATGCGATTGCCCTGGCGGCAGCTTGCTTACGGTAAACTTCCCTGCGGTGGGCGACGCGAACCACGGTGACACGAAGCACCGTGCCGTCGAGGGTGAACACGACGCGCCAATCCCCCACCCGTAGTCGGTAGCCGCCGCCGGTCAGCGCGCGCACATTCGGTGCCGACACCGGATCGCGCGCAGGCGTTCAAGCGAGCGGGCGATGCGCGTGCTAACCGGCTTCTCCAGCGCGTCGAACTGGCGTTGGGCCGCCGGAAGAAACTCGACGCGCCAGGTCACTCTGCATCGGCCGCCAAGTCTATCTCATGTTGCGCCGCCAATTCTTCGAGGGTGATACAGGCCGGCCGGCCGGCGGCCACCCATTCATCATGGGCAAGCGCCGCAAGGCGGGCGTCTTCGGCATCCTCCCAGGCGTACAGAGTCTCGGCATCCTCCACCGGCACCAGCACGGCCACGGGTTTGCCGTTGCGGGTCAGCGTGGTGCGGGCCTTCTCATGCTCGGCACGATCCAGCGCCTCGGCGAAGGCGGCCGGGAGGAAGTCGGCCGGCAAGGCGTCAACAGTGGTTGCGTCCATGGTGAGGGTCCAAACGCAGTGATGCGCGATCGAAAGCAAGTATAGGCGAAAAGGGCGGCAGGCGCGAGAGATGGTAGCACGCACCCTCTCGGTTGCTGATGGAGCTTGATAGCTCTACGGGTTTGCCGTATATGAGTGTGTGAACATCGAGTTCGACGACGTCAAGGATGCGACCAACCTTGCCAAGCATGGCGTGTCGCTGGCTCTTGGCGCTGTCATTCTGGGCAATCTTGTCGGCGAGGTGGTTGATGACAGACGGGACTACGGTGAGCGGCGGATGAATGCTTTCGGCCTGGTGCAGGGCCGCCTCTTCGCCTGCACCTACACGCTACGAAATGATGCGCGCCGGATCATTTCGGTACGCCGCGCCAGCCGGCAGGAGCAACGCTTATGGCTATCGTGAAAGTCACGCCGGCACTCGTGGCCGCTGCCCTTGCCGCCACCGACTGGCAAGCCATCGACGCACAGAGCGATAGCGATATTGCCAGCAACGTCGCCCGCGACCCCGATGCCCCGCCGATCTTGACCGGCGGAGAGACGGCCGCTTGCATTGTGCGCACCGTGCGCAAGCGCCTGGGTCTGTCGCAGACAGATTTTGCCGCGAGGTTCCACGTGCCGGTCGGCACGCTGCGCGACTGGGAACAAAACCGCCGCCAGCCCGACGCGCCAGCCCTCGCCTACCTGCGCGTCATCGCCCGCGAGCCCGACATGGTGGCGCGGGCGCTGGAAGATGAGATAAATTTGACGCCATGGCGTCATGATACTCCGAATGGGCTTTTTGAGAACCAAACCACTTTGCACAGGCACCAAAATGGTGTCAAAGACATCCATAAAGTGCTTTTGGCATCCGGGAGTAGGTCTATGGCCCAACCACACAAACCATCCGCCAGCGAAATTGGACTCCTCGTCGTGCTTCTCGTCCAACGTTACGCCCTGGAGCGTGGAAAGGACGTTTCGCGTTTTCGGTTGGCTCGGAACTCCCTACGCCGCTTGGCTATTCGTGCGCGGCTACGCGACTCCCTGGTTGATGACTGGGTCGACATTATGGCCCTGGAGCATGGCTGGCTGGTATTTGCTCACGCGGAGGAGTTTTTGCTCCTGAAGACAGAAACCACGGCGACATGGACGAAGATCGCGACAAAACGTTGCGACGATCTTGTCAAGCGGCTCCGAACCGGCGATCGCACAGCGCTCGATGACGCCGAGGCTGAGTGCGAGTTTGCTAACATGACTGACGAGGAGGATGAATAATTGGCTGGAACGTTTTCGAAAAAGGATTTCTGCGATGGAATTTTCAGTGCGCGTGTATTTCGATGAAATTGGCAACCTCAATCGGGCGAGATTGGTTGGCCAAGTCAGGAGACTGGCCGACGAATTCGGTCGGCCTGGCATTGTTGGGAAACGCGGGCAAACTAATGGGCGCGTGAGCGACCAAGGTTACCTCCGGATCGTTTGGCCATCCCGGCAGCTGGCGCGCCGATATCAGGATACGGTGAGCGAATTTTGGGGTGACCGTGTTTCAACCAAACGGTTCAAGTTCCGTCATCACAAGAAGCGGCCTGCTTAGCGCCGTTATACCAGCGTGCGGCGGTTAGGGCTGACGATTGCTCTGTGAGCGTTGACGGCGAGATAAAGTCGTCGCCATCAGCTTAGCGGACACGGCTTTGGTAGTATAAAAATCCTGGCCGACATCAACTTGTGCTTGCTAACGCTTACCTTAAGCGGCAGTGGAATTCAGGTTTGAAGTCCTAAGTTCATCGTTTAAGGCCGCCACAACCTCTTTCACTTTCCGCTCGTCCCACAGGCCTGAAATCGGAAAGGACCGTCGACCGAACTGGTATCCGAGACGATAAAGCGTTGCAGAATTGGTCGTGGACCCAACATTGAGTGAGCCGTAAACCACGAAGCCGCCGAAATCACTTCGGCTCATCCGTTTTTTTCCTACAGTCACCGAGTTGCTGTCTACGACGATTACAGTTTTGGGCCGCAAGGCTCGGATTAATAGAAAAAGTCCAATCAGCGGCGCGAAAGCTATAATGTAATCGGCTAGCGAGTCTCCTTTTGAGCTAAATATGACGTCCATTTCAGATTCAAACACAGGAACTATAATTATGAGCGGTAATAACCCTATAACAATCGCAAACATCGTCAGTCGCTTATAGGTAACGGTGAAGCCGTCAGCCGCCCTCTCGAATTTCGTGTATGGAACTCCGTAGTCCGGGGTCACAGTTTGTGGCTTGTTGAGTGCCATCAGGGCCTATTCCTTCTTACGTGGGCTTCGGATCGTATAAAAAGTAGCAAATAGCCTTCATCCGGCCTGGGCGATGCGGGGCAGCCCGCGGGGTGTAGTCGGGTTTGGCACTGCACTGAACCATCACGCCGAACCGCCGCCCCAGCGGTGCAAATGCCAAATTGCCTCGCACCCTACCGCCGGCGGGCACCTGCATTTAACCATCCGTTCCAGCGAGCATGCCACGACCCGCCGAGCGTCGCCAACTCTGCACCGCCCCCGCCTTCCTCGGCCGTCCACCCTTGCGGCCATTCTCGCGCGATGCCGCGACGTGGGCGGCGGTTCGTGCTCGGCCGCCTTGCGCGCCGAGCACGCGCGCCATCCAGCTTTTCGATCCAAACACGCCTTGCAGCAACGCCGGCACATAAAGATCGGCATCCAGCCGAGACCTAGGCCCAAGCCCGGCCACGCTGATGTCGATATCCGCCAGATGCTCGGGGCAAGCGCCCGCCAGCCCCTCGGCCAGCTGCGTCGGGAAAGAGGACGCCGGTGTTCAGCACCACCGCCACGCGCGACCGCCGACGGTCGTAGCGCGCCGATACGGCGTTCGCCTTGCGTCTTGGTGAGCCACCAAAGTGCCGCTCAACCCTACCGTGTCAGCCGAGCCGGCATCCCGAAGCCGAAAACGCCAAAAAATTCCGCCTGTTGAGCCGCGAGCCAGGCCGGCGGCACAGCGCCGAGTTTGCCCGCAATCACCGTGCGATGCAGCGTAACAATCTTCCCGAAGCATACAAAGGATTGAACTTTTAGCCCTGTCCCGGCGACCGGATCGATCGGGGAAATTCCCGGCCCGGACTGCGGCACGGACGTGATGAAGCAGACAATCACGTCCGCGCGCGGCGTGCCGCCACAGGAAACGACAAGAGCAGGGCGCCTTTTGTCCCCGGAGAGATCAGTGAACGGGAACCTTGTCAGCACAATGCTCCCGAAAGCAAACATTTATGTAGCAGGCTCGATCAGATCAGCGTCGGAATAAAGATCCGGCTCATCGGCGAGCCAATCGAAAGCGCCGCCGGCATGCGCCATGGCACCCACCGGCAGGTCCGGTGTCGCGGCAAATTCTACCTTCACATGAACAAGCCGGTCCCGCGGGACACCAAGGCGAATCAACTCGGACGAGACCTGGCCAGCTTCGGCGTCCAGAACGATATCCAGCATGGCACTTGCCCGCCCCTCCCTTAGGCATTCACCAAACCAATCCGACCGCGATTTGGCGGAAACGTTTGGACTACAGCAGCCTACCATAGCCCGCACCGTCATTCCACCCTGATCAGCCGATGGCGCTTTCATCGGGCTTGTAAAACGCGCCGCGCCTACCCAAGAACCGCAACTTCTACGCCGCCCCCGCCTTCCTCGGCCGTCCACCCTTGCGGCCCATTCCGGCGCGATGCGGCGAGGTGGGCGGCGGTGCGCGCTCGCCCACCTTGCGCGCCGAGCACGCGCGCCATCCAGCTTTTCGACCTCAAATACCCCTTGCCGCAGTGTCAGCACATACAGATCGGCGTCCAGCCGAGGCCAATGCAGCCCAAGTTCTTGCTTCAGCGCCGGCTCAGTCATTCACCTGTGCCCAACACCCAAAGGATGGGTCTCGACCCGTCATTGTGCGCGCGAACTTCGATGGCTAGGCCGAGCTGGTGGGTCAAGACCCATCCTTGTGTTAGCCGATGCCGCTACGGCGTTGGCTGCGACCTTGGGCGCATTGACACGGGCTGCCCGGCCGCTAACGCTACGGCATAATAAATCAGGGAGGTCTTATGCTTCGCCTAGCAACCATGGCTGTCATGTCGGCCGTCGGCCTCGGAACCGTGCATGGCGCGGCAGCGGCCGAGATCATGCAAGTGGTCACCACCAATGCCCCTCCCGCCAAGGTCTGGGATATCATCAAGGCGTTCGACAGCATCGCCACCTGGCTGCCGCCGGCCGCCAGCAGCCCCGCCGACCATGGCACCGACATCGGCTCGGTGCGCGTCATCACGCTGAAAGCCCCCGGCGACCCGACGGTCACCGAAAAACTCACCGCCCATAGCGATGCCGCGCGCAGCTACAGCTACGCCATCGTCAAGGTGGACCCGAAAGTTCTACCGGTCACCAACTACGTCTCCACCATCGCCGTCTCGCCCAGCGGCGGCGGTTCCCTGGTCACCTGGACCGGCAGTTTCTCCCCAGCCGCCGGTGTCGATCAGGCCACGGCAGAGAAGGCGGTCGCCGGCGTCTATCGGGCCGGCCTGGACGAAATCAAGGTGCTCGCCGAGAAGTAGCCCGCCATTGACCTCCGCCCATCTGGTTTACCAAATGGAAATACGTTGGGCGGAGACTCGGAGGCATGGATAGTCGGCAATCCGAGACGGAGGATGTCTTCGTGCCCGAGCCCGGCTGCAGCTTGGAACGCAAGCCTGGTGCGTTGCGCGGCCAAATCCTTATGGCCGAGGATTTCGACATTTTTCCCGACGATTTCCTGGATGCCATGGGGGCATAGCACGCACCCCTCGTAGGGTGGACTTCGTCCAGCCTACGCCAGCCGCGCCACCACCGCCTCCACCACCGACTCGAACATCGCCGGCGTCAGCCGCCGGGTCGAAGTATTGTAGCGCGACACATGATAGCTGTCGGCCAGCAGCAGCCCGTCCGGCAACTCATGCATATCGCCGTGGCGGAACCTCACCCGGCTGGCTGGCAGGTTGCAGGCTTTGAGTACTGCCGCATGCGAGAGCACGCCGAGCGACAGAACCATCGACAGATTTGGCATCGCTGCCATCTCCGCTGCCAGAAACCGGTTGCAGGTGGAGACTTCGCTGGGGATAGGCAGATTCGCTGGCGGCACGCAGCGCACCGCGTTGGCGATCCGGCAGCCGACCAGTGCCACCCCATCGGCCGGGTCGGCGCCGTAGGTGCCTGTTGCCAGCCCGAACTTGATCAAGGTTTCGTAAAGTAGCACCCCCGCGAAATCGCCGGTAAACGGGCGGCCGGTGCGATTCGCCCCCCGCACCCCCGGCGCCATGCCGACGATCAGCAGCGGCGCGTCCTGCGGCCCGAAGCTCGGCACCGGCCCGTTGAACCAGCCCGGATTCGCCGCCGCATTGGCGGTGCGGTACTCCACCAGGCGCGGGCAAAGCGGGCAATCCGGCGGCGGCGCCACACTGGCCTGGGACATGTCCTGCGGCCGGGTCACGGGCAAACCGCCTTAGACCTGGTCCGTATGCTCCGCCAGCACGTCGCCATTGCCCGGCCGGCCGATCTGGCGCGGCCGTGGTTCCATCTGACGCCTGGTGAATTCCGGTGCAATATCCGCGAGTTCGAGGAACTGGTCGGCCTGTCGGCGCAACTCGTCGGCCACCATGGGCGGTGTGGTGCGTATGGAGGAGACGACGGAGACCCGCACCCCACGCCGCTGCACCGCCTCGACCAGACGGCGGAAATCGGCGTCCCCGCTGAACAGGACCGCATGGTCGATCTTGTCAGCCAGCTCGAGCATGTCGATGGCCAGCTCGATATCCATATTCCCCTTGATGCGCCGACGGCCGGTGGCATCGGTAAACTCCCGTGCAGGCTTGGTTACCAGCGTATAGCCGTTATAGGCTAACCAATCCGTCAACGGTTTCAGAGGCGAATACTCCTCGGTCTCCAGCACGGCAGAGTAGTAATACGCTCGTATGACATTGGATTTCCGCCGGAAGTACTCCAGCAGGTTGCGGTAATCCACGTCGAACCCCAGGTTGCGGGAGGCCGAGTACAGGTTCACCCCATCGATGAACAGGCACATCCGCTCGCTCGGCATGAAACTCATGGAACACCCTTCCAATGCGGCCGAAGCCGGCTAATGAAGTGCCAGCAGGAATCGAGAACTTGGTCGCCTAGTTGCTAATCTGCAAGGAAGGAGCCCGCAAGAGTTGCAAAAAAACGTCACGTACGTGGCAATCGGGGCAAACTTGCCGTCCGGCGATGGTTGTTCGCCTCATCATAGCTGCGCTCGCGCCATAAGGGCAATCATGGCCTGCGACACCAACCAGGCAGGCGTTCGATCGCGCTGGTTTTCAACCGCCCCGATTCCGCCCTCCGGCCAGCCGCGCTATGTGAATGCTGTCCTGCGGCTTGTCACCACGGCAAGTCCTTCGGCACTGCTCGGCAGGCTCGCCGCCATCGAGGGCGCTTTTGGCCGCGTCCGCGCCGAGTTGGACGGCGCCCGCACCCTCGACCTCGACATCATCGACATGGCTGGCATGGTTCGCACCGCCCCAGACCCGATCCTGCCGCATCCCCGCGCCCACCTGCGCGGCTTCGTCCTCTATCCTCTGCGCGACGTGGCGCCCCGCTGGGTTCACCCTGCCTCCGGCCTCACCATAGACTCGCTGATTGCCGCTTTGCCAGCCCAGGACATCCAGCTTCTCTAGCCGGTCCGGGTTGGCCAGGCTCGGCAATCGAGTGAAGACAGGCTAATTGAGGTAAGGCCTTCTTTTTTGAAAAAAAGAAGCAAAAAACTTTTTTCTGCTTGCGCCCTGGCGTTCTCGGATGGGCTCAGCCCGACCTGGTTAGCCAGACTTGTCAGGTTGCAACACACTCAGCGCCGGACTATGATAAAAGTTTCCGAAATTGCTGCTGGAGTGTCGCCGTATGGCGCGTGTCACCGTTGAAGATTGCGTCGAGCGGGTTCCCAACCGCTTCGAGCTCGTGCTGCTCGCCGCCCAGCGCGCCAGGAACCTCAGCCGCGGCGAGGAGCTGACAGTAGAGCGCGACAACGACAAGAACCCGGTCGTCGCCTTGCGCGAAATCGCCGGCGAGACGATCGAGCTGCCGAAGCTTGAGATGGACCTCATCAAGAGCCTGTCCCGCTCGCCCGAGCCCGAGCCCTTGGACGAGGAGGTGCTCGACCTGATCCCCACCGACCAGAACATCTTTGGCCTGCAGGACATCTCCGCCGAAGAAGAGGCCGCCGGCCTCCCCCAGGAAGACATGTCCCCCGACGATATAGAAGCCGCCATAGAGGCCGAGCTAGGCGGCCGCAACCGCCGCTAATGACCAAAAGTTTTTTAGTTCTTTTCTTCAAAAAAGAACGGCTTGCTTCCTTCCCTGCACCGTGGGTCTCGACCCACGCCTTCGCCAGGAAAGGCGCTGGCGCCGATCGTTCGGAAGACGTGGGTCAAGACCTACGCTTCGATTCCCAACGATGTCGGATTTAGCCCGAGCCCCGGAAGGCGGCGCGTCCCCGCCCGTGTCCCGCGGGCAGGCGCTCGCCGACACGATCCGCGCCTACGCCCCGGGCGCCAACACCGCGCTGGTCGAAGAAGCCCTGTCGCTGGCCGCCGACGCCCACCGCACCCAGGTGCGCGACAACGGCGACCCTTACATCACCCACCCGCTGGCAGTCGCCGACATCCTGGCAGGCTACCGGCTCGACGTGCCCAGCATCTGCACCGCCCTGCTGCACGACACGGTGGAGGACACATCCGTCCGGCTGGAGGACATAAAAACCCGCTTCGGCGCCACGATCGCCGGCCTGGTCGATGGGGTGACCAAGCTGACGCGCTTAGAACTGCAATCGGACCGCACCAAGCAGGCCGAGAATTTCCGCAAGCTCGTGCTGGCCATGAGCCGCGACATCCGCGTGCTGCTGGTCAAACTCGCCGACCGGCTGCACAACATGCGCACCCTGCATTTCGTGCAGAAGCCGGAGCGCCGGCTGCGCATCGCCCACGAGACGATGGACATCTACGCCCCGCTCGCGGCGCGCATCGGCATGGATGCGATGAAGACCGAGCTGCAAACCCGCGCTTTCGCGCAACTGGAGCCGGACGCCTACGGCACCATCCAGGCGCGGCTGAATTATTTGCGCGGCCAGGGTGCGGATGTGATCGAGGAGGTGCGCCACGAATTGGCGGCCGTCTGCCGCGAGCATGGGGTGGAGGTGCTGGAAGTGTCGGGGCGCGAGAAAAGCGCTTTCTCCATCTGGGAGAAGATGCAGCGCCGCAACGTGGCCTTCGAGCAGCTTTCGGATATCATGGCTTTCCGAATCGTCGTTGCCAACCGCGAGCAGTGCTATGCGGCGCTCGGTGCGGTGCATGCCGCCTATCCGGTGATCGCCGGGCGTTTCAAGGATTATATTTCGACGCCGAAAGCCAACGGCTACCAGAGCCTGCATACCGGCGTGACGTTGAAGAGTCCGCGCAATCAAAAGATCGAAGTGCAGATACGCACCCGCGCCATGCACGAAATCGCCGACAACGGCGTGGCCGCGCACTGGACCTATAAGGAGGGTGTGCACGAGCCGCCGGCCGAAACCCAGCGTTTCGGATGGGTGTCCGATCTGCTTGAAATTCTCGACAATTCCGGCGCGCCCGACGAGTTTCTCGAAAATACCAAGCTCGAACTCTACCAGGACCAGGTTTTCTGCTTTACGCCGAAAGGCCAACTGATTCAGTTGCCGCGCGGCGCGACACCCGTCGATTTTGCTTATGCTGTGCACAGCCAGGTTGGCGACACATGTGTGGGCGCCAAGGTGAATGGGCGGCTGATGCCGCTGCGCCATGTGCTGCAAAATGGCGACCAGGTGGAGATCATGACGGCGCGCGGCGGCACGCCGTCGCCATCCTGGGAACGCTGGGTTGTGACGGGAAAAGCGCGCGCGCGCATCCGCCGCTATGTGGCGCAACAGCAGCGTTCGCACACCATTGATCAGGGCCGCGCAATTCTCGCCAAGGCGTTCCGCCAGGAAGGTCTGGATGGGTCGGACAAGGTTTTGGAAACCGGCCTGAAGACGTTGAAGTGTGCGACGATCACGGATTTGCTCGTCGGCGTCGGCAGCAACGCGATCGGGCCGCGCGACGTGATCCACGCGGTCTATCCCGAAATGCTCGAAGCCGCCCGCGGCCCGCGCATGATGCCTTCGCTACTGGCGCGCTCCACCACGGCGCGGCCGCCCTCGCGCATCAGCGGCATGGCGGTCACCGGCCTGGTCGCCGGCATGGCGGTGCATTACGCCGGCTGCTGCCACGCGCTACCCGGTGACCCCATCGTCGGTATCGTCACCACCGGCAAAGGCGTCACCATCCACACCAAACGCTGTCCCACCCTGGAAACTTTCGCCGCCACCCCGGAACGTTTCATCGATGTGGACTGGGATT
>Ga0116226_10006819_pt1 | contig 10275 bp, 3 predicted proteins | sample S1TSphfallax_FD_89692 | JGI IMG/M metagenome (GOLD analysis project Ga0116226, IMG submission 89692) | Host-associated microbial communities from peat moss isolated from Minnesota, USA - S1T2_Fa - Sphagnum fallax MG | ecosystem: Host-associated > Plants > Peat moss > Unclassified | place: USA...
AAAACTAGAAAAAATAAGAAAAAGTTAGTGAAACCTAAAAATATTATGTTAATTCAGTATGAGAAAAAAAGGGTGTTTTGCAATTGGCCTTACAATTCAATCTTTGAGTTGTACTAAACACTTACAATTCACTATATTTATATGTCACGAATCCTAATGGACAAGTTTTATGAGATGTATGAATTGCAAAATTACAACTCATTGTGTATACGGTGTAAGTCATTGTAATTCAATTACAACTCTAATTGAACAACTCATTTTTAATTACTATGCAATTCCATTACAATTGCACCCATGATGCCATGTTGATGTCATTAATTGTCATCCATCTAATAAAATTTAGCACGTGGCACAATGAAGATTTTTAGACATTAAAACAAATCAAAATATGGATCTCCATAGTCCATTATGATTGTTAAGTTGAAAATTGCCACATGACATATTAGATCTATTTTGGAAAAAATAAACACTTCAATAACTAGGTAGGTTGTACATAAGCCTACGTTGGTAAGTTGGTATGTTTTAACATTAGAAGAAAAACACATACTTTTGACTAGTCTTTCCAACTAAATTTTAAATGCAAGCGACATTTGTGATTAAAATCCCTTTAGTCGCCTTGGACAAGTCACATGTGATATTAATCACAAACAAAAACATGTATTGGATGAAAGTTCATCCTTTGATTCCATTATATATGTATTGTCACATGTGATTAAGAGGTGATTATTTTGGTCATTACTGAGGGGCAAATGATGTGTTGCCATGTCTCTCAATATTAAATTAAGTAAAATTATTATTATTATTATTTTGACATAATTTGGGACGTATAATTCACATGCTTGGTGATTTAAATTTTGACACGTGGCCCAATGTAAATATACCATTTGGCACTTTTTAATGAATTTAATACAAAATATTAATATTAGGTTGGTAGGTACATAAGTAGGTGCCTACATAATTATGTCAAATACTTATCTACTTATTTAGTTTTAAAAATAGAAGGTAGGTGCTACTTTCCTAAATTAAATACCTACTCATATAACTACGGATTTAAGTAGGTAGGTACATAGGTCGACCTAGTTGGGTAGGTGACACTAGGTACCTATTTAATTAACTAGATGAAAAGGTTTGGGAGGTAGGTAATTTAAAATTGTGCATAATGTTTTTTTTTGTTTTTGGTTAAACCTTTTGAAAGATTCAATTCATGTGCACACATTTATTAATGTGAAATTTGATGACCAAACCTTTTGTTTAGATAGTGTTCAAACTAAAAATGAAGAACAAACAATATGGGATAAGTTTTGAAATTACAACTTCCTCACAAACTAAATTGCAACTTGAATTTATTTTTTTTCATTTTTTTCCTAAACAATTCAAGTACATGGCTGACTAGATTATTGGATAATCATTTAATTAATAATGATTAAATTAAACATATATTTAAGATATAAACTTTACAATAAACATATTAAATATTCATTATGAACTATTTAAATAACTAATAACTTCTTAATAGTTAACTAATTAGCTTTCTAGTTACACACAACTTGTCAATACATAACTTATAGATAAATAATTGATTCAAATATTTTAAAATATTTCCTTAATTTTTAAAAATCTGGTCAAATTGTAGATAATATATTAATGTAAAAAAAATTTAATGATTATACCAAAAACAATTATTACAAATATATATTTTCAAATAAAAAGTAATGAACTAGTAATTGCTATTAAAAAAACTCCTACTAATTAATTATTTTAAAAGTAATATTAAACTAATTACAGGAATTACTATATAATTACATTTATTATTATAAAAATTGTTATATGTCAAGATATGTTTATCTATTGGTAATTAAAAACTATAAATACAATGATCTCCTGAAAATACATTAAGATTTTTAATAACTATAATATTACTATAAAAATCTTTATCATAGAAAAGTAATTATAAATATTTTTTACAAAATTACTATATCATAATTCCTGCAATTATGATCTGACAACAATTATTTCATCTAACTACAATGTCTCCAAAATTTTAATTCAGATTTAGAGCTATAAATCAGAAAGTGAAAAATCATGTTCAATTAGAAAATAATTGTGAATTTACTATAAATATTTCCTATCTGAAGTAATTACAACATTTTTTAAGTAATGTAACATTACTTAGAATATTTGATTTATTTTACTATAAGAATATAAATTATATAATATAAAAATCTATGCTGTAACAATAATTATTTGCTGCAAGCTATAATTAATAAATATTATCATTTAAATTATTTATAGAAGTGATATATTATGGAGTAGTGATAAGAAATAAATATTTTAGGTTATTATATTACAATCCATGTAATTATGGTCAAAAAAATAATTATTTAAATTAAACTACGATTATTCCAGTAACTTAAATAGAAAAACATAGTCATAAATTATAAATTATAGATTATAATAATAAAATTTAAATATAAATAAATTCTGCAATTATTGTAATTCCTACTTAGAAATAAATTAAATAATTACGATGATTTTACAATGATTTTATGTTTTTATAGAATAGTAATTATTAATATAAACTTTATGTTTTTATATTAAACATTTACTGTAAATAAGTAAATAAGGAGGAATACATAAAATTATTTAGTGGATTTTTTAAAAAGAATATAGTTACTTACATGAATTTTTCTCATTATTTTAAGATTATTATAAAATTTTGAAAAAAAAACTCTTAATTGTAGGGAAATTCTCAATTAGGATATGAATTTGTTTTTTTTAATTAAAATATAAGTGTTCTAAGCACAATACTTATTTTTTATGACTGAAAATTATCATTTTAATTAATGTGAGAATTTATGTTGATATATTATTTATTCATTTTCAATAAAATAATAATAATAAATGAAATAGGTTATGATAACTATTTTAAATTTGAAGTGAAATTATTCCAAAATTTTATGAATTAATAACAATTGTATATTGTAAGTACAAAACTAAATAGTATACTAGAATGTATTTCTTTAAATTATAAAAGTTAAAGGAACTCAATTAATTATAGTGAATTTTTTTTAATTATTAAAATTAAAATTATTAATAATTAAGTTGAATTATAAATTATATTCTCTATTATAATTAATATATAAATAAATTATATATTATGATTTTATAAAAATTATATATTAGTTACAATAGTTTTATTGGTATTAAAATATATATAAATATTTAGTATAATAATTGATGTTAGAATATATTGAATTTATTGGAAATTATAATTAATTTAATGTATTCAAATTAGGATAATTAGAATAATGATATCAATGACTTTAATTAGAAGAAAAATGCCATGAATTTTTTTAATATTAATTTGAAATATAAATTAGAAGTTATGAATATTAAGTTGAATCATAAATCAAATTATTATTATAATTGATATATATATAGACATATGTTGATTACGTCTGAACACCATTTCACTTGTATTTAATGGGACTCTACATGGTACTATTGGATGATAATTCCAACTAATATGTAAATGTAATCCAATTTATTTTCAAATTAGTCACAAGCTAATTTTAAGGGACTCAATTGATGTTAGCACAATGTCACACTAGTTGTAGAGGCCAATAATTTAGCTATAAAAACTAAGTAGTTGCAAAATTGTAAATGCGTTGGTCACATATTGGCCTTTTTCTTTTAATGTAAAACCTACATACCTACGTATTTTCTTAGGACCTACCTAACTACCTTCATAGGTAGGAAAAAAAGTAGGACTTATTTACTTACCTAGGTATGTAAGTAGGTAGGAAAGCATAAGACTAAGTGAACTAAAAAATAACCATGAAATTTTATTGTTTTATTTTATGTTTTGTTGTTAGGTTAAGCTCTTTAAGTTCATCCCAAAATGGCACATGTATTTTATTATGAGAACATAAGAGAACAAACTTTTTTTATATTATTTGTAACATGGGATTCAAAGACAAAACATATAGGTTAAATCTTTTAGTTGTTCTTTAGTTGCAAATTGAGTTGCAACTATTTAACACTTAAGCATTCAAGGCAAGCTAGATCTAAAGGGAAGGTTTCATTGTTTATAGTGTCCAAAAAAACTTAAACCCTTCATATTTGTGTATTTGGCACACTAAAATTTATGGAGATTGAAATAGTATTGAGAAAGTTATGACCCCCCAAAGTAGAACGGGGTTAAAAACTCAAAAAAACAAACCACTGAACCTTATAAAAGCTAGTTCTTGAACACCCAAAAAATTCCTTATATGTTGTTTTGTTGCTATTAGAGTTCCAAAATGATTTGTAAGACTTCATATGACATTCTTATAGCACTTTAAATCATTTTAAATGAATAAGAAATAAGAAAGTTGTGGGGTTTAAAAGTAGGAAAGGTCCAAAGAGAAAGAAAAAGAAAAAAATGCACTTTGTAAATTGGAAAGCTTATTTCTCTTTTTGTTTTTTATTCATTGTTCCTTTTCCTTTGCACTTCAAAGATGATTTTTACAGTTTGAGGTAGCATTCCCATAACATTTTGAATCATTCAAAATGAAACACATATGATGAAGATATAAATAAGTGATGAATATGTATCTTTATTAAATTACTAGTTGTATTATAATCATAACATAGTTGAACACTAATACTTAAGCAGTGGCGCACCAGTGGCCATACTAATTGTATCAATGAGAATCATAATTATAAAAAAATCCAAATGTATCTGATATTGGGTGGTGGAAATGTGCACATGTGGCATGATCACATGTATGTACATTGTACATTAATTACAAAGTAGTTGTCATTTTAGTGGCACATTTACAATAGTTCTAAAATAGTTTTCACATGTAATTACAATGTAATTCCTTAAAAAATCAAACATGATTGACTACATATGCATGAATGATGTGTATAAATTATCATATAAAAGACCCATTTCTAATTCACGTGTAACTATAATATAACTAATTAATTTTTTGAAGTGGCAATTTATTTATTAATACACCATATTTCTAAAGGGATAGTTGCACAATAGTTATAATACCCAAGGGATAGTTGCATAATAGTTGTATATGAGTTGTTTTTTGAACTTTAGTTACAAGGTAGTGTAGTTTTGACAAATGCAATTTTTCATAATGATTTATGGGTGAGAACACGGTCAAAGGAACCAAGGGTGCCAAGGTAAAAGTTCTTTTCCAAGGACTACATTTGACATGTGTTGTTTTTGTGTTGGTTTATAACTCCAAATTTTATATTTTGGGTACCCCATTTAACATTGCATTTTACATACAAATACATTTTGACTACAAATTGATTTTATCATGTATATTATGTGTTCATGCCCTCTATCACATAAATATGAACAACTTTTGTTAAAAAGACATTTTCAAAATCCGTAATTTTCAGGGTCAAAAGCACTTTTGAACCAAATGTGTTCAGATGGGTTATAAATAAAAAATCAATATTTCAATTCCTTTTCCCCTTCTAATCATCAATGTTAAAATCCTTTCCAAGTTTCAAAAGGAATGGTGCACATTTGGTAGAAGAAAATGATGTTTGAAAAAAATTAAAATAATCCATTATTAAAGTTTGAATGCTTTGAACATGCAAAAACATTTTTGATTTGTGTCAAACTTTTAGCGTGTAAAATTTTCATTAAATGAAAAATATGCAAAAAATATTATGACAAATCTAACTATCATGCTTCACTTGTGATCTCTCAAACATACAAAAAAGTAATTATAAGGAATTTTAACTTGAATGGTTCCTTTGACTATGTTTTTACCCTTGGGTTTTTACCATTTTAAATGATGGTAGCTATCATTGAACATTATTGACATTCACAAATGTTACATTAAAAGGTTTTAGGTTAACACTAACCTTGTATGAATTAAACAATACTTTAGAAAAAATGTGTCCAAGAATAGTGAATGTTATCATCATGAAGTAAAATGTCACCTCTTTGTCTCTTTTTTGTTTCCAATAATCAAGTCGTAAAACTTTTTTGATCACACAACATGAAAAATACCATTTTTTGTTTACAAATTTCAAGGATGATCAAAAGAATCTCACTTGAGACTTATGAAGGAACTCAAAGCAAGAAGAAGAAGCAACTTTTAAATCAATCAATTTCAAGTCTTATTTTTCAATGATTACAAGTTTTATTTGTAATCTATTTTTGACAAGTTTTGTTTCATTTTGTGATGCATGCCTAGGAGGAAATGAAAAAGGTGCGTAATTCTTTGTTTGTTGTTTTTGTTACCTCATTAGTCTTTGGTTTGTTATTAATGACAATGAAACATTTCATTGTTCTTGTCGATTTTTGTGATTCTTTACTATTTGAAAATTGTGTTGCATGGAGTAATGAAAGGTTGTACATGCACATTCATGAGACATTATTGAAAGGAAACATAATCTCCTGCATGTTGTTAAATTGTAATGAGCTTAATTCCATTCACAAGTTCTTGGATCATGATGTTATCCATGTTCATATATTATCCATATGTATATGGTTTTTAATTCTAAATTTTCATTAATATAATCTTTGACTACTACAATTTTATTCATTCATAAACCCTTTTCAAACTAGGTGAAAACTGATATTGAAAAATGTTGTTGTTACCTGGTGTGGTGAACTCACTTTGGAAATCCAAAAAGAAAACCCCATAAAGTTCATAAGAATAAAAGCCCACTTAGATATTTCAATTGTGTACCAATTGGGCATAGAAATTTTGAAAACATAAAAAAATTCATTTCAAATGAACTTTTGAAAATAAGGTTCAATTTTGACTATTCAAAAGTTCATAACTACCATTTGGTTAAGGTCAAAAAAAGATTTCACATTTAATTTTATCAGTTCATTCTTCAACCCATTCTTAATCCCTATTTCTTAATAATCTAGCTAGTTGACTAGTTCATTTTTTTTTACTTCAAAAGTCCACTATTGATAATGAATGCATTATTTTCAAAAAAAATTGTGCAAACATCTTCATAATCAAGTTGTTAATCTAAAATGAATCTTCACCTTAAATTATTCACCATAAGCATTTAAACACAAAACACCCTATAAAAATTACCACTTTGACACCAAAAGTCATGAGCCGTTATAGCTTACATTCACCCATATGTGTAGAGTTTCTTAAATGTTTTTGTTGTTGGGAAAACCTATCCTAGGGCAATACTACTAGGAATGTCACAATTGCATTCTATTAGACCCATCTAACTTTATATATATACACAGGAAACATTTAAATATTAAGGATTTCATTATAAAAACATTGTGAATACATTCTTCAAGTTGTGTAGATTTTTTAAAAATATTGATATAAAAAAATTCTATATTTTGAAATTCTTAATCATTATATTTTTAAAAAGCTTCAAGAATGTAATGTTCTTTTGTTTCCTTGAACTTTTTGGTCAAGAACACATGTTTGAAACATGTTTGGGGATTGTTTTTGGGAAATCCTTTTCTAAGGTGCTTTTGTAGGTATTTTATTAGATTTTTAAAATAATTAATTCATTGAGTACATATGATTTAGTTATAAATTTCCAAAGTTCAATCATGTTATTCCTAAAAGGGAAATGACAATTAGGTTTAAAAATTTGTAACAATTTTCACTTATTTATTCCAATAAAAATTTAAAACCATATCAAACAATATAACAAATTGGCCCAAAATTATTAAATTTTCATACGATTGACACAAAACTGTTTTTAATTCCATTTTTTCTTAATTTGATATTTTCAAATTGGATGTTAAACCACAAAACTTGACAAAATTAATAATGTCTTACAATATTTCATCAAGACACCTAATTTAATTTTTTAAAAACATATTGGTACCTAAGTCATTAAATTATAATACTTGAAACATCTAGTGGCCAATAGATGTTAAATTTATGATATATGCAATTATTATTATTTTGTCAAAAATGTTGAAATTTTTAACTTAGTTTGAAAAAAAAATGGTACTTAATTCATCAAATTATAACACTTGGAGTATTTAGTGGCCACTAGATGCTAATATTATAATAATATTTTTACAAAGAGATTGACACATTTAACTAGATTAATATAATTATTAAACTTTTTTCTTTAATCATATTATTTAACTTAATATGTAGTCATTACATAATTAAATCTAGGAGGGTGAAAACACAATTAGGTGGACTGTTTGGACTGTCATAGTTATAAAAAATTTAAATTATAGATGAACTTAAAATGTAAAATCATATCAAACATTAAAATTTTCAATTTTTTCATTATCCATGTTGTAATAGACTTTAGTGAAAATCTTATTGAAATTTATGGATGAGTTTTTTTTTTAATAATGGATTCATTATGGATTTTTGAAACGATAACACTATGTTTGTCAAACATGGAAAATGAAAAATGTGGACTCAAAAAATATGTCATAATAATATCAAAATTAAAATTAAAAAATAGGCCACCATAAAATGAATAATTTAATTGTAAGATGCATTGAAAATTTTCCAATATATAGTTTTTCATATTTAAAAAACTAACTTGTCATGATTTTTGTCATTTTTTATAATTCATATTCCATTTCACATTGACATTTAAAAACTTTCCTCTAAGTTTTTTAACCAATCACATGTTTAGGGATATTTATAATGTGGTTTGGGTAAGAGTTTCCATGGGTGATATCACTAGGAACCTTCACACCTTGATTTTTTGGATCCCCTCGAACTTTGAAAAATCATAGGAAACACTTAAATAAATATTTTCATAATTTTAAAAAAATTATTAAATTTATTAGAATCCATAGATTTTTGAAATTTCAATAATATTAAGATTTTTTTTTTTTTGATATATTTAATCATTGCATTTAGAAAAAGTTTCAAGAATGTAACACCCATTCTTTTCATTAAACTTTTTGGTGAAGAACAAAAAATTGAAACATGATTTGGGAATTTTATTGAGAATGTTTTTCATAAGGTAATTTGGAAGTCATTCTATTTCTAGGTTTTTATTAGGAAATTAATTGAATAAAAAATATTTAGTCATGAATTTCCAAAGTTAAGGCTATCAATTTATGAAGGGCCATTTAGTTTAAAGCATTTTTTAAGGAAAAAATCAAAAAAGTTCAATTATAAAATCAACTTCAAGCCATATATTAGTGCATGCAATTTATAAACATGAGAAAAAAATAATTTATAATTGTGAAAACATTTAAAATAAAGGGCCCAAAAAAATGATTTGGTTGTTTTTTGTTCCTTTTTCATTCCTTAAAGTGGTTCCTAATGGTACCACCCACGGATACTTTCACCTGTTCATTAATATTTGTGACCAAAACCATAGGGGATAATTATAAGATTTATAATATGATAAATATTTAAAATGCAAGAGTTGTAACTAGTGTAAAATGTGGACTCTTCAAAATGTCAAATGTGAGCCACCTAATGATGATTTTAACTACGATAAGGTGGCCATTAAATGCTATTATTTACATTAATGTATTCAAACCTATTAAAAAATCATCTATTAACTTAATAGTAACATAAATTTCAACAATATATTCCACATTGGTTCACATAACAAATTTATTGAAAAACCAATTTAATCATCATAATTTTCATTTGATTACCTATAGTTTACATCATTCGCCACATCAATGTTTGCTCTAGCCCAATTTAGCATGCACATCATTAATAATTATGATGTTGTTCATGGTTGTATTATATTAGTGTATGTAGTTGGTAAACATGAAAAAAAAAAAGGTTATAGTTGTGAAATTCTCTAACAAAAACCCAGAATTTTTTTGGCCAACCTTAACCATTCCTTGAAGTGGCCAAGGATGGGTTCCCTATGAGTAGTTGTTGCATTTCTTGATGTTTACAATAGATTAACCATACTTGTGTATTGTTTTTTTATTTTCAAATTTTCAATGCAATGGAATTTTTTCATAGTTATGAAATTCTTGGTGCGGGAATGTTATGGAAGCCCAAAGAAGCATGAATTTTAACAAATTTTATAGATCAACCGATGAACATTTGGTAAACATTCGCGGGCATGTTAGGCTTACATTATTAGGCTTATATCCTGGATGGACAAATCAGCCTATCCTAACTTTACCATCAAGTAGATTCGACAAGACAGCAGATACCAATGAAGTCACTCTCTAATAAATGCTGAACGAATCTTCCTCAAGCTTTTATATTGTTGATCAACTTTAAAACATTATCAGACTTCTATCCTGGATGGACAAATCAGCCTGTCCTCACTTTACCACCAAGCATATTCGGCATCATACCA
>Ga0116226_10006820_pt1 | contig 10275 bp, 7 predicted proteins | sample S1TSphfallax_FD_89692 | JGI IMG/M metagenome (GOLD analysis project Ga0116226, IMG submission 89692) | Host-associated microbial communities from peat moss isolated from Minnesota, USA - S1T2_Fa - Sphagnum fallax MG | ecosystem: Host-associated > Plants > Peat moss > Unclassified | place: USA...
CTGCCGGGTCAGGCGGCGTTCCATCAGTTCCAGGCTGCCGCTGATGCCCATCAGCAGGTTGTTGAAATCATGCGCGATACCGCCGGTCAGCTGGCCCACCGCCTCCATCTTCTGGCTCTGCCGGAGGGCGTCCTCCACCCGCCGCTGCTCGGTCACGTTGCGGCCGACCACATAGAAGGTTTCGCCCTGCGGTTCGGCGTTCCAGGCGATCAGGGATGTGCGGCCATCCGCATGCACCAGCTGGTCCTCGAATTCCGCAAGGCCCTCGCCCTTCGCCAATCGCGCCATTGCCGCCGTCACACGGCTGCGATCGGCCTGCGAGACGAACTCCAGGAACGGGCGGCCGAGCAGGGTGTCCTCGTCATAGCCGAGCAGGCGGCTCCAGGCAGGATTAACCGATTTCAGGTAGCCGTCCTGCCCGGCGACGGCCATCAGATCGTTCGTGGTGTTCCAGATCCGGTCGCGCTCCGCCCGGCTTGCCGCCAGCGCCGCGGCGGCTTGCCGTTCGGCCGTCACATCCCGGCCGAACGCATACAGGATTCCGCCTTCCGGCATCGTCGTCCAGGCGATGCGCCGGCGCTCGCCCGATTTGGTGCGGGAGACTGTTTCGTAATCGACCATGGTGAGGCCACGGCCGAGCTGCTCCAGGCCGCGCAGCCCTTCCTCCAGTCCCTCGGGCGCCAGAAAGTCGTTCACATGCCGGCCGACCGACTCCGCCTCCGTCCAGCCGAGCAGCTTGGTCCAGGCCGGATTGACCGCGAGCGTGCGGCCATCCTGGGTTGCAATCACCTTGATGACCGGGGAAAGCGTCCAGCTCCGCTCCCGCTCGCGCAGCGCGGCCCGTTCCTCGGTCATGTCGCGGCCGATGGAGTGGATGCGGCCGGCTTCGGGCACGCCCGCCCAGGCGATCACGCGGTGGCCGCCGGCCTTGGTGCGGAAGCGGTTTTCGAAGCTCTGCATCGGTTGCCCTTCGGTCAGGCGGCCGAGCTGAGCGCGCGACCGTTCCAGATCCTCGGGGTGGATGAAGTCCAGGATGTTATGGCCCACATATTCATCCTCGTTCCAGCCGAGGATGCGGGTGACGGCCGGGTTCGCAGCCGTGATCGTGCCCTGGAAATCGCAAACCACCAGCAAATCCTGGCTGAGCTGCCAGAACCGGTCGCGGTCCCGCGTGTTGGCGTCTTCGGCCAGCTTGCGTTCATGAATGTCCGTATTGGTGCCGACCCAGCGCACGATGGCGCCATCCGAATCGCGCACCGCGATGGCGCGCGCCAGGAACCAGCGATAGGCGCCGTCATGCCGGCGGGCGCGGAACTCCGTCTCGTACGGTGCGCCGGTTCGGATCGCTGTCTGGTAGGCAAGGCCCGAGGCCGCCCGGTCGTCCGGATGCACGGTCGCGAGCCAGCGCTCGCTGTCGGTGTGCAGATCGGGGATGCCGAAATACGCGCTCGCCCGGTCGTTCACCCAATCCACCGATCCATCGGGCCGCGCCGTCCAGAGGTGGTCCGGCATGATCTGCGTCAGCGCCTGGAAATTGGCATCCTTCTCGCGCGCCAGGCGCTCCGCCCGCACCCGATCGGTCACATCGTTGCCTTGCGCGAAGATGCCGATGATCTGGCCGTTTTCGTCGCGGATCGGCTGGTAGACGAAGTCTACGAAGCGCTCCTCCAGGGGCTCGCCGGCCACGCGCTGCACCATGAGCGATGCCGTGGTGCCATAATGCGTCTCGCCGGTCGCATAGGCGCGATCGAGCAACTCCTTGAAACCCTGGCCGGCGATTTCCGGAAACGCCTCGCCGAGCGGCCGGCCCACGACGTCGCGCGCCCCCATGAGCCGGTAATAGGCCGGGTTCGCGATCTCGGCCCGATGATCCGGGCCATATTTCATCGACATGAAGCTCGGCGACTGGTCGAACATCTGGCTGAACTTCGTGCGCTCCGCCTGCAGGCGGCGCTGGGCGAGGATTTTCCCGGTGACCTCGTTGACGATGGCGATGACCCCGGCGGGGCGGTTCCGCTCATCCACCACCGGCGAATAATCGAGATCGAGCCAGACCGGTTCGGCGCGGCCGTTGCGGAACAGGGTGAACGCCTGCTCCCGATACGAGAGTGCCCCGCCAGCCAGCACGGTTTTCATGACGTGGTCGTTGAAATCGCTGACCTCGGGCCAGCCTTCACGAACGCGTGAGCCGAGCAGGCGCGGGTGGCGCGCGGCCGCGAAGTCCGAATAGGCGTCGTTGTAGATCATCACGCCGTCGGCGTTCCACAGCGTCACGATGGGCACCGGCGAGCGCAGGATGGTGGAGATGGTGGTGCGCAGATAGCCCGGCCATGAGGCAATCGGCCCAAGCGAGGTGGCGCCCCAGTCGAACGCGCCGATCAGCCGCCCGAGTTCGCCGGCATTGCCTGGAAATTCCGTCATCGGCCGTTTGGCGGGAAGAGTGGGCGCCTCGGCTGCCTTCATGAACCTCCCCGACGAATGAAACTGCTCACTCAGCGTGATGCCAGACTTCAACCTTCATCGGGATGGCGCCTGCGTGTCAATGGTGCCGACCGGAGCAGATAGCGAAGCACTTCTTTTTTGAAAAAAAACAGCAAAAAACGTTCGATCTTTGAGCTTTCTGTCGCAACAGGCCGACTCCAGAACCAAAAGTTCTTTGGTTCTTTTTTTCAAAAAAGAACTTCTTCCTTTTTCTGTTGTGTATTTGATAGCGGGTTGAGGGTGCGAACGCGCATTACTGGCAATCAGCGGGTCGCGTGCCACCGAGACGATCACCGCCGGGCAAGGCAATCGCCGCCCCCGGCACGTTTGCACAGACCATGTTCCGGCCGCGCTTCTTGGACTCGTATAACGCGATGTCCGCGGCCGCGACCAATTCCGCAGCCGCCTCATTGCCTTGGCGTGGCGTGACCGACGCGGCCCCGGCACTGACGGTGACGATCCGATATTCGCTCTGGGCGTGTTCGATACCGAGTAGTTCGATCGCCCGGCGGATGCGCTCGCCGATTACCCTCGCCCCTTCGATGTCGGCGCCGGGCAGCAAAACGGCGATCTCCTCGCCGCCATATCGTGCCGGCCTGTCGCCGGGGCGCCATAATGCGGTTCTAACGCCTGCACTGACGCGACGGAGGCATTCGTCACCCGCCGGATGGCCATACCGATCGTTGTAGAGCTTGAAATGGTCGATATCCAGCAACACCAGCCCCAGCGGCAATTCCTGCCGATAGGCCCGCTGGAATTCATCGATCAGGAGCTCGTCGAAATGGCGGCGATTGGCGATACCCGTCAAGCCGTCCACGCGCGCCAGTATTTGCAGCGCCTGATTATTCGCTGCAACTTCACTGTAGACGAAGGTGATGTCGCAAATAAACGATATCAATACCGAAACAGACGTAAACATGCTGGCGCATTTCGCGACATACCACCCGAGCGCGTACCTGCCCGCTCCGGAGGTGGTCAGAAACACATCGAGGCAGCCCGCGGTCATGGCAACAATGAGCCAAAGATGCTCGGGTGTTTTTGCGCCCCGGCGAACCACGCTTGCGAGAGCGGCGAAGGCCACCACCGCCGACGAAGCCCACGGCAGGACTGCCGGCCAGATATAGACGAATTTGCCATTTTGGAGCAGCGTCGGAAGCCTGTCCGTAAAACAGGTGGCGACCACAGCGACCAAGGCGATGGCCGTGACAACCTCCACAACGGAGCGTGTAACAGACGTATGATGGGAGTCCTTGCGGCAGTAATTCATGATCGCGAGGCCGAAGCCCACATGCCAGGAACACCAAATCCATGCCGATGATTGCGATGTTCCGATCACCGGCGTCGGCATCAGTCCGCCGGGGAAGCTCGCGGCGTGCAGGATGATGATCAGGCCAACGAAAAGATAGGCGCCGCCAAGCCGGATCGTGCCGCCGTTATGTTCGCTGTGACCCTTGATGAACAGCAGCGCTGCCAGCAAGAGGTTGGAAACGATCATCGCGGACGCATACATCGGAAAAAAGCTTGGGATAACGACCGTGACGGTGCGGGCAAATGGGAATGTGACCGCCAGGATCGTGAGCAAAGCTGCAATGATGCAGTAAGCGGACTGGCGTTGGCCCCAGCCTACGGTCGTTCGCTTGGTGGAAACCAAGGGAATGCTCACAGGCCGGCGCCATCCGCGGTGGCGCCACCGGCGCCGAGTGCCACACGCATGCAGAGCCTGGTATTGCGCATGAGCTTCACGTTTCCTCCGCCGCACCGGCCGCCCTCGGAGATGGGCGGGGACGCGTGTCAGTCTCTCCATTCGGTCTGCTGCTAGCAGAACGCTGGAACAACCGATCGGCATGTGCACGTATTCCGCACCACCTCGCGGCAATGTTGAAGCGCGGCATCTGTTTCTTCAGAGCGGGCTCGGCTGCGCGCAGGGGCGCGGTGATTGGCGGGCTGCCGCTGCGCCTTCCACGGTTCGCAAACATCCTTGTTTCTTCTGCGTCGGGCAGGTGGCGTTGTAGCAGGACGATCTTGGCAAGAGATTATTAAAAAATCCTTTGTTACTCGTCGCAAGATCGAACGCAGCTCACGGTACGCGCCAACCGCGCTGGCTATCTGCGCATCGCCCATCCCTGGTTTCCCGGCATCCGGGTGCTACGTAACGGCATCCCTGCGCCGTCGAGCAAGGATGTGTTCTCCCTCCTCGTCGTCCCGCTCGCCGCCGGCCTGAACCGCTACGTCGTGACCGTCCAACCCTCCGCCCTGCGCCTGACCTGCTGGGCAATGTCGGCCCTCGTGATTCTGGCCTGCGTCATCGGCCTTGCCGCCGCACGGCTATCCAACCGACAGCACAAGGCCTGAATATAGCAGCGGAGGTTGATGTATATTGGGTACGCAGTCACTAAGTCTTCGGCTATAGTCAATATCCGTCCTCGCTAAATGTTTTGTGATCTGCTACACATCATTCCGAGGAGGGCGCCGCATGGATATCAGCCACAACGGCCTCGCTGAACATCGGGTCGTTGGCAGTGTAGAGCCTTGCTCGCATTGCGTGGCGCGGCCATCCACAGTCTGCGCGGCGATCGACCCGGCAGACCTGGAACGGCTGGCGCGGGCAACGACGCCGCAAATGGTGCCGCGTGGTCAGACCTTCATTTCCGAGGGTGACCCCGCCGATCATTTCTTCAACATCACCAGCGGCACGGTGCGGCTGTTCAAGCTGCTGCCGGACGGCCGTCGCCAGATCACCGGTTTTGCGCGCATGGGCTATTTCCTCGGCCTGGCGGTGCGCGACGCCTACACGTTCAGTGCGGTGGCGATCGAACCCGTGCATCTCTGCCGGTTTTCGCGCTCCGGCCTGCGCACGATGCTCGACGATTTTCCGGCCATGGAGCGCCGCCTGCTGGAAACCGCCGCCAATGAGCTTGCAACGGCGCAGGAGCAGATGCTGCTGCTGGGCCGCAAGACCGCGCGGGAGAGGCTGGCCTCGTTCCTGGTAGCGCAGTCATGCATCGGTCAGCACGGCATGCGCGAATCGCGGCGGGTCGCCCTGCCGATGACGAGGGGTGACATCGCCGACTACCTGGGCCTCACGATCGAAACTGTAAGCCGCACCTTCACCAAACTGAAAGCCGACCACCTGATCGATCTCTCCGGCCCGCATGAAGTGACCATCCGCAACCTGGCTGGCTTGGAAGGCATCGCCGGCGGTCTCGGAGATAGCAAAGCACTACTTTTTTGAAAAAAAGAAGCAAAAAACTTTTGATGCCTTGAGCTTTCTGTTGGAACAGTCTCGATTCAATATTCAAAAGTTTTTTGCTTCTTTTTTTCAAAAAAGAAGTGCTTCTCCTACCCCTAGTTGGAGAAGGTAAAGGTAGGGGCCGCATGTGCGGTGGCAGCGATGCAGGATATCGCGGCGGCAGGGGCGAGCCGACGGCCGTATGACATAAATTATCCATTAGATTTGTGATACGATAGCCAAACCGAAGCGCAAGATGCAACAACAACCCACCCCCAAAATTAAAGTTTTTTGGTTCTTTTTTTCAAAAAAGAACTTCTTTCTTAAATTTTGAGTGCAGGTTTTTTGCCGCTTGGCGTCCCCCCCGCCTTTGCCCTAAATACCCCATGTCCGACCGTATCGCAGAAGCGCTCGCCTTCGACGACGTTCTCGTCGTCCCCGCCTATTCCGAGGTGTTGCCCACAAAAACCGACACCCGCACCCGCCTCACGCGCGCCATCGGCCTGAACATCCCGCTGCTGGCGGCCGCCATGGATACGGTAACCGAAGGCCAGATGGCCATTGCCATGGCCCAGCAGGGCGGCATCGGCGTGGTGCACAAGAACCTGACCATCGAGGAGCAGGTGGCCCAGGTGCGGGCGGTGAAGAAGTTCGAGTCGGGCATGGTGGTGAACCCCGTGACGATCCACCCCGGCCAGACACTGGCCGATGCCCGCGCGCTGATGGCGCAGTGGCGCATCAGCGGCATCCCGGTGGTGGAGCACGATGGCCGCCTGGTGGGGATCCTCACCAACCGCGATGTGCGGTTCGCCACCGACCCCACCATCCCCGTGCGCGAATTGATGACCCGCGACAAGCTGGTGACCGTCACCGGCAATCCGGGCCATGACGAGGCCAGGCGGCTGCTGCATCATCACCGCATCGAAAAACTGCTGGTGGTGGACGAGGCGTTTCGCTGCGTCGGCCTCGTTACCGTGAAGGACATGGACAAGGCGCAGGCGCATCCGCTCGCCAACAAGGACGAGCTGGGGCGGCTGCGCGTGGCGGCCGCGACCGGCGTGGGCGATGACGGTTTTGCACGCGCGGAGTCGCTGATCGGCGCCGGCGTGGACGTGATCGTTGTGGATACCGCGCATGGCCATTCCGCCGGCGTGCTGGGGCAGGTGGCGCGCATCAAGCGGCTTTCCAATTCGGTGGGCGTGATCGCAGGCAATGTGGCAACGCCGGAAGGCGCGCTCTCATTGATCGAAGCCGGCGCGGATTGCGTGAAGATCGGCATCGGGCCGGGCAGCATTTGCACGACGCGGATTGTCGCCGGCGTGGGCGTGCCGCAATTTTCTGCGGTGATGGAAACCGCCGCCGCCTGTCGCGAGCGTGATATACCGACGATCGCCGATGGCGGCATCCGCACTTCGGGCGACATCGTGAAGGCGATTGGCGCGGGCGCAGATGCGGTGATGATCGGCAGCCTGCTCGCAGGAACCGATGAAGCGCCGGGCGAAGTGTTCCTCTATCAGGGCCGCTCATACAAGAGTTATCGGGGAATGGGCAGCATCGCCGCCATGTCGCGCGGCTCGGCAGACCGGTATTTCCAGCAGGAGATTACCGATAGCCTCAAATTGGTGCCGGAAGGAATCGAGGGCAGGGTGGGCTATAAAGGCCCGATGTCCAACGTGGTGCATCAGCTCGTGGGCGGCTTGCGGGCCGGCATGGGGTATACGGGGGCGGCGACGATTGCGGAAATGCGGCAGAACACGCGGTTCCGCCGGATTACCGGGGCGGGGCTGCGCGAAAGCCATGTGCACGATGTGGCGATCACGCGCGAGGCGCCGAATTATCGGCAGGAAAACTGAGGCTTATTACAAAGTGTAAGGCAAGCACTTCTTTTTGAAAAAAAAGAAGCAAAAAACTTTTGTGTCAGCTTCGCGTGCTTTTTGATACGAGCACATTATGTCCCTAGGAGAGTCCGGCCGGGCAATTCGTCTCCTGGCTTCGGAGCATAAACCACCATGAATTTTCGTGCGATTTGGCTTGCGCCAGTGTTGTTGGCCAAGGCGGCTGCCGCGCTTGCCGCTACACCGGGCGTGGTGACCTATGCAGTGATCGGCTATGCAGATCCAAACAAGAAAGTGCCGGCGCTGGATGCGGTTCCCGGCGCAGGCGTCAGCAACGTTGCGGTGCCCTTGCCGATATACATTATACAACCCGGATATAACTACAACGTAACATTCGGTGTGCAGAACTTGAGCTTCTCCGGCACCTGCGTTGCCAGCTACACCCTCGCCGCGGGCCCGAACGGCAACCAGCTGATCTCCAACTGGAGCACGGAACCCTATTCCTGCGCCGCCAACACGGTCTGGACATTTCCGTTCCCGGTTTCCAAGATCCCCAATATCACGAGCACCGCAGTGCTGACCGCGATCGTGCAGTTCGGCTCGACCACGGTGAAATACAGCGTTCCCCTGACCATCCAGTAGGAGACGCACATGCCTGCACAGATCAAGAATGCACAGGCGCGTCGCCTGGCGATATGCCGTTGCGGCTTCAGCATTTTGGCCATGGCGTGTGCCGAACCTGCGCATGCGGCCGCGGCCAGGGGTGCGATCACCTATGTCACGCTCGGCTATGCCGATCCGAACGGGAAAGTGCCTGTTGTGAATGGTGTGCCCGGTGCCGGCGTCAGTAACGTGGCGTTCCCGCTGCCGCTGCGGGCGATACGGCCCGGGTATCGTTACGCGGTTGCGATCGGATCGCAGAACTTCTCGTTTTCCGGCACGTGCACCACGCAATACGTGCTCACCGGAACGCTGGACGGCAAGCCCAAGCTGATTTCAACGGCCCGCACAGCCGGCTATGCGTGCGGCCCGAAAGCGGTGTCGCCGCGGTTTTTCACAACGCCGAAAATCCCGGACTATAAGGGAGCCGCATCGCTGGAAGCCATCGTGACATTCGGCGAGTCGGCCGTAAAAAGAACGGTCAATCTGCTCATCGAGTAGCCCGGATCGCCTGACCAGCGGCGGGCAAGTAAAAGTTTTTTGCTTCTTTTTTCAAAAAAGAAGGCTTCCTCTCCTTTGAAATCCGGCGCACTGCCGCGATCCAAAAGGAAATACGGCCCCAAGTGACCCCCGCTGCCCGCCTGCTCGCCGCCATCGACCTGCTAGCCGAGATCGACGGCGCCGATCGCCGCCCCGCCGACGCCGTCGCCAACGGATTTTTTCGCGATCGCCGCTACATCGGTTCCGGCGACCGCAGGGCCGTCAGCGACCGGGTATGGGGCGTATTGCGGGCCCGCCGGCGCCTCGGCTGGTGGCTCACGCGGGCAGGGGCGGTTGCAACGCCGCGCCTGCTGGTCGCGGCCTCGCTATTGCTGGAAGGCTGGACGCTGGAGGGTGTGGGCCAATCCTTTTCCGGCGGCCAGTTCGCGGCGCCCCCGTTGGCGGCACCCGAAAAACTCCTGTTGCGCGGCCTGGAAAACCGCACCATCGATCATCCGGAGATGCCGGCGCCCGTGCGGCTCGAAATCCCCGACTGGATTTTGCCGGCGCTGGAATCGCGTTTCGGGCCGGCGATTGCGGCCGAGATGGCAGCGATGGGCGAACCGGCCCCGCTGGATTTGCGGGTGAATCTTTTGAAAACCACGCGCGAGGCGGCGCAGGCGGCGCTGGCCGCGGAGGGGATCGAGGCCGCCCCCACGCCATACTCGCCGTGGGGGCTGCGGGTGGCGCATCGCCGCGCGGTTACCTCGGGCGCCGCGTTCCAGACCGGCATTCTGGAAATTCAGGACGAAGGCAGCCAGTTGGTGGCGCATCTGGTGGGTGCGGAGCCAGGGATGCGCGTGGTGGATTGGTGCGCGGGGGCAGGCGGCAAAACGCTCGCGATCGCGATGACGATGCAGAACAAGGGCCAGATCGTGGCCTGCGACGTCAGCGAGAAGCGGCTGGAGGGTGCCATCAAGCGGCTGCGCCGCGCCGGCGTGCATAATGTGGAACGCCACCTGATCGAAGAGGGCGATAAATGGGTGAAGCGCCGCGCCGAGAAATTCGACCGCGTACTGGTTGACGCACCCTGCACGGGCACGGGAACATGGCGCCGCAACCCCGATGGACGCCTTCGCCTGACCGCGACCGACCTTGCCGAACTGGAGCCCAAGCAGGCACGCATCCTGGATGCGGCCGCACGCCTGGTGCGCCCCGGCGGCCGGCTGGTTTACGCCACCTGCTCGCTGCTGCGGGCGGAAAACGAGGCGCAGATCGAGGCATTCTGCGGCCGCCATGCCGCGTTCCGCCTGGTTCCGGTGAGCGAGGTTTGGAGCCTCGAAGCCCCCCTTCCGTGCGAAAATCCGTTTTTGGTGCTGACGCCGCTGCGGCATGGCACCGACGGGTTCTTTGCGGCCGTTCTGGAGCGGCAGGCGTCCGCCCCGGCGGCGCCCCCATGATCAATGTGCGGCGCGCGGAAATGGCGGATGCGGGCGCCATCGGCGCGGTGCACGTGGCGGCCTGGCGCAGCACCTATCCCGGCATCCTGCCCGATAGCTACCTGGCGCGGCTTTCGCCCACGCGGCTTGC
>Ga0116226_10006822_pt1 | contig 10274 bp, 4 predicted proteins | sample S1TSphfallax_FD_89692 | JGI IMG/M metagenome (GOLD analysis project Ga0116226, IMG submission 89692) | Host-associated microbial communities from peat moss isolated from Minnesota, USA - S1T2_Fa - Sphagnum fallax MG | ecosystem: Host-associated > Plants > Peat moss > Unclassified | place: USA...
CACAACTTTTGAAATGAACTTTTTCAAAGTCAAATCCTCCCAATAGCTACCCTGCTCAAATTCTAGTCCTAGAAGAAAATCTAGTCAATCATGAACTTGCAGAAACACAAAAACTACATCCTAAACTACCAAATCTATTGTTAGAAACAAAAATACATTAACAAGAGATACAAAATCAGAATTCTATTACTAAATTCATCCCATGAATGGTTGCCAAATTGTAAGTATTAATTTCTATCCTATTTAGTACAAATTTGTAGTCACAGAATAAAACCGTACTTCCAACAAACACATACTTTAATTAACAAGATCTACAAAAACACAATAGTTTCAACTTTTAACTTTTAACAAATAATTTGTCATGATTAGAATGTACAAACAAAACATAAACTGACAAATTCAAATCTATACTTCAAGCAAGTAAATTTGCACATTAAAATCATAATGCAAAACAGAGTAACATAATTGTAACAATCATGTCTCCATCCTACTTCTAGAATCTTCATACTTTTACTCTTGCTTTATTAACTCCAAAAAATGTAATATAGTCCAAATCCATACAAGAGAGGAAATAGTTTTAGATTTCCTTCCAAAACCCAATTCAAATTCAAATAGTAGTAAATTATGCTTCTAACCATTTCCTACTGGTATGCCTTAACAATCCTACATTAACACCGTTGTGACTAGACACAAAGTCACTTTGATTGTGTGAACACAACATGTTTTAGGGTTTCGTTTTTTTGTTTGATTGCTTTTAATAGTTGTCAACTTTCTACATGCTTACGGCAGGAATTATTGCATCGCTACTACAAGGAATGCGTGGGTAGGCACCCTTATTTGTTTGTGTGTTATGGAGAACATGATTTGTACCGAGCTATGGATGGTGGAGGGAATTTCTGCATTGAAAAAAGGTTTGCGTAATTGATGGTGGAAGGTAAGATAAGAGGTAGAATGAAGGAGTGAGGCAACATGTTTTTTTTGGTACGAGTTTTTTTTCTTCTTGTTGGCATTTGGACTACTAGGCTAGTCATTGTTGAATTCCACTGCACCAATGACTTAGCAGAGTAAATATGTTGTTTTAAGAAAAGATAGATGATATGAGGGGCTAATGTTAAGGAATGATGAAGACAAAGGAAGTCCGAGCTGTAGAAATAAGGCATATAGAAATCAAGATGCATTTGGGAAGGGGAACTTTTGTTGCAACACCTTGAATCCATGTTGTAGATAATTGTCAGAATGAGTACTAAAAACCTCAAAGGGGTGTCCTTGGGTTGGGCAAAATGAGATGAATGAGGACAGGAGTGGGGGGAACTTAGAGAGATGAAACGTGTAGTGCATTCTTACATAAGAATTTGTCTTCTTGAGTGGTTCTAAGTGAGTCTGATATCTATTGCTCAATGCCACAATCAGAACATTTAAATCCAAATATGTTCACAAGACTTAGGGTTTTTCAGATGAGAGATTTGATGTTACACTTCATTGTGGCATTTAGTGAGAAAAAGGGTTAACATTCCATATGGACTAAATGAACCTTGAGAGTTCTGACCTCAGCCATACCTCAATAGGTTCTAGATTTTTAGTGATATGGATTGGTACTCGGTAGCCAGTTGTATATCGCTACTATGACAAAGTGTGACGAGATTCAGACAACTGTGACAAATTGGCGAATTTGCATATACAGAACTTGGTTTTGTTAGAATCAAGAAACTCTAGCAGAATTTCAGATTAACAAGTTCCAAATCAAGTGATGTAATTGGTTGTAGAGTTCCAATGTTTCTGGCTCTGTTTAGAAGTTTCATATGCATCAAGCTTTGTTCTTGTTACCTTCCCCTTTCTTTTTGGTTACACTGTCATCATAAACACAAATAATTCCATGTATAAATTGCTAGTAGAAATAAAGTCTTAGGTTTAGGAAAATTTCTCCTTAGTATTTCATAAATCTCCTTGCACTGATCTCCTCATCATCAACTTCTATCACATAATACATTTTAAGGGTAGGAAGTAGTTACTGTAACTTCTGTAACTTCCAAATGCCGGATCAATGGTAAATTGATTTTCCAAATTAATCTAAATTGGTTTGCCACATGCCAAGATGTCCTACATCTGGTTTGCCATAGTCAACTCTGTTCCGAATCAGTTTGACATTGTTCATTTGCTGAAACCGATTTGACCCTAGTTGACTTGCCTACCTCTGACATGCCACTAAGTGATCATGGCAAACTGCTTTCTACACATTACTGCCAATTTGCCTTCTACTGAAATTCACTTTTCCTAACAAGAAGTAAAAGGTAGAAGAAAAATGTGTGAACAGTGGAGATCTGACATAAATCCAATTCTATCTGTAGGAAAAGAAAACAGGCATTCTGACCTCAATCTGCAAGAACTTGCTCATGACACATGGGTTGCATGAATAGTATTATCAGCCTACACACCAACAACAGTAACATCCAGAAATTAGTACCCATTTTCAGAAAGTTCTTGCACTGCCACCAAATATGCACATGGCAGTGTTGGGTAGGTAGACATCAAAAAAGCTGTATCTGACTGGGGTGACAAGGTGCATAAAAACCAATGATGGGTAAGTATGGGAACCAAAGTGGATCAGATTCTGGATATGCGGAGATGCATGCAGCTTCACCATGCCAGCTCTACCAAACACTAGCTCCTTTAGGTTATGTCCACTAGATTGTATAGGTAACTAGATAATACACTAGATTGTATAGCTTCCCAGTCTCAGTAACTGAAGTCTACCAAAGTGCAAACAAATTTCCACCTTCTGAAAAGGACAGAGACAGACTGAAGAGGCTGAGAGAAAAGGCACATTTTGCTCCAAGCTTTGTGAACCAAAGGAATAGCTTTGGCATTCATGATTGTACCTGGCAGTATCTATTTTTGTAACATCTACAAGTCCACAACACCTTCTCAATGAACCCCCTCATGCCTCACTGAAGGTCAGTTGGTAATCACTGAGAGCAAAACATTCCAGGCGATCACCCATCTAAGACATAATTCTCTGACGAGCATAATACCTCATCGATATAAGGGGGGCTTTTTAGCAAGGTAGTAATTTTGAGTTGATGGTTGCAAGCTGGGCTTCCACACAGTCACCTGCACTAATGGGGGCATACAGGTGATCACCTTCTGCTGTGGCAGAGGGACCAAGTGACTCAAGTCCTGCACCTGACGCCAATCTGTGCAAATGTCTGTGCAAACCAACCCAGGGAAGAATAGCTCAGGAAAGTTACAATTTGGGGGACAATGTATAGCAATATAGCAGCAGACATATGATAGATTAAAGATGGAGACTCAGAGTATTCATGGATGCCAGTTCCCTCACATGTAAAAGCAAATGTGATGAATTACAGTGGAAGAAATTCTCTGCAATATGTTGTCAGCTTTGCAGGCAGCTTTGATGCCTTCTTATGTGCTCTCAGTAACCACAACCTTGTGCATCCCCACAGCATATACCCAACCTGTTAGCCCACTCCATCCGTTGACAACCCCACACCCAAGATCTAAAACTGAATTTCTTTGTTAATGCGTTTGCCAGCTTCTAGAAGGAGAAAAGCTTCTGGAAAACCTTTCACAGGAGCTTAGTAACTGTGTTTGAGCCAGATTGAAAGACTCCAGAGGAGCGGGCTCCATCCATCTATTGTAAGAAAATTGAGGTCATAGTGGTAGCCTGCAAACAAATAGATTAGAAAGATAGCCACCAGTTTGGTGCTCGCAAGTTCGGTCCCTGTCCAGTAAATATCACAAGAGACAACTTCAAATTCAAACTATACTCTAAAACTTTGAGAAATCGTCCCGATTGCAGATTCTAAGGCGCTGCAGTCTGAGATTTATATTCAAGACATAAAAAGCTTGTGCTTACATTCTTGAAGTGAAGGCTGTCTGTGAAGGCACAAAGCCGATTGGAGCCATCTCTGCAACAATCTGCCAGAACAGCACATATGGCGACTACTCTGCGAGCACCATGCCAATTTGTCATTTCGGATGCATAGAATTGCGTCCGCATTTGAAGCTATAGAGAAAAAACTCTGCCTTAAGAGCTGTAATCAGTTCGTGACTCCATCCATTGTGTAAGCTCCACCAACTTCAGGGAATCCCCTGAGTGCATAACTGGTTCAGAATTCAAACTCTTTGACACACAAAACAGCTTCTGGACACGCTTCAGGGTACAAAGAATCTCTCTCTGGTTTCAGAAAAAACCAGAACGTGTGTGATATCAAGATTGAAGTATTTGGAAGCTGGCACATGAAAACCATTCGCAATTCTGAATCAGAATTTGTGATTGTGCAAAACCATTAGGCGAGTGCGGTTGGACATCTGGAGGCAAGTATCATTTATGCTTGGAGCTTTTCTGATTTAGGGTTTGGCGTAACGACACTTCTTCCGTGGAGATCAATCGCCATGACTCTCCTGTCTTCCCTCAACCCCTTTCAGATCCTTCACCCGCTCGGTTTGAAATCTCCATGTGCACGTCTCTCAATCTTTCTCGGAATTGAGTCACAGTTGTTTGTTGGATATCACTTTCTGGAAGGTTTTTCTGGAATTTGCTGTCCCTTGGATATTAGAAAAACAGTAAAGGGACTTCGTGTAAGAATGTGTGCGAGGGATTTGGTAAACTCTGGATATCGAGGGCATCTGCTATCTTTGTATTGAGCACCCAGTTCGTCGAATGAGTTCAAGGTGAACCCTAAGGATATTCTCTTCGAGAATCTCTTCTTCCACTTCTGTTTTTTGGTGGTATGTGATTTGCGACTCATGAGATGAATCTATTATCTGTTGGTGTCTCGCAGGCAAGCGTTGGAAAGAAAGAAGACGGCTGGAATGATGGGGTCTTCTTCCATGCAAGAGCGGCAGCGTCGAGTTTCTGAAGCAATTCACTACGGTGTTTTGAGGTTGAAGCTTTAAGACTGGGATCTGTGATTCAAGAACCACGGAGCTTAATGGTTTCCGAGGAGACGTTCTTAGCGTATGCACCACTTACTTCTTGATTTCCTAGAGCGCTTAGATCATCGTTACCGTGCCATTATCTTTTAGGATTTCCATCAGTTTCTCTCCTCGGTACAAGACTTCGTCTTCTCCTTGAATCGATCGCGAGGAGTATTCTGCTCATCAAGTATGCTAGGTCTGATCACAAGACAGATTTCTGTCTAAGAAACCGGAACAGCTTCACAAATCTTTAGCACAGACAGATCGGCTATACACTGATGAGCCCAGGAAAATCAGCTAAGGTGAGAATGTATTTCTCTTTGCTGCAACTCCATTGATGGGGAGCATAGGTCCCTGCCATCGCTGTGGACGCACGGGCCACCTTGCTCGACATTGCTCCCTCCACACCTGCTTCCGTTGCAATGGGTAAACAGCTCTCTCTCTCCAACCATGCCACTGCATGACATGCATGAGGCAATCTTTTCAGTTTCTGGAGAAGTTGAATAATTGTTGAGTTAAATGCTGGAAAATTTCTGCTCAAACTCTTTCATGACTGAGAATAGCACAATCTGTGAACTAGGGTTTCATGAATGTGATTTGGTGTGTTTTGATCTGAGGTGAAGAGAGAGAAGTGCATTGTGAGTTTGTTGTTGCTTTTCTGAGCTTGAGTTGGATGAGGATTCTTTTTCTTGTTTGATTTCTTTTTAAATTGCCTCTTAAGTATCATACATGATCAATTGGTGATCTTGGTCATCAAACCTGGGTCTATTTCTGTTTGTTTTAGCTAGGATAGCAGCTGGGGTTTAGCAATATCTTCCTCTAAGAACCAAGTCTTCCAAACTGCTTCCAGAAATATAACAGAAACTCAGGATTGCAGATTTTGGTGTAATTGTTTACCCAAACTTTTGGGCAGATTATTGTGTACTTAACTCAGGAACTGATGAAATCAGTGGCGAATCATAGCAGCTAGTCACTGCTATTCCCAGTGAAGATGATTGTATGAAATTTCATGAGTGACACTCATGAGGTTATGGCCATACTCATCCTTGTCATGTTAGTTTCTGTTTGCTGCAAATAACACAATGGTCACCTTCAAAGTGTTGTTGCCGAGTTCCCTCTGCAATCTCATAGATATTCTCAGAGCAAGTTTGTCATAGGCACAGGACCTATATTGCCAAAACCTGATAGTTCCAAAAACCCCACCAGAAGTTTTTACTGTGGTTGAAGTCCTTGTGGAGAAATTCCATATCTTCCCAAAATCTGAAGCTGTAGTTCTTGACTGATACAAGGCTCAGTCACTTTAGTGGCTGTCTGAAAGATGCTTGTGACAATCTGAGTTTCCAAATTGAAGCAGGTCTTGATCAGAGTCAGAATTAACAGTAGTAAAGAATGCAATGTAAATGCTTAATTATAGTTGTCAAAAGAACTTGTTTGAATGGATAGTGTTTGGGAGTGCAGACGGGGCCACATGGCATGGGAGTGTGTGGAGGGTGTGACATGCAGCCGTTGTGGAGAGAGAGGCCATCTGCAACGCAATTGTAGAAATGTCTCTTGTCACAAGTATGTTTCATCTCCTTCAAATTGACCATGTCTTGTCCAGTTATCTGGAAACACTGAGACACCATGCAGGTGGAGGCTTTGTATGTCTGGATGGAGAAAGATGTGTACAGCATTACATTGATGTCAGCTTTCAACGAGAAATACAGGGCAGGATGGGGCCATTTCTTTGGTTAAAGTCATGCAATCCTGGTGTTGGATCTGAGTCAACCTGCAATGGGTTCAATGCTATGATGCACCTATATTATAATAAAGTCATATCACTCTTAAAGTTTCAGAATGATATTTCAGTTCTGCTGGGAGGAATGCATTGTTCGCTCTCTTTGCAAATTTTTAGAGTTATTGATGCTGGTGAGATGCTGGTTGAACCAGGTGCAAACGGAAGGGCCATATTGCCAAGTTTTGTGATGACCCATTTGCAAAGGTCTCTTTCTCTTGCACTTTCTCAACACTCTGATAAATTTTTAAAGCCAGCTCATGAACATCATCAAGTGAAAGAAACTATGTTGGGCAAACACTAAGCGCCTCTTTTGTGCCTCCAGGCAGCTGAGGCAGAGAGACAGGAGCAGCAGAAGGTGTTTCTTGCAGCCAGAGCAGCTGGAATGAAAACCTCAACTTCTGGGGAACAAGGAGGGTCTTTGGTAACTGGATCTATTCCTGCTAGAGGTGTTGGCCCATGGGATGGTTTAGGTGTCACCATACTCTCTTCCAAGAATGAACAAGATCAAAAGGAGAACTCCAGGCATGAGATTAAAGCTCTCAAATTGAGACAGCAAAGCCCAATTGAAGTTTTACAACAGCAGAGTGGATTCTCATCAGTTCGGCTCAAAGTATTTGGGGTCAAGAGGAAAGGAATTTCTGTTTGCCAAAAAAGTAAATTACTCAAGCCAAAGCTTTCATGTCATGATATGGGCAACAAAGAAGAAGGTTTGGATACCTTCATTGAGCCCACTAGTGAGGTCCCAGAGACAGGTGCATTGGTTACGGAACCATTGCAAAAGCCTGTGGATGCTGTGAAACCAGAAAGGTGGCATGGCCTTGTTGGGTATGGGAGTGAAGATAGTGATACAGAGGTGGCATTGTGCTGTCGGTCAGATGGCTGCCCATCAGAGGAAGAAGACCTAAGGGTTGGATCACTAAGGTAATTCCCACACTGCAGACTCCGAAAGGCTTCTCATTTTTTTTATGAGCAATCTCTAGAGTTGAAAACATTTTTAGGTTGTGGTTGGGGACAGCTCAAATACATGTTGCAATTTCAATCCTCTACCCACCCACTTGTTATCTGCATGCCAAGAATAGGTACTGAATGTTCACAAGTCCAAATTCTGGTGGCAATTTTTCCCACTGTTCATACCATTATGCTACAAAGTTAAGAAGGTTTGGTTTTGTTGGGTTTGTACTCCTTGATTTGTGGAGATAGGTCACATTACAGGATTTAGGGCTTAGAAAAACATCCTTTTTAAGTCTTCTTGGCTTGCTTGCACTACTTTGTTCAGTGAAACCAAAGTAAAATTGAGTACTTGGTGTGCCAAACAAATGTGTGGTTTAGTTTGGCTCACCATAAAAATGGTAACATTTGAGTTAATTTTTTGTATCACTGAATGTTGCAGTTGCAAATGTCGTACAATTTTGATCCACCCTTTTCAGAGTTTTAATTGTGATTTGTTTGAGATAACAATAGGCATGTGCCTCACATCAAAGAGGACTCACAGCACTAAGTTATATGTTGATGAGGCCAAATATGTAGAGGATGTTCCTATGTCAAAGAAAATGTTTGATCCCATTGGAATATTTGATTTCCCCACAAGAAATGAAGTGTTGTGCATTCCTATGTTGATACAAATATTGTTGTCATCCCCACATATAATATGTAACATGAAAGTACCTTGAATGGGACATCATGTTCAAACTCAAAATTGCCACTTGCCTACAATGAAAATAGGAATCCAAGCCCAACACATTCACACAACAAAGATGCAAAAATTAACATTGTGCGAAACGCATAGAAATCTACATACAATAGTAGAATGTGCTAGAATTTCAAATCATCAAAAATAATTTGAGATCACAGAAATTAGCATTATATCCCATCCATTGAACCTTGTTTTCACCTATTTTGTTTTGAGATAAAAATTCAAACAATTACATTAACCCGATTTATCCTCAACCAATCAAGACCTAATCAAGTAATTAAACTAACACACTTGATAGTTGTTGTGCACTCCTATGTCAACACTTACAACTATCATTGTCATCCCACATACAAAACATAACACAAAAATACATTAAATGATACACCATGTCCAAACCACCCCTTTATTTGGTGTTAAAAGTCTTCTTAAGCCAAATAACAATGTTGAACTACCTAATGGAAATCCACCATGGATGAACATTTTAGTTTTGAAGTGTAAGGACTAATAAGCTAGGTACAAATATGAGCCTCATTGTTTAGTTGCAATCTTTCAAATTCCAAGCCAAATGTGAATCACCATGAAAAAAAACATTGGAGTTAATTTCATTATCCAACCTTAGGAACTTAAGTTTACTTGGTGCATCAAGGGCAAAACCATTTGCCAATTGGCATTTCCTACAAAGATGGCATAAAACATTTCATATACTAACCTCAGGAATATTGATCACAAATCAGCATAATTTTGGTTCTTAAATATTGCTCACATAACATACAATGTAAGCTAATAGAAACCCTATTAAAGACAAGTAAATTTGGTCATTCACATTGGGAAAATGACATGGCACATATTACACACGTGGTCCTTCCATATGTGACCATTTCAACCTTCCAACAATAACAATCCAAAAAGTAAAACCTTTTACACAAGAAAAATAACACATCTTATAGTCACATCCAAAGTAGTTGGTGTTGTTTGTTGCATGTACACATAATCCCTTGATTTGAATATATAAATTTGAAGTAGATAATCACCTTCACAAATAATGACGTAACATAACCTATTTCGGTGTTGGGCAATTGCCAAATATTCCATAGCCATGGGCATAACACATTAGAACAAGGCAACTTATTAGTCACATGTTTAAATCCTCACTTTAAGATCATCCAAGTTTATTCTCACCATCACATTTCATCGAATTGAGGTTGGTAGTTTAAGTTCAGGGAAAAATAATTAAAAATATGATGAAAAAGATGAAAGAAAAGCTTGTCAACTGAACTTAGATACCTCCTATTTAGCCATGGTGATTGTAGGTCTTAATATCAAGTATAGCCTTTTTGTAGTCCATATTTCCACAAGTCCCATTGCATTGTCTGCATCATTCACTCAACTAATTCATATGCCTCAAAATGATTATGTGAGGTAATGCCATGACTAATTGATGTTTTTTTGCCCAACTCTTGGAACTCCCCATGGAATTTCATATATTGGTTGATGAATACTTTAACTAAAGCCCCAAATCTACTAACCACTCTATCCAAAATGCAAAGGTAGTGTCCTCATTATTATGATCTAGTTATGACACCAACTTTAACCACTTCGAGAAGTGTTCAATATCATAACAAACATATTAATTATGTTGGATCGTCAAATTAAGTGGGCCAACAAATTCAAAGTCCATCATTACCCAAGCCCTATGATAGACAATGGTTGTAAATGAAGTGTAAGTGTGTTGAATGATTCCCACACTTGTTTCACACATCACACACCGAGACACAAATTGTTGAAGTTGTAGTTACAACCTTCACCAACAAAATTGTGTTTTAAACAAACCATAATTCAATGAACCTTGAAATGACCCAACTCCTC
>Ga0116226_10006823_pt1 | contig 10272 bp, 4 predicted proteins | sample S1TSphfallax_FD_89692 | JGI IMG/M metagenome (GOLD analysis project Ga0116226, IMG submission 89692) | Host-associated microbial communities from peat moss isolated from Minnesota, USA - S1T2_Fa - Sphagnum fallax MG | ecosystem: Host-associated > Plants > Peat moss > Unclassified | place: USA...
AGGGCCTGATCGCACGATCCGAGGCGAATCTGGCCGCGATCGCCGGCTGGGTTGAGCATAATCCGCGGGTCCGGTTTTTGGCGGAGGATGAGGCGACCAGGTCCTGCACCTCGATCTGTCTGGTGATTGCCGCACCCTGGTTTGTAAAGCTGGACGCGGAGAAACAGGCCGCCGCGGCAAAAGCCGTAGCGGGGCTGCTGGAAAAAGAGAAGGTAGCGTTGGATGCGGGCGCGTATCGAGATGCGCCCCCGGGTTTGCGCATCTGGGGCGGAGCGACGGTGGAGACGAGCGACATTACCGCGCTATTGCCATGGATTGATTACGCGATTGATTCGGTCTCGGCTGAGTTTTAGCCACCCATTTCCTTATGACGTTGGAATGCAAAACTGAAGAAAGTTTTTATCCGCAGATTTCGCACATTAACGCAGATAGTATCATATCTTAATCTGCGTAAATCTGTGAAATCTGCGGATAGAAATCTTTCTTCAAATGTTCAAACGAAGCTAACCTAACAAATTTTTTGCGAAGCTTCGCGCCCCGATGACCGAGCGAAGCGAGGTCTGAATCGGGCCGCGCAGCGAAGGTTAAAAAAGCGACTGCTTACTTTCTGGAGTTCACAATGGTCAAGGTTCTAATCAGCGACAAACTGTCGCCCGCCGCGATTGAGATTTTCAAGGATCGTGGCGTCGAAGTAGACGTAAAAACCGGTCTCTCGCCGGCGGAGTTGCGTGCCATCATCGGCGAGTATGACGGCCTGGCGATTCGTTCCGCCACCAAGGTCACAAAAGAGGTTCTTGACGTTGCGAAGAACCTGAAAGTCGTTGGCCGCGCCGGCATCGGCGTGGACAATGTGGACGTAAAATCCGCCACCAGCCGCGGCGTCGTGGTCATGAACACCCCCTTCGGCAACGCCATTACCACCGCCGAACATGCAATCGCGCTGATGTTCGCGCTGGCCCGCCAGTTGCCGGAAGCTTCGGCTTCCACGAAGGCCGGCAAGTGGGAAAAGAACCGCTTCATGGGCGTGGAGTTGACCGCCAAAACCTTGGGCCTGATCGGCTGCGGCAATATCGGCTCCATCGTCGCGGACCGCGCCGTGGGGCTGAAGATGAAGGTGCTGGCCTATGACCCCTACCTCACCGAAGCAAAAGCCGTGCAACTCGGTGTGGAAAAGGTAGAGCTGGACCAGGCCCTGGCCCGCGCGGATTTCATCACCATCCACACGCCCCTGACGGACGCAACCCGCAACATTCTCTCCCGCGAAGCCTTGGGCAAAACCAAGAAGGGCGTGCGGATCGTCAACTGCGCCCGCGGCGGCCTGGTGGACGAGTCCGCACTGTACGACCTGCTGGTGAACGGCCACATCGCCGGCGCCGCACTCGACGTTTTCGAAACCGAGCCCGCCACGGATAGCCCGCTCTTCGCGCTGGAAAACGTCATCTGCACCCCACATCTCGGCGCCGCCACCACAGAGGCGCAGGAAAACGTCGCCCTCCAGGTCGCCGAGCAGATCAGCGACTTCCTGCTCACCGGCTCCGTCACCAACGCCCTGAACATGCCCAGCGTCAGCGCCGAGGAAGCCCCGCGCCTGCGCCCCTATATGGACCTCTGCCGGCTGCTCGGCGCCTTCGCCGGCCAACTCACCCAATCCAAGGACGGCGTGATCAAACGCGTGCTCATCGAATACGAAGGTGCCGCCGCCCCCCTCAACCACCGCCCCCTCAGCGCCGCGGCCCTCGCCGGCCTGCTCGGCCCGGTGATGGAAGGCGTCAACATGGTGTCAGCGCCGGTCTTCGCCCGCGACCACGGCATCGAAGTCTCGGAAGCCGTGCACGACCGCACCGGCGATTACCAAAGCCTGGTGCGAATCTCCGTGACAACTGACAAGCAAACCCGTTCCGTGGCCGGAACACTCATCGGCAACGGCCGCCCGCGCCTGGTCGAAATCAAAGGCATCAAAGTCGAAGCCGACTTCGCGCCGCACATGCTCTACGTCACCAACAAGGACAAACCCGGCTTCATCGGCCGCTTCGGAATGATCCTCGCGGAAGCCGGCGTCAACATCGCCACCTTCCACCTCGGCCGCGCCGCGGAAGGCGAGGACGCCATCTGCCTGGTCTCCACGGATGGCGACACGCCAGACGCCGTGCTGGCCAGCGTGCGCGCATTGCCGCTGGTGATGCAGGCGACGACGCTGGCGTTTTAAAGCAAGCAAGCGGTCGCTTTTTGAAAAAAGCTCCGCAAAAACTTTTTTGTTCCCGGGGGACGTTGCAGCATCCCGTGTAAAGGTCACAGAAAAGTTTTGCGGAGCTTTTTCAAAAGCGACCGCTTACTTTCCGCCTCACGCCGCACTCACCGCCCGCGGCCCAAAAACCTCCACCCGCTCCGGCGCCAGCCCCGACTTCAACAGCGCCAGCGCGCTCGCCCCCGTCATCGCCTTCCCGAAATGAAACCCTTGCGCAAACGTGCACCCCTTCTTCGCCAGCAACGGCCCAAGCGTGGCATCCTCAATCCCCTCCGCCACCGTCGGCAACCCCAAACTATTCGTCAAACTCAAAATCGCATCAATAATCTTCTCGCTCCCATCATCCCGCAGCATGGACTGCACAAAAGAGCGATCTATCTTCACCTTATCAATCTTAAGCTCATGCAGATGAAACAGGCTGGAATACCCCGTCCCGAAATCATCCAGACAAATCGTAATATCCATCGCCTGCAACGCACTCAAAATCACGCGCGCCGCCGGCAGATCCGCCACCAGGGCCGTCTCCGTAATCTCCACCTCCAGCCGCGAGGGCATCAGCCCCTCCTCATGCAAAATCGCCAGCAGCCGCTCCGGCAGCCGCTTATCCTTGAACTCCGTCGGCGAGAGATTAACCGAAACATTGATATCATCCGGCCATAACCGCGCCTCCCGGCAAGCCTGGCGCAGAATGCTCGCCGTCAGCTCCGGCATCAGCCCCAGATGCTCGGCGATCGGCACAAAAACATCCGGCGCAATAAACCCATGCTCCGGGTGCTCCCACCGCGCCAGCGCCTCAAACCCGCGGATCCGGTGCCCGGCAATGTCGATCAGCGGCTGGAAATAAGGCTGTATCTTCTCCTCCGTAATCGCCAGCGTCAGGTCGCGCTCAATCGCCTCGCGCGCCCGCATCTCATCATCCATGCTCTGCTCGAAAAACCGGAACGTGTTCCGCCCGGCCTGCTTGGAGCGGTACATCGCAATATCCGCGGCGCGCAGCAGCGCATCCCCATCCGCGGCATCCGTGCGGGCAATGGCAATGCCAATGCTCACCCCGACATTCACCACGTTATCCCCCACCAGAATCGGCTGCCGAATGGCCGTCAGCAGCCGTGTCGCCAGCCGCTTGGCGGCCTCCAAATGCCGCGGCAAATCCGCCTCGCCCTCCACAATGATGGCAAATTCATCGCCGCCCAGCCGCGCCACCGTATCCTGCTTGCGCACCGCCGCCTCCAGCCGGCGCGCGGACTCGCACAGCACGGAATCCCCCACATGGTGCCCCTGCAAATCGTTGATCTTCTTGAACCCATCCAGGTCCAGCAGCATCACCGAATAGGTCGCGACGCCATTCCGCGCGCGGGCAAGCGACTCCTCCAGATTGGCCGAGAACACCCGCCGGTTCGGCAGCCCGGTCAGCGCGTCATGCCGCGCCAGGCGGTTGGCCTGCTCCTTCGCCTCCCGCGTTTCCGCATGCGCCAGGTCCAGCTCCAGCACGTTCACGCGGAATGCCTCGCAGGCCGCGGCCATGGCGCCGATCTCATCGCTCCGATGCCGGCCGGGTATCTGGATGTCATGCTGGCCGGCGGCAAGCTGGGAGAGCGTGCGCGTGATATGCTCCAGCGGCTTGATGATATCCCGGCGCAACCGGAAGATCAGAAAGCCGATGATCAGCGGGCCCAGCGCGCAGATGAACAGCGCGCCGATCATGTCATCCCGGCGGATGCGGTTCACGGTGGCCGCGCGCGCCAGCCCGGCCCGGCCCTGCAGCTCGACAAGATGGTCGATGGCGCCATCCGTGGCCTGGAATTCCTCATCCAGCCGGCTGCCATAGGTGGCCTCCACATTGTCGGTCCCGTTCGGGTCGCCCGCCACCCAGGCATCATGCCCGGCCTGATAGGCGCCCCAGGCGGCATTGAACCGCGCCAGCTCCGGCGCCGGCACGTCATCGCCCAGCAGTTTGGCATATTGCTGGACCATCGCGGAAATAGACCGCGCCTGGCCCTCCGCCAGCGCATCGGCAAATGCGCGCGAGCCGGCATCGGGCATCATGGCGCGATAATCCTCATCCAGCCGGAAGGCGGAAATGCCATTATCGATCTGGCCGAGCAGGGTCGTGCCGGCGAGCCATTTATTGGCCAGGTCCGCGGTATTGCGGTTGACGATGGTCAGCGCCCAAATCGTCCCGGCCACCAGAATGGCGACCGCAACGCCGCCGCTCGTGGAAATGAGCGCGATGCGCAGGAAGATGGAGAGTCGGAGGCGTTTGCGGCGCATCTGTTAACTGTCCGTGATGGAACAGGGTCTGGAATGCACGCAAAACGTAAAGAAGAGATTAAGACTGGGGGCGGGAAGAGGGGAAGGAAAGTAAGCGGTCGCTTTTGAAAAAGCTCCGCAAAACTTTTTTACTCCCGGGGGACATTGAAACACCCCGTGTAAAGGTTGCAAAAGTTTTTTGCGGAGCTTTTTTTCAAAAAAGCGACCGCTTACTTCCTCTGCTAAACGCAACCCAAAACCCCAGCCCCGCCAACGCCAGCGCGCACGCCGCCCTTATATGCGGCGGCGCATAGCTAAACCGCACCTCCGCCGCGCCCGCCGGCACCCGCACGCTCTGAAACAGCCCGGCCTGCGACACCGCCGCCGGCGCGCCATTCACCGTGGCGGCCCAGCCGGGATAATACATCTCGCGGCGCATCAGCACGCTCGGGCCGGGGCAGAGGCTGCGCATATGCTGCCGGCTCACAATGCTGAGCTGGCAACCCGCATCCGCAATTTGCGCATAGGGTGCCGGGTCCGGCAGCTCATAAATCGCCGCAAAATTATCGCGGAACACCAGCATCGGCCCGTGCACGGGCCCTGCGGCCAGAAACGCATAGCTCGGCACTTCATGGCCAAACCCATCCGGCACCATCCATATGGCGACCGGCGCGCCGGTTGCATGGCTGAACCGATAGGCCAACGCGGCGCCAGGCGGCACCGTCAGGGGGCTGGGAAAGCTGAAGGTCATCATCGCGTCATCCGCCGCGCGGCCGGCATCCGCGGTGCCGGAGTCGCATATCTTGCCGGCACAGATTGTCGCGGTCACGGGTCCGCGCGCCCTGCCCAGATAGGTGCCCACCACCACGGAGATCCCATCCACGCTGGTAAACGGCAGATGACTCCACATTGTCCCGACGAGGTCCGGCCCGCCCGGAATGAGCGGATGGGGAAAGTTGCGCGTGCCAGGGTCGATCGGCGCGAACGAGGGCATCAGCGTGCCGCCCGTGCCCGAGGGGGTTATGATATAGCGAACGCCAAGCGCCTCGTATTGCGGGATGTGCTGCAGGAACAGGTTCTGCGCGCCGGGTTCCGTACCCTGGTATGCGTTCCGGTCGGCCTCGGGGTCGAGCTGGGAGACGATATAATCCGTAAACGCTCTCGGCGACGGCAGCGCGAAGAAATTGATCGAGGCGACCCCATAAGGCACGCCGAAATTAAGGTCCAACGGCCCGAGGCTGGTCATCCGGCCGCTGCCCAGATGGTCCTGCAAGAACCGGATGGGTGCGAGGTCCGTCTCCCCCGCGCGCATGCCGGCGAATTGCGGGAGCAGCAAGGTCAGAAACGGCCCCAGCAGCAGCAGCGGCGCCAGAAGCCGCGCCCGGCCAGCCCGCATCAGCACGCAAGCGGCCAGCAGCACCGCGGCGCCGAACGCCTCCGTCGCCAGCGCCACCCCCATGTCCCGCGGCACCGCACGATACCAGGCGGCAATGAAGCCCAGCGCAGGCAGCACCAGTGCCGCGAGTATCCCGGAAAGGCTCAGCAAAACACCGGCCAGGCGGGTGCCAGAAATGGCTGCCAGGCGCTGCACATCATCCAAGCCCAGCGCCGCCAGCGTGATCACGGCAAAATACAGCGCGCCGCCGCTGTAGCGAGTCGCATCCGTCGAGGCGACGCCCGGTATCGCGTTCAACAGCGCCAGCGCCGGGCCAAACCCGGCATATCTTGCCTCCCAAAGCACCACCCAGCCGAGCAGCACCCACCGCAATCCCGCCAGGCCGCCTTGGCGCCAAAGCGCTGCCAGGGCCAGGGCCAGCACCGGCAGGCTAACCCAGCCCGGCACGCGGACATATCCCCCGCCAAACATGGCTTCCAGCCCCGGTGGCGTCGTCGTGCCGAACTTGCCGTACAGAAAGGGCAAAACCTGCAACGGCATCTGGTTCTGCCCCAGCCGCACGATGGCAAAAACGCCGGTATGCAGGCCGATATCGGCAAGCGGCAAATATTCCTCAAACGGGACCACCAGCGGCGCGCAGAGCAGCGCGCCAATGCCCCCGCCCAGCACAAGCTTGCCCGCGAAGCGCGGCATCGCGGCCGGCGGCATCGCCGCCAGGCGCCAGGCAGCCCAGCCGCCGGCCAGCAGAAACTCGAACATCGCAACCTCGGGATTGCCGCCATAAATCGCATAGGCCAACGCAACGGGAATGAGATTCCAGCCCGATCGCCGGCGCTGCGCCGCGGCCGCCGCCGCGCGCTCGATGCCCAGCAGCAGCAGCGGCAAAAACGGCAGCGCGGTAATCGGCGCGCTCGGGCAGAGAAAGAATTCCGGACTCAGCGCAAACAAGGCCCCGCCAAAAAACGCCGCCAGGCGCGCCAGGCCGAGCTGGACCAATAGCAGATAGGTGAACACGCCGCAGCCTATTTGCAGCGTGACTTCCAGCCAGAGCCAGCCATGGCTGAATGCCAACAGCAGAACGAAAGGCAGAAAGAACGCCGAAGTCTGCATTTCCGCGGCAAGCGGCATGCCGATGCCGGAATAAGGATTCCACCACGGGATGATTCCATGGAACCAATCCGACGCCACAAGATGACCGACGGCCTCCGTGATATAGCCAACCGAGGGATCAAGCCACCCCATCGGCGGGCTGAGCCAGCCGCCGCGCATATTCTGGGCCAGCCCAATGAACTGCAAGGTGGGATCGGTATTGAAATAACCGCTGAGCGCCGGCGCGTTCACGAAGATTGGCAAGAGCACGAGCAAAAGCAGCGGCGCGGCGTGGCGGGAGTTCTGCAACATGCAGCGGCGCTATTGCGTGGCGTGGCGGGGGGCGTCAAGAAAGCAGTTACTTTTTTGAAAAAAAGTAACCAAAAAACTTTTCTGCTCCCGGGGGACGTTGCAACATCCCGTGTAAAATTTACAAAAGTCTTTTGCGGAGCTTTTCTACAGAAAAGCGACCTCTTGCTTGCGACTCCCGCCAAACCGGCTAGACCTCGCCCCAACCAAACCGGGGAACATGAATGACGGGCTTTTGGGAATCCTTCCATCGCTTTACCGGCAAACCCGCCCTCGTCGCGCTGTTCATCCTCTGCGCCTTCCCCACCAGCCTCCTGATGGCGCTGATCACCCCGCCCGGCCAATCCCCGGACGAGCCCACCCATCTGGCACGCGCGGAAGGCCTCCTGCGCGGCGCCGTCCTGGCCGTGCGCAAACCCGATATCGACCCCGTAACGGGCCTCCAGGAATGGCATACCGGCGTCAAGGTCGATACCGGCATCCTCCATGCCGGCTTCGGCCATATCACCTGGATCGGCAACAACCCGGTGGTCACGGGCCCGGATTTCCTGGCGGACCGCGCCGTGAAGACCGATCATTCAACCCATTTCATCAACCTGCCGAACACCGCCACCTATTTCCCCGCGGCCTATGTGCCGGCAGCACTCGGCCTCGCCCTCGGCCTGGCCGCCCATGCGCCGCCCTATGCGTGTTTCCTGCTCGCGCGGATGTTCATGCTCGCCGCCTATGTCGCCATCGGCGCCGCGGCAATCTGGATCGCGGCGTTTGGTGAAGGCGCGCTGATGGGCGTGCTGCTGCTCCCACTGACACTTTTCCTGGGCTCCACCATCAACGAGGATGTCATTCTAACGGCACTGACCTGCCTGGCCTGCGCCGCCCTCACCCGCGGCACGACGGGCTTCCGCGCGCTGGGGCTTGCGGCCTTCGTGCTCGTGCTCGGCTCAAAGCCGCCCTACGCGCTGATGCTGGCCGTCTTTCTACTGCCGCTGGGCGGCGCCGGATTCTGGCGCCGCGCCGGCCAGGTCGCCGTCGCCACACTGCCGGTGGTGCTCTGGGTAGCGCTGATCACGGCCTTCGTCGTGGTGCCCTATGGCAAAATGGCATACCATCCGGGCCCACTTTACACCGGCACCCAAACCCTGTTCGACCACGCCAGCACGCATGAAAACCTGAAAATATTGCTGGCCGAGCCAAGCCGTTTTTTCACCCTGCCCTGGAAGGCGGTTTGGAATTATTGGTGGCTCGACCTCTGGTCGATGGTCGGCGTGCTGGGCCCGCTCCAGCTCGTGCTGCCGAACGGCTACTGCCACGCCTGGGAAGATTGCCTGCTGCTGGCACTGCTGGGCGCGGTGTTCACCCGCCGGGCGGCCGCGGCGAGCATCGGCGTGTCGGCCGTGAACGCCGTGGTGGTGCTCGCGCTGATGGCCGTGACCTGCTGGCTGATCCTGATCATGTTCTACCTCGACTGGACGAATGTGGGGGATGACCAGGTGGAAGGGATTCAGGGCCGGTATTTGTTGATCCTGCTGCCCTTTTTTCTGTTCATCTTGCCGGCCGTGCGCTGGCGGGTCCCGTTGCCGCCGCTGGTGCCGGCCCTGCCGGTGGTGGCGCTGGGCTTGTATGATCTTGGGTATTTGCCGATGAAGTTCGTGTGGAATTATTATTTACATTAAAGGAAGCAAGCGGTCGCTTTTTGAAAAAAGCTCCGCAAAAACTTTTCTGCTCCCGGGGGACGTTGCAACATCCCGTGTAAAGGTAACAAAAAAGTTTTGCGGAGCTTTTTCAAAAGCGACCGCTTGCTTGCCTCTCTTGGAGCCTGAATGACGATCGAGCTGAGCATCATCATGCCCTGCCTCAACGAGGCGGAAACCCTGGAGCGCTGCATCCTCAAAGCCCAGGCCTTCCTCACGCGCGCCGCCATCGCCGGCGAAATCGTCATCGGCGATAACGGCTCGACCGACGGCTCGCAGGACATCGCGCGGCGCGCCGGCGCCCGCGTGGTGGACATTCCCGTCCGCGGCTATGGCGCCGCCCTTTACGGCGCCATCCTGGAAAGCCAAGGCGCCTACTGCATCATGGGCGACTCGGATGACAGCTACGACTTCTCGTCCCTCGAATATTTCTTAACCGCCCTGCGAAACGGCGCCGACCTCGTCATGGGCAACCGCTTCCGCGGCGGCATAAAACCCGGCGCGATGCCCTGGAAGAACCGCCATATCGGCAACCCGATCCTCTCGGGCCTCGGCCGGCTGCTCTTCCAAACGCCCATCGGCGACTTCCATTGCGGGTTGCGCGGCTTCTCCCGCGCCGCCTTTTTGCGCATGGATTTGCGCACCACCGGCATGGAATTCGCATCCGAAATGGTCATCAAATCCACCCTGCTGGGCTTGAAGATCGTGGAGGTCCCGACCACGCTGGCCAAGGACGGCCGTTCCCGCCCGCCGCATCTGCGCCCCTGGCGCGACGGCTGGCGGCATCTGCGTTTCATGCTGCTGTTCAGCCCCAACTGGCTGTTCCTCTATCCCGGCGCCGCGCTGCTGCTGGCGGGCCTGGCCATCGGCGGCACGCTGGTCGCCGAACCCGTCTATGTCCACGGCGTGCGCCTCTCCGCCGGCACGCTGATCTATTGCGTCACGATGATCGAGGTCGGCTTCCAGGCCGTGCTCTTCGCGGTCATGGCGCGCACCTTCGCGGTGCAGGAGGGCCTGGTCCCGCAATCCGCCCGCATGCGCATCGTGGAAGCGTTGTTCAGCCTGGAGCTCGGGATCATTTTCGGCCTGTGTCTGATCCTGCTCGGCCTCGGCCTGCTGGGCGTGGCGGTCACCATCTGGTCCCGCGCCGGCTTCGGCGCCCTGAACGCGGACCAGATCATCCGCGTCGTCATCAGCTCCTCGCTGGCAATCTCCATGGGCTTCGAGGTGCTGCTCTCAAGCTTTCTGCTCAGCACATTGCGCCTGAACGTGCGCGCCATGCCCGCACCGGG
>Ga0116226_10006824_pt1 | contig 10272 bp, 9 predicted proteins | sample S1TSphfallax_FD_89692 | JGI IMG/M metagenome (GOLD analysis project Ga0116226, IMG submission 89692) | Host-associated microbial communities from peat moss isolated from Minnesota, USA - S1T2_Fa - Sphagnum fallax MG | ecosystem: Host-associated > Plants > Peat moss > Unclassified | place: USA...
TCGTTACTCGCCTGATTTCAATCCGATTGAGCAGGCGTTCGCCATCCTCAAGCGGCAACGGCAATTCTCAGGGCAAGACGTCGCAGAACTTATTTCGTACCATTCTTAATTGGATTTACTATACTTTCTTGCTTAATTCACTTTCTGCCCCAACCGCCGGTACATCGTATTCCGGCTAATCCCCAAATTCCTTGCCGCCGCGGCGATGTTCCCGCCCGCCTCCGCAATTGCCGCCGTCATCATCGCATCGGAATGCGCGCGCAGCGTCGTGCCGCATATTTCAACCGCGCGCGGGCTTGGCTTCGCGTTCAACTCGGCCAGTGCCTCCTCGCTCAAATGATGCATCCGCAGCAGCGTCTCGTCATCCTCCAGCATCAAACACGCCGTGCGCAGCATCCCCGAGAGTTGCCGTAGATTGCCCGGCCAAGAATAGTGCCGCAACGCCTCCGCCAGCTCGTCCGAGAGTCGCAACGGGCGCGACTTCACCTCCGCTTGCAATATCCGCGCGATCAGCGCCGGCAAATCCGTGCGCTCGCGCGTCGGCGGGAGTGAGATCGCCAGCCCGTTCAGCCGGTAATACAAATCCGCGCGGAATTTCTGCTCCGCGATCCTGGTTTTAAAGTCGCAATGCGTGGCGCTGATCAGCAGAAAATCCACCGGCACCGGCTTGCCGCCAATCGGCGTCACCTGCCTGTCCTCCAGCACGCGCAGTAGCCGCGTTTGCATCTGCACCGGCATGTCGCCGATTTCGTCCAGAAACAGCGTGCCGCCATTCGCCTCGCGGATGCGCCCCACCGCGCCCTCACGCTTGGCGCCGGTGAACGCGCCAGGCGCATGGCCAAAGAGTTCGGATTCGATCAGCGTTTCCGGAATCGCCGCGCAATTCACCGCGATGAACGGCCCATTCGCCCGTGGCCCGGCGGCGTGGATCGCACGCGCCATCACATCCTTGCCAGCACCGGTCTCGCCTTGCAGCAATATCGGCACCGGCCGGCCGAGCACGCGGCGCAATTGGGAGATCGCCTTTTGCATGCGCGCATCGCCGGTATCCAGCGTGTCCAGCGCGTCGCGTTTGCGCTCCGGTTGGGGTGCGGTGAATCCCGGCACCGCTATGGGCTTCACCTGTTGCAGGGTGGTGAACAGCGTGCCGCCACTATTGCGGTGCAGCAATACCGGCTTGCCCTGCGCATGCCGGTCCAGCTCCACCAATTCGCGCATGGAGAGGCCGAACAGCTCGGCCACCTGGCGCTGCCCGATATCAGATTGGCGCAGCCCCAGCAGGTCGAACCCCACGCGGTTGGCGCCCAGAATCCGGCCATCCTCGGAGAGGGCGAGCGAGCCTTCCATCATACCGCCAAGCCCGGCATGGGAGGCGTGCAGGCGCAGTTTCATATCGCTGACAAAGCTGATCTCGAAAATCCGGTTCTCGATCATCTGCGCCGCGGCGCGCACCAGCCCGAACGTATGCGGATGGTAGCGCCGGGAATCGCAGGAGATGTCGATCACGCCAAGCAATTTGCCGGAGGGTTCAACCAGGGGTGCGGCGGCGCAGGCGAGAAAGCTGTTTAGCCGCAGATAATGCTCGGCGCCATTCACCACCACCGGCCTGCCCTCGATGAGCGCGGTGCCCACCGCATTGGTGCCGCGCGCATCCTCCGCCCAGCAGGCGCCAGGCTTTAGCGCCACCTGGGCGGCGCGGTTGCAAAAATCCGTGTCGCCGGCGGATTCCAGCAGGTAGCCATTTTCGTCCGAGAGCAGCATGACGCAGCCGGAATCTTTAATCTGCCCGTAAATATACTCCATCACCGGCCGCGCCTGGGCGAGTAGCGTGCCGCGCCGGTCCGCCGCCGCGCGCAATTGGCCGTTGCCGTAATGCGGCCCGTCGAAGCGGTTGAGTTCCGGCGTCAGCCCAGCCTGGCGGCAGCGCTGCCAGGAGCGGCTGATATCGCCGGGGTCGGACGCCAAAGCGGCGGCGCGGAAGGCGGATGCGGAAGCAGTATTGGCTTGGTTTGTGTCCATGGCCGATCGTCTCCTCTTGATTATTTTTTGTAGTTTTACGTTGTGTAAGTGCCATATTACCACGGCGCAAGTTAACGTTTGATATGTGCCAACATGACACAGTGTCATCTTATGGTACGCGCATAAACCGGCTTGCATTGATCTAAATCAAGTCTTTCTCACGGCATTCCGCCGTTTTTATGGTTTGGCACGGCCATTGCAACCTTGTTCGCAAGGCGCCGCTAAGGCGTCGAGGTCCAACAGCAACGAGGAAGCCAACCCATGCTTGATGCCGCCATCGCCCCCACCGCCGGAAGCTCGCTCTCCGGGTTCGCCTTCAAACCCCGCTACGACAATTTCATCAATGGCAAATTCACCGCACCTTTGGGCGGCCAGTATTTCGACAATGTCTCGCCGATTACCGGCCACGTCTTCACCCAGGCGGCGCGCTCGCAGGCCGCCGACATCGACCTCGCCCTCGATGCCGCGCATGCCGCGGCGGATGCCTGGGGCAAACGCTCCATGGCCGACCGCGCGCTGATCCTCAACCGCATCGCCGACAAGCTCGAAGCGAATCTCGATTTGCTCGCCTATGTCGAGACCGTGGATAACGGCAAGCCAATCCGCGAAACGACCTTTGCGGATATTCCGCTCGCCATCGACCATCTGCGCTACTTCGCCGCCTGCGCCCGCGCGCAGGAAGGCGCGCTTTCTGAAATCGACGAGACCACGGTGGCCTACCACTTCCACGAGCCGCTCGGCGTCGTCGGCCAGATCATCCCCTGGAATTTCCCGATCCTCATGGCGATCTGGAAGCTTGCCCCAGCGCTTGCCGCCGGCAATTGCGTGGTGCTCAAGCCGGCCGAGCAGACCCCGGTCTCCATCCTCGTACTGGCCGAACTGATCGCGGAGTTCCTGCCGCCCGGCGTGCTCAACATCGTCAACGGCTTCGGGCTGGAGGCCGGCAAGCCGCTCGCCTCCTCCAACCGCATCGCCAAAATCGCCTTCACGGGCGAGACGACCACCGGCCGGCTGATCATGCAATATGCCAGCCATAACCTCATCCCGGTCACGCTGGAACTCGGCGGCAAATCCCCGAACATCTTCTTCGAGGACATCATCGACCACGACGATGCCTTCCTCGACAAAGCCATCGAGGGCCTGGTGATGTTCGCGCTCAATCAGGGCGAGGTCTGTACCTGCCCGTCACGCGCCTTCATCCAGGAAAGCATCTATGACCGCTTCATGGAAAAAGCGCTCAAGCGCGTCAAAGCCATCAAGCAAGGCAACCCGCTGGAAATGAGCACGATGATCGGCGCGCAAGCCTCCTCCGAACAGGTTCAGAAAATCCTCTCTTATATCGATATCGGCAAGCAGGAGGGCGCGGAGCTGCTCATCGGCGGCGGCAAGCCGGAAGTCTCCGGCGAGCGCGCGGATGGCTTCTACATCGAGCCGACGATGTTCCGCGGGCATAACAAGATGCGCCTGTTCCAGGAGGAAATCTTTGGCCCGGTGCTCTCGGTGACCACGTTCAAGGACGAGGCCGAGGCGCTGACGATGGCCAATGACACGCTCTACGGCCTAGGTGCCGGCGTCTGGTCGCGGGACGGTGCCCGCGCCTATCGCATGGGCCGCGGCATCAAGGCCGGCCGCGTCTGGACCAATTGCTACCATCTCTACCCGGCGCACGCGGCCTTCGGCGGCTACAAGCAATCCGGCATCGGCCGTGAGAACCACAAGATGATGCTCGACCACTACCAGCAAACCAAGAATCTCCTGGTCAGCTACAGCCCGAACGCGCTCGGGTTCTTCTAACCGATGACGGAAGCACCAAAGCGAGTCACCTCCACCCCGGCGGCGATCGCTTTGATCGCCGAACTCACGGCCAAGCACGGGGCGCTGCTGTTCCACCAATCCGGTGGCTGCTGCGACGGCTCCTCGCCGATGTGCTTTCCCGTGGGCGACTACATGCTGAGCCCGGATGACGTCGCATTGGGCGAAATCGGCGGCGCGGGATTTTACATGAGCCCGTCGCAGTTTGCGTATTGGAAGTTCACGCAGTTGATTATCGACGTGGTGCCTGGAATGGGCGGGATGTTCTCGCTGGAAAATGGCACAGGCAAGCGATTCCTAACGCGCTCCCGTGTGTTTACCGAAGAAGAAGCAGTTCTTTTTTGAAAAAAAGAACCAAAAAACTTTTGCTCCTTAAAATCACGCTGGAGGAACCAGCACGCCCGAAAATTAATAAAAGTTTTTTGCTTCTTTTTTTCAAAAAAGAAGTCCTTACTTAAAATAACAGGGAAACCCACACCATGAATCGCTCCAAATTCGCCAGGCATTTGCTTGGCACAATCGGCTTGTCCCTTATTTTCGCGGCCCCGCAACTCGCCGCCGCCGACCAGGATGCCTACACGCCCGTCACCACCGCCCAGTTGCAGAACGCCGGCAGCGATAATGGCTGGCTTATGTTCAACCGCGACTATACCGGCCGCAACTACGCCCCCTTCAATCAGATCACCGCGGATAACGTCGCCAATCTCGGCGTCGTATGGTCCTCGGGCAAAATCGACATTCCCAACGGGTTCGAGAACAGCCCCATCGTCGTCGGTGATTATATGTTCGTCACCACGCCGAAGGACCACATCATGGCCTACAACGCCACCACTGGCGTGAAGCTCTGGGAATATGACTACGCTTTGCCGGCCACCGCCTACAGGACCGTGTGCTGCGACACCAACAATCGCGGTGTCGCGGTCTATTCCAACCTGGTGATTTTCGGCACGCTGGACAATCACGTGGTGGCGCTCAACGCCACGACCGGCAAGCCCGTCTGGGATGTGTCGATCGAGGAATCCGGCACCGGCTATTCCATTTCCGAGGCGCCGCTGATCGTCAACGGCAAGGTCATTATCGGCTCCGGCGGCGGCGAGTATGGCGCGCGCGGCTTTATCGACGCGCTGGACGCCAATACCGGCGCGCAGGTGTGGAAGACCTACACCACCGCGGCACCCGGCGAGCCGGGCGGCGAGACCTGGCCGGCCGGCGCCTACAAAACCGGCGGCGGCGCGCCCTGGATGACCGGCACCTACGATCCCGGCACCAACACGCTGTTTTGGGGTGCGGGCAATCCCGGCCCGTGGCTTGCCACCATGCGCCCCGGCAAGAATCTCTACACCGATTCCGTGCTGGCGCTGGATGCGGATACCGGCAAGCTCAAATGGTACTACCAGTACACCGCCAACGACACCTGGGATTATGACGGCGTGAACACCCCGGCGCTGACGGACGTGACGTATAAAGGCGTGACCCACAAAGCGATCGTGGAAGCCAACCGCAATGGCTATTTCTACGCCATCGACCGCGTGACCGGGAAGCTGATCTACGCCAAGACCTTCGTGCACGATACCTCGCTCAAGGGCATCGTGGATGGCCAGGCGGTCAGTAACGATGCGCTGCGCCCAGCGCTGGACAAAACCATTTTCACCTGCCCGAGCTTTTTGGGCGGCAAGAACTGGTGGCCGGCGGCGGTCGACCCCGATACCAACATGGCCTATGTGCCCACGCTGCATGCCTGCATGAGCATGACCGGCGTGCCGGTGAGCTACGCCGCGGGCCTGCCCTTCCTCGGCGAGACCTTCGTGATGAAGCCGGACCCCACGAGCCCTGGGATTCTCGGCTCGTTCCAGGCGATCAACCTCTCCACCGGCAAAAAGATGTGGGAACATAAAACCGCCGAGCCCTGGGATGGCGGCGCCCTGGCGACCGCCGGCGGTGTGGTGTTCAGCGGCACGACGGATGGCCATCTCTACGCCTTCAACAGCAAGACCGGCAAAATCCTCTGGACCAGCCCGAATCTGGGTTCCGGGATCATCGCGGACCCGATCTCCTATCAGGTCAACGGCACGCAATATATCGCGGTCTGGTCAGGTTGGGGCGGCGTCTGGCCGATCTGGTCCGGCAAGCTCGGGGCTTCGCTCGCTTCCGCCCCACGCGGAGGCGAACTCTATGTTTTCCAAGTCAAGTCTTAGCGCCCTTTTTGGGGCCGTCTGCCTGGGGGGTGCCGCGCAAGCGGCACCTGTTGGGACGATAAAATTCTGCCTGGACAGAGCGGACCCGATGTTCAACGTGGCCGAAGCGGTCGCCAATGCCGCCGCGGCGCAACAGGGCATGGCGGCGGTGCTGGTGCTGCGCGATAGCTCGAAGGACGATCAGGACTCCGATTCCGCCTTCGGCCAAAACAAATTCTTCGCCAAACTCTCCAAAACCTGTGACCTGATCATGGGCTTTCCGGTCGAGGCCGCCTATCTCAACCTGCCGGATGGCATGGCGGCCACCTTGCCCTATGCCGCCACGGGTTTCGTGACCGCGACGACGGACACGAAGATTGCGAGCTTCCCCGCCATGGCGCGGACAGCCAAACTCGGCGTCGTGACCCTCACCGTGACCTCGACCTATTTTACCGAGGCTGACATGTCGCATGAGATCGTGTACTACTCGAATGACGAGCTCTACGGCGCGCTGCTGGATGGCGAGGTGAACGCGGCGCTCATCTGGCAGCCCTGGCTGGACCGCGAGCTCGCCGCGCATCCGCAAAAACTCCATGTCGCTGCCTTGGAAATGCCGCATGCCGCGTGGAATATGGTGGCGCTGTATCCGCAGTCCGAATCGCAAGGGCCGGCGGTGCGGGGCTTCAACGCCGGCCTCGCCGCGCTCAGCGCGGATGGCAAGCTAGAAGCCCTCGTCCAGCCTTACGGCGTTCCGAAACTTAATCAGTGAGAGTGCAAGAGATGAAGATCATGACCCAAACCGCGGTGACCCTGGCCGGAATTTTGTGGGCGGGCGCCGCTTTAGCCGCACCCCCGCCGGCGATCTACACCGCCGCGCAGGCCACCGCCGGCGCCACAGTATTTTCCACCAATTGCGCGATGTGCCATGGCGCGGACATGAAAGGCGGGGCCGGCCCGGCTTTGCTCGGCCAGGCTTTTGCTAGTGCGTCCAGCAACTACTCGGTGGGGGCGATCTTCAGTGAGGTGGCGGAGCAGATGCCGGCCGGCAATCCCGGCAGTTTGACCCATGACCAATATGCGCAGGTGATGGCGTATATCCTTAAGCAGAACGGCTATCCGGCCGGGAGCACGGCGCTGGACTACAATGCAAGCCTGGCCTCGACGGTGCCGCTGGTTTCGCAAGTTCCTTAAGAAAGCGGTCGCTTTTCTGAAGAAAAGCTCGGCAAAAGACTTTTATTAGTTTTTAAACGGGGTGTTGCAACATCCCGCAAGGAGCAAAAGTTTTTTGGTTCTTTTTTTCAAAAAAGAACGCCTTACTTGCTAACTATCCAACAGGAGAACCAACATGTGGCGTAAACCAGTTATCATTGAAATTTGCGTTGGCGCGGAAATCAACAGCTATATTTCCGCCGGCAAGAAGTAACGCCTGAAACCCCAAGCATCTTTATCCGCGTCATGTTACGCATCAGGGTGCTTGGGTCGGCGGCGGGTGGCGGCTTTCCGCAATGGAACTGCCATTGCGCCGGCTGCCGGCGGGCGCGGGCAGGGGACCCAGCGGTAAAACCCCGCACGCAGGCCGGGCTGGCGGTGAGCGCGGATGGCCAGCGTTGGGTGCTGTTGAATGCGAGCCCGGATTTGCCGGCGCAATTGCGGGACAACCCATGTTTGCATCCAAACCCGCAAGGTGCTTCGCGCAACGCACCGATTGCCGCGGTGGTGATTTCCGGCGGCGATATCGACTGCATTTCCGGCCTGCTCTCGCTACGCGAGGGCCATGCATTCGCGCTCTATGCGGACTCGTTTGTGCGCGGCATCATCGAACAGAATCAGGTGTTCTCAGTGTTGAACCGCGCCTGCGTGGCGTTCCGCGATCTGCAGGCGGACGAACGCGTCGAGCTTCAGGATACCAAAGGCGAATCACTCGGCCTGTTCGTCGAAAGTTTTCCAGTGCCAGGCAAAATTCCACTCTACCAGGAGGCCGGGCGCGACCTCGCCACGCTGGTCAGTGACCAGGCCGTCATCGGCCTCTCCGTCTCGGATATTGCCGGGCAGACCATGCTCTTCATTCCCGGCTGCGCGCGCGTCACGCCCGAAATTCTCGCCCGCGCCGCCGCCGCGGATGCGCTGTTCTTTGATGGCACGTTATGGGACGACCAAGAAATGCGCCGCGCCGGCTTGGGGCATAAAACCGGCGCGCGCATGGGCCATATCAGCGTCTCCGGGCCGCAGGGCACGCTGCACGCGTTTGCAAACACACAAATCGCGCATAGAATTTTAATCCATATCAATAACACGAACCCAATTCTGTGCGATGACTCGCCGGAGGCTGAACGCGTCCGTAAAGCTGGCTGGAAGATCGCCGAGGACGGCATGGAGATAACGCTATGAAAGAAAAATTGACACCGGATGCGTTCGATGCCGCCTTGCGCGAGGTTGGCGCGCGGCACTATCACAATTTGCACCCGTTCCATCATTTGCTGCACGGCGGCAAACTCTCGAAAATCCAGGTCCAGGCCTGGGCGCTCAACCGCTATTATTACCAGAGCCGGATTCCCCAAAAGGACGCGTACCTCCTGGCACGCCTGCCGGATGCGCCATCCCGCCGCGCCTGGCGCCAGCGCCTTGCCGACCATGACGGCGACGCGCCCGGCGATGGCGGCATCGCCCGCTGGCTACGCCTCGCCACCAGCCTCGGGCTGGAGTCTGCTTACGTGGAATCCACCGCCGGTATCCTGCCGGCCACGCGCTTCGCGGTCGATGCCTATGTCAACTTCGTGCGGGAGCGCCCGCTGCTGGAAGCCGTCGGCTCCTCGCTGACCGAAATGTTCTCACCCACCATCATCGCCGAACGCGTTGCCGGCATGCTCGCGAATTACGACTTCGTCTCGCGCGAAACCCTGGCCTATTTCAACGCCCGCCTGCACCAGGCCCCGCGCGATGCGGATTTCGCGCTGGATTACGTGAAAACCAACGCGCACACGCGTGAAGATCAGGATGCCGTGCTCGCGGCACTCCGCTTTAAATGCGACGTGCTCTGGGTCCAGCTCGACGCGCTCTACGCCGCCTATATCGCGCCCGGACATATCCCGCACGGCGCGTTTATGGACAAGCCCGCGCTGGCACTCGCCAGTTGACCATCACCCCCGCCACCATCCCGCAACTGCGCCGCGGCGTGCGCCGGCAGTTCGACGCCACACGCAACGCCGCCATTCTCATGGCGCCGGAACGCGTGATCATGCTGGACGATATCGCGGATGCAATCCTCTCGGAATGCGACGGCACGGCGACGGTGGGCGAGATTGTGACGCGCCTGGCGGCGAGATTCGAATCCCCCGAAAGCGAGATCCACCCGGATGTGCTGGCGTTCCTCGAAGACCTGATCGAGAAAGGACTCATAAAATGTTAGAAAGAAAGCGCTTCTTTTTTGAAAAAAAGCAGCAAAAAACTTTTGCTCCTTGGTGCCGCTGGCCCATCCACGTCATGGTCCGCCACCGCTCCCCAACGGCCCGCGCCCTCCTTCCTTCATGACCTCCATCCCCGCCCCGCTCGCCCTCATGGCCGAGCTCACCCATCGCTGCCCACTGCAATGCCCCTATTGCTCCAACCCGCTCGCACTCCTCAAAGCCAACGCCGAACGCGGCACCGAATTCTGGAAAAACCTCATCACCCAGGCGGCGGAAATGGGCGTGCTGCAAATCCATTTCTCCGGCGGCGAGCCGACGCTGCGGCCGGATCTCGCCGCCCTCATCGCGCACGCCACCGCGCTTGGCCTATACGCCAATCTCATCACCTCTGCCGTGCTGCTGGATCGTGCAAAGCTCGACACCCTCGCCGCCGCCGGTCTTGGCCATGTGCAGATCAGCATTCAAGGCGCCGATGCCGCCACCGCGGATCGCATCGGCCACACCAAAAACGGTCACGGCAAAAAACTGCAAATCGCCCGCATGGTGACGCAAGCCGGCATGTCGCTGACCATCAACGCTGTCGTGCACCGGCAGAATCTTGAGCAACTGCCGGATATGATCGCGCTCGCCAAAGACCTCGGCGCGGACCGGCTGGAGGTCGCCCATGTGCAATACCATGGCTGGGCGCTAAAAAACCGCGCCGCACTCATGCCCACGCGCGCGCAGTTCGATGCCGCGGACGCCATCGTCGCGCAGGCCCGTGCAACATTCAAAGGCCAGATGATTATCGACTACGTCGTTCCGGATTATTACTCGGTGAAACCAAAAACCTGCATGGGCGGCTGGGGCCAGAAAACCCTGAA
>Ga0116226_10006825_pt1 | contig 10271 bp, 4 predicted proteins | sample S1TSphfallax_FD_89692 | JGI IMG/M metagenome (GOLD analysis project Ga0116226, IMG submission 89692) | Host-associated microbial communities from peat moss isolated from Minnesota, USA - S1T2_Fa - Sphagnum fallax MG | ecosystem: Host-associated > Plants > Peat moss > Unclassified | place: USA...
AAGAGTCTAGGTTTGCAATATTTTATCAGATATCTTGCAATCATATCTATGATTTATCAAAAAGAGAAGGTGACATATTTTTACAACGAGAATGCCATCACATTGATGAGAGTAGAAAAGGGGGAGAAGGTGGATTGGGCACAAATTATATACAATAGTTTGTGTAGTGAGCTAGATTACTAGTATAAGTATGTTAAGGAGAATAAGGGGGATAAGAAGAACACCTATCAGTCAACCTTGATATTAGTAAAGATTTTTAAGTATCTATTTGTTCATCAAAAGGAGAATCCACAAAAACCACAAGCCAAGGTCAAGAGTACTAGAAAAAATTTAGAAATAACATTGGAGAGTAGAAGGAAGGCTACAACAGAATCTCCAAAAAGTGTTCTCAAGAGGAAGAACAAAGTTGAAGAAGGTGGAGCCTCAAGATCAAAAGTTTAAAAAGAACAAGAGAGCATAGAAGCATGCACATAGAAAATGATGAAGGGGAGAGTGGCACCATTTACATTGTCAACATTGGTACATGTAATGCCACTAGTGGTATAGGTAGCTAGGCAAATTACAGAGGTACCACGAATGACATCTCCACAGGAAAGACAACTGAAGGAATATAAGTAGAAAGTTAAGAAGGAGCATGACACAAGGTTTTTAAAAGGTGAGGAACATTTGCACATGGATGGGGACATATATGAAAATTGGATGGACACCATTGGAAGTCCACAACATTTCTAGCATACAACATCATTTGCAATACCAACAACAATAACAATCACAACAACAACAAACATAAGGAGGTTTATAGGCTATTGGACAATAGACGGATAGAGTGGAAACATAGCCTCTTTTTACAATGTTCAAACCACCAAAACTACAGGTATCAATTATTAGGGTAGGATTTACAAAGGGATAGCCATTTGAGTTTGGGTTGGGGAGTAGATTACTACAAGAGATGGGATCATTGGAATCTGTGGAAGAGGTAGTTGCAAAAGTAATGCAACAGATAAGGCAATTAAATTGTTTCAAACCATGGTAATTATGAATTTAAATATGGGGAATTTGAATTTGGAGGTAAGTAGTTTGAAGAACAGATTGGCGATAGAGGAAAAAGAAAAGGTAGTACTACATGTGGAATTAGACAAGGAAATGGACTTCCAAAAGGAATACAAACATAACATAGAAATATGGAGGAAAAATAGGACAAAGAATAAACAAAAGGTTAAAGCACTCATACAAAAATTGCAGGATGAGAATAAGGAGCTCAAGGTTAAGACAACTTTGATGAAATCATAAGCTAATGAACTACAATAGTTGAAAAAGATGGTTAAAGCTTGGGAAGCTATAGATTGAAAATGGGTAGAGGTATTGCTACATTACAAACAACAATAGGAGGCTTTGGGTAGTCAGGTGGAAACATGCACTAAGGAAAAAAAATAGGAGAATGTTTTGACAAATTTGGAATTGGTGAATCTAAAGAATTTTTTTTTTAAATTTTGAAAAACTTAGAAAAACGATAGCAAAGGAAAAAAAAAAAGTTGGTGGAGGAAAATAAGGAATATTAGAAGAATTTGTAGTAGTTGTAGGCACAGTTAGAGAAAGCACAAAAGCAGAGGAAGAGTTTGGACCCAACTGGTGTCAAAAAAGGGCTGTCCATAATTATGAACAAATGTTACAATATTACATTGTTATGAGGACAAAGAACAAGATGAAGGATTTTGATGTTAAATCTAAGGAATGGCAGGAAGTTGCAAAGGAGTATTTTGCAAAGGAGTTGGAGAAGAATCTAACTCATCATAAAGTTGATGAAAAAGTCCTAAGGTACAAGTTGGAAGTTTATCAAAGGAATTTTCCAAATTTTTTTTATAGTAGTTTAATAAGTACAAGGGCATCGAGCCAAAATGAGGAGACTGAAACAAGGCCCAACGAGATAGCTTAGAAGGAAGAAGTGCATATTGAGGAACCACAAACAACTCAAGAACAAGAATAGGTGGAGACTATTCTAGCAATAGAGGTGGAGATATCAAATATATAGCCCTTGGAAGTAGAACCACATATTGAGTTAGTGGAGGAGGTCAAAATTGCAAAGTTAAAGGTGGGTATAAAACCATTAGTTTTTATACAAGTTGAAACTAGAGAAACTATAGTGGAGAAGACCAATGCTTAAAAGGTTACAAAATACTTTCATTTCATTTTTTGTCATTTCACAAGGATTTTGGGGAAGGAATCTAGAATACAAAGGGGCTAATGTTAAGGGGGTAGGTTGATTACGTTGTTTTGGATGAACAAGATAATTAGGATAAGGATTGATCATGGAACATTGTGGGTTTGAATTTTGAATTCTTATTTGGTTTTGAATCATGATGATGTGATTTGGGATTGTCCAAAGATGGGAATTCTGGGAAAAGGATTTCATTTTTAGACACACAATTTTGGGAATAAGGAAGGGGCTATAGGAATAGAAAAAACCACATATTATATTTCTAATATACCACAGATCTTATCTTGCTCTTTTGATTTCATTTCAACAAAACATGTAATTTTGTTATATTTTGATTGAAGTTTTTAGTAAATTAGAGAAGTACAAACTTATGCAATGATTTTCATATTCATATTGTTGTGTGAATTTTTTGTAGTATCAAAAATATAATGAAATGAATTATAATTTTGTTTTTGGAATTTTCTACATTGTATTCTAAAGTACAAATTTTGGTTATATGAAATAACCATGAATTTGGTGTTTTAATGAATTGCAAAGTTAGGTGTGTTTAAAATCAAGACAAAAATTGTGAATGTGTGCATATTAAAATGAAAATTTGTTGTTACAGTAGTGTGGAGTAGTTTTATAGGAATTAAATCCATTTTTACCAGCAAAAAAAGAATAAAATAACATTAGTTATAATTCATCATTATTTGTTTTTTCTATTCAATTTTGAAGATAATAGTTTGTAAAATAACAATCTTGATACCCAATATATTTTAATATTATGGTACTCAATAAAATAATTTTCCTTTATAACATTTCAAAATAGACAAATAAAAATAAGGAGGACCCAAAAAATGAAAAAGAAATTGAGTCATTTTGTATTATTGACTACTAGTTTGAACTTATCATATAGGTTTGGCAAATTGGGAACTTGTTTCCTTTGAAATCTAGACATTTTGGAAAAAAATTTCCATGGGAAACCCAGTAACACAAATATAATAACACAATAACACAAGTATTGACCCAATCACACAATTAATAACATAGTAACACAAGTATTGACGTAGTCACACAATTAATAACACAGTAACACAAGTATTAACCCATGTGTTTCACATCAAAGTTTGATGGAATTTCACCGGATTAGGGTTATTTATTCAATTTCCCTAAAAAAAAAAAGAATTTCTATTAAAGTTTCAATGATAAAAATACTCAAAATTCAATTTCTTTGAAACCTAGTTAGTAGATTGCTTATGTTGGATTAAGATTTCATTTGGATTTGTGATATTTGTAAAGTTAATTTGTATTTGTAAAGATTTGTAACTAAAAAAAATTCATTTAAATGGTTTGAGATGAGATGTGAGAATATCATGTTGATAAAACGAGTTGAAAAAAATTTGGAACAAATAATGAAGGTTTCAAGAAAAAACTAGAGTTTAAAGGAGCCTATTTTACAACTCATCCTCAATGTAGCACAAAACAAAACTATTATATCTATAGTGTTTGTTTTGTACAAGCGGAGACAGAATGGTGGAAAAATGGAAAACCATTATTTTTGAATATTTTGGCAATGAAAGACTCAATGGTGAGTTGGGGAAGAATTCCTCATGAACAAAAAAAGGAATTATCCTTTGCCTTGGAGGTGACCAATCTTTGTGTTAAGCAATGGAATGTTAATTATCAAGGCTTGACCAAAAACCCACATTAAATACTTGAAATTGTGAAAGTTAAATTTATTTACAATCAAGATTGAGTTTGGATTTCTTCTACACAAGAACATCCGGGTTGCTATTTTCCTCCTCCACATGATCAGTTTGCTCCTCAAGAACATCCAATAGTGGTTCTAGAAGCTCAAAAGAAACATCAAGGTCTAGCTTAAGCATAAAAACATGTCTTTCGAGATTTTGGCATGCTTAAGCAATTACCTATTTCAAGGAAAACCTCTTAATGAGATTTGTAATACAAAATAAGAGAGACAAAGTTGAGTAGAAAAATAGATGAAATTGGACAAAGTTGAACACAAATGGAATTGGAAGATACTTGTGGAAGCATTGATGTCCACCACTAGACTTTCAGTAGACAATGAGGCAAGGAGAAACAATTGGAAAATGTCAAGGTGGATCTCATGTTGAGCTCTAAAGGCCAAGCCATTCCTTGACACTATCATAGTATCTTAAGTGGTCTAGTTGAAGAACACATCATCATCTTGAATGTTTCCTTGTTGTGTATCCATTGAAAAAACAAAACTTTCATTTTTGTGCACAACTAGAAGCACCCGGCTCATGAAAGTATGTGACATATAGAGAGATATGTTAGTATTGAGTTCACGTGGAAGCAAGAAGCTTTGGTGGAATTCAAATAACATTTACCTTTTCATTTGAGAATTCAAGATTTGCACGATGCATATTGTTGACAATCACAAACTTCAAGTGAATTTTGAAGTTGTAGTTCTCTAGGTAGGACTTGATGTCTCTCAAAATTCGAAAGTCATCAGCATAAAAAAAGAGGACACAACCATCCCTTGCAAGATACTTGTCTACAAATTTGGAAATGGATGCAACATAGTTGTCAACTTTTGCATTCCACTTGGGAATACTTGAGACATGGTCCAATATATGTGGGACAAGCAAATTTCTTGGGATTTCAACAACAATGAAGTTGTTACGTCCTGTGAGGAGTCTTACGAGAATTCAAAACAATCCTAGTTATTGAATTCAATAGAAATAGGTAATTCGATGGGGAACAAGGTCTCGAATCATTATTACTTTTGTCTAGAAATCCTTTATATCTTGAAAGCCAAGGGGCCACACATGAGTTGAAAGTTTTGTCTTCACTAGTGAAGACCGATTAAGATTGAGAGCTTTCATAACCAACTTCGGGGTTTTGTGGCTAGCAATGAGTACTGGGCTTTGAGGTGGTTGAAGATGAGATCTCCAATTTAAAGTTTTGGGCGATTCCTACACAAGTCTTTTCCTTCAAGTATGCGATAATGGCTCAGTAACACAATCCTTCCTACTCGTAAGAGCTCCAAGAGAATCTTCCTTGTGAACAACATGGTGAGGAAAATCTTAAAACTCAACAACTTAACATTTACATCTTGTATAGGGTTCTCAATGTTAGTTGGAGTTTGAGTGGTCCATGGAATGCCAGAACCTTGACTAACTCTTTAAACTAAATTAAATTAGGTTAAATTAAGCAAGGCCAAACTAATTATGGCTAAATTAAATTAGGCAAAACCAATTATGTCTAAATTAAATTAGGTAAAAATATTTATGGCTTAACTAAATTAGGCTAAAACTAACAATGCCTAAGTTAAGTTAAGTTAAACTAATTATGGCTAAACTAAATTGTCCGAAACTAAACCATGGTTTAAATATGTATTGCAAGTTTTTAAATTTTATTTGTCAAATATATTTAAATATTTTTTTTGGCAAGTAAATTTTTTTAATTTTTTTTATTTGGAATCTTTTTCAAAAGTGTAAATTCGATTGAACAAAAAAATTGTTCATAATCAATTAATATGATAATATTAAAAATTTACATAATTATTAATAATAAATATATTATAATTATAATGATAATCATATATATATATATTCTATTATTTATGCTAAAATATCAATGTAAATAGGCTACACAAATTAACCTACAAATACACAAACATCTAAAGCTAATTATTAGTTTAAGTTAGATAATAATATTAAAATCGTATTTTCATTAAGTAATCATAATTATTAAAATATCCTACAATCATCTTTGAAGTGCAAAAGAAAAGGAGTAATGAAAAATTAAAAAGAATTGTTTTTAAACAATAAGCTTTCCAAGGTACAAAACGTTTTCTTTTCTTTTCTTTTCTTTAGACCCCTCCTACTTTCAAAGCTCATAACTTTCTTATTTCATATTTATTTTAAACGATTTAAAGTGCTATAGGAGCACCACCTGAAGTTTTCCAAATCATGAGGGAACTTTAATACCAATAAAGCAACATAAAATCAACTTTTTGGGTCTTTAAGAACCGGTCTTTGTACTATTCAATGGTTTTTTTTTTGAGTTTTTAACCCCCTTTACTTGGGAGGGGGCATAACTTTCTCATTTCTAATATGTTTTCGATGATTTTTAGTGAGATCAGTTGGACTAGTGAGAGCATTATAAACCCCAAATTATTGAATTGATTCAAGATTTTTCAAGTTAGCTCAAAAGGATGAACAACGATTGCACATTCGTTTCAAGGCCTATCAACATGTGTTCCCACATTTTGTACCTCCCTCTTTTGGTATAAAGATGATGGTGGACATGGTAAAGTCTAGATTTGTGGGTGAAAGTTAAAGAAATGACCATAACACTAGAACTCAAACAAAGGTTGACTTGGGTGAACTTTTTACAATAAGGGAGATTGATACCAGAATCAATCTTGTGACCAAAACCGAAATCAAAACCTACCCAATTATTGAAACCAAAATCTGCCTTGCCACAACTATTGAAACTGAAATTGAAATCGAAATCAATATTACCAAAGTTAAAAAAGTTGTTTTTCTTGCAAACTTGGCACTTGAACATGATTTTGTGGCACAAGATTTTACCCTAGCTTCTCAATAGACATTGAATCACCAAGGAGTGACGGATATGATAGAGTAGTTGATAATTTTTTGATGCCTAGTTTTGATTTAGGACTTGTTGATAGATTTTAGCAATGATGTAATCACAAATAGAGAAGAGGATGATGTTAATAGCCAAAAACTCATCTTGTAAAAACTTAAGTTTTTTACTACTGATTTCCAACTATCAATTCCCACTATCGATTTCTAACTACCGACTCCAATTATTGATTTTTGACTCTTGATTCCCATTATTGATTTATGATTACTAATTCCCATTACTGATTCCTAATTATTGATTTCCCACTATCAATCCTTAGTATCGATTTATTAGGAATAAAAAAGGAGTACCAAAATAATTTAGATGTTTATATTTAGAATCGAAATTTTAAAGGATTAGTTTAACACCATTTAGGTTTATTTTGATCGATTAGGAGGGATTTATGGGATTTTCTTGGAGTTCCACCATTTTTTGGAAAAGACTTTTAGGAGGAATCCAATGTTCGTAACACAACAATTTTTTTGCAAATGGATTAAGATTTTGTTTCTAAATCAAGTTTTTGCTTTGTGAAACATTGTTTCTTTGTGTCTCTTTTGGGTTACAATTGTTATTTTCCTTCAAATGTTAAAGTGTTTGTTTAACACACTAGTATTTTGAGATGATAAAAAACTAATATCTAACTTGTAGCAATAAATGTTATTAGTTGTTTAAGACTTTTTCTTGAATCTAAACCCCTAAGTTATTTACTTGAAGGCTTTAACAATACGCACTCAATAGGCTAACCTTGACTTCCTTATGGCTTGTGCAAGAAGGGACAAATCTCACTCAAATTTAGGTGGTGGCATTGGAGGAGGCTAGTTTTTTGCTCTTGGAGAAGCCAAGATGTCCCCTCGTTATTATGGTTGGGGACAACATATTTGCACTCATGAAGTAACCTTCTAGATGTGTCCTTTGAAATCTCTTTGGTGATGGTACTTCTACCCCTATTTATAAGCCATTGGATTTAAATGCTTGGCCAAAATCAAGGAATGGGAAAAAAATTCATTGTCACGACACTTTCAACTTATCCATTATGCAAAAAAACAAGTGGGAGGTGGGACAAACTTTTGAAGCAACACTATTGATTCCTTCAAACATTCCTCTTCCGAAATATGGACGGATTTACTTCGTCTTTTTAGGACCGCAAAAAAGCCATAAGCAATATGAAATAATGATTAACGAGTACTTGCTTGTAATTACGTGGATTTTTTTTCCATGATGGCTTTGTCTTGAGGCAAGTGGGGGCCATGGGTGCCCTATAAGCACTTGTATTACATTTTGCAATAGGCCATGTATTTTGGGATTAAAGAACCATTCATCCACTATCCATCTTGGAGCTAGAATGAGGTTCATAGACTATTAATTTGTGCCAGAATCATGGAAGTAAATTAAGTTGTAAAATCATTAGATTGTTGTTAAATAAGATTATTATGGGATCTATTCTTTTGGAATTTATTCTATTGCATAAATGAAAATATGTTTTAACATGATCTATGTAGTGCATTATTCATTGATTTTTCAAGCATTTTCCCATTCCATCAATATGTGGACTTCCTACCTTGCACTCATTGTGTGACTTGACTTAATTTACACAAGTTATTGTTTCACCTTTTTACATTGTAATTTAGTTCTTTTGAGTTTCACCTTTGACACCTTTTTTTGTGAATGAAGTTGGACATGAAAATTATGTGAATCTAGTAATTTCCATTTGTCATAATTGTTTTGGAATTACTTTCATCCATACATTCAACTTGTCAAATTTTTCATCCAAATTATTCGTCAACTTGTATTATCATCCAAATGATTCATTGATTTGTCCTTTTTGTTTTTGGAGGGAATGTAAAGTTCTTATAATTAGGAAGAATTTTTGGGGACTCTCCTTTGGGGACTAATAAATGTGCTACCAAAATGGGATGTCCTTTGTTGATCCTTGTGCATTGTATCCTTGTTAGGGTTTATTAATGAGCAATTTCATGCCCTTTGATGGGAACCTAAACTTCATAACCAAACACTCTTTTTATTATTTGCATTTTGTTTATATTGGTTCTTTGTTAGACCCACCCTTAAAAGGTTCATTGCCACCATATTTGTTTTCAAATATGTGCATTAGAGTGTGATGGTCTTCTCCCATAACCAAACATGACTATATATCCAATGTGATGGTCCTCTTCCATAACCATACATGATTACATGTAACATTGTGCTTTTTTTAATTATTGTTTTTCTCCATGCCCATAATTGCACAAAAAAAATAAAATCATTTGAATTATATTAAAAATTCAAACACATTTTTTCAAGACTAATTGTTTGATCATAGAATTCCATTTAAGCGTTTGCACAAAGGATTGCAACCATTCACCTACATTGGTATGCCCAAGAGGGGTGTTTGATCACTGGGTGATGGTTGGTGGGGGGCATGTTTATCCTAGTCAATCAAAACTTAAGAAGTTTTGGAACATGTTCGAATGAGAAAAAAAAAGACAATGTCATTTTCCGGTAAGTCAAAATGTGATTCACAACGGTCCTAGCTCCTACATTTGATTAATGCTTGATCATTAGCTATGAGACTATTAGTTATGAAGTGATTGTGAACACATGTTTTTGGAAAACAATAGGAAAATTTTAAATTCACACCTTTTTTGGTTAAATTCACACCATTTCTTCGCGCCTCATGGTCAAGAAACGTGGCAGACCTGCAGGCTCTCAGAACAAGACAAGCACGATCAGGGTGTGAATTTAACCAAAAAAGGTGTGAATTTAAAAATTTTCCAAACAATAATGGAAAACAATATAAAAGCAGCCCCTAATAGGCTCTGATCACAACGACTAACCGAGTACAACCCCTCACAGTTTCACCCTCATAGTATGAGGTGTGTTTTGAGCCTCGACAGTAAGTAAGCCCATGCCGTTTGCGTGCTTTACAGCTTGCCAGGAAAGACAAAGGTAGAACAACTTCTGGCAATTGTTGACCATTTTTTCGACACACCTACCTTGAAGTCTGAGAAAAACCAGAAGGCACAAAATGACAACGAAGACAAGCTCAACACGCTCCTTGAACGTGCTTAAAAGAAGATCGAAGCACAAATTGCACAGTCGCAACAAATCTTTGAACAGGTCACCAACAAATTTATGGAACGTATCACAACAGCCCAACAGTCAGCCCCTACTGCCAATCATGACAATGAGGTTATAAAACAACTTGTTAAAGAGGTGGTGGAGGAGTCAGGGGGAAAGTGGGTGGACGTTGTGAAGAAAATGGGTAAACAGATGGATAACTTTGTCAGCTAAGGTGAGGCCAGGGAACTCGCCACACACTCCTTCAATGCACGTATCATACGATTTGACGAAACAGAAGGTGAGACAACACAACAATTGCTAGATAAAGTCAATAGTCAGGTTCTACAAGGACAGATGAAGCTAGCCATCAAGGCTGTGG
>Ga0116226_10006827_pt1 | contig 10269 bp, 6 predicted proteins | sample S1TSphfallax_FD_89692 | JGI IMG/M metagenome (GOLD analysis project Ga0116226, IMG submission 89692) | Host-associated microbial communities from peat moss isolated from Minnesota, USA - S1T2_Fa - Sphagnum fallax MG | ecosystem: Host-associated > Plants > Peat moss > Unclassified | place: USA...
CAGCGCTTCCTGAAGACGATCGTCGTCCGCAAGGTACATACAGCCTTTGATGAAAAATCGCTGATCGTCCATGACTCGCGCTCTCTGCCTTTTCTGACCAGTTCAAACTACCCGCGCCGCGCCTTGACCCTCAATTTGCGTGCAGCTTGTTTCGGATAGACCTGCGCATACAATTGTTCGAACAGATTGAAAAGCACATCCAATCGATACTCGCTGTTCTCCACCCACCGCACGAACGCAGGCATGACGATTGGCAGAAAATGGGACGCGAGCCATCGTCGGATGCCGTAAGTACAGCCATCACACTCCGACACAATCGCAAATATTTCATACGGTTCACCCGGCACTATCGAAAAATCGTTGAAGTAATCAAAATATTCACGAATGTTGTTTGGAAGGTTTCTCCCGTTATCGTAGAGATAGGGATTCAGTAGCCGATTCCAGTAATCCCGAACCGTGCCGAAATTTTTGTCTGCGTAAAGGCAAATAGGCAGTACCCCGAAGGACACAACGGGTTGCGAACCTGTCCCGTCCTCCAATTCGATGGTGCTCTGATGTTCGACGATCCATCCCCAATCGAATACGTAGCCGCGAGCCTGCCGGAATTGCTCGATCAGTTCGTGTTGAAGCAAGTTTGTCTTCCCACGATCCGTAGCGACCTTTCGAAAAACCTCATAAGGAATACCCAACATTCCTGCTCGTTCCCAAATAACGTCGCTATATATCTTGGTCATTTGGGTATCGGTATACTTATTCATGCGCCCTCCTAAGTCGTGTCAATTTCCCCGTCAATTCACACGCGGCGGCTTCACACCAACTCCCGAAGAATCGACTCCAACGGTCGGCGAAGGTCTGGCAAAAGCTCCCGCAATGTTTTCGCGTCGCTAATGCCCAATATTTCGCCAACTTGATCCTCGACTGCTCCGCGGGCCAGCATTCGCGCGGCAATGGTACGGCGCAAATTGAGTGTGGACATCCCGTCCAGGCCGATTCGCCGGAAGATCCTGCGGTAAACGTCGTGTATTTCCCTGCACTGAAAGCGCATCTGGCCGTTCTCGACAACATTCACAATTTCGAACGGCCGCCCCTCCTCCGTTAAGAAAAGCCGCTCGAATGGGGAGAGTCCTCGATAAGCAGATTCATGCCCTGCGCTGACATCTTTCACCCGCCAACTGAGATAGGCGTCGATGACGTCATTGACCTTCTTTGTCGTAAAGAACAGCGGCCTGGCTTTACGTTTGGTAGCTGCGTCCTCTCGCATGACCGATATTTCCCTCACGCTTCCGTCGGCGTTTAGATAGTCACGCACTTCCAGGCGCGCTATTTCCAGCGGCCTCGCGCCGGTAATCAGTAATGTGTACAGCATCGGGACATCTCGTAGCGGGAAGGGACTTCGTAAGCGTGTCCGCTGCATTGCCAGAGCAATGTCATCGTCGCTGAGCACGCGCGACACGATGCGTCGCTGCGATTCTTCGGGAGCATATTGATCTAGTGCCGCCAAAATCGCCCCTTTTCTACGGCGCAGGCGATCAACATATACAACGCTCTGCTCGTTCAAACCGTCGATACCGACTTCTCGTTTCAACGTTCTGGCAAGCGTTTTTACGCGCTTTTCGACGGCGGTACGGGTGATACCATATCGTGCCGCGACCGCGTCATAGGTATCGCCATTCACGACTTCCTTGAGCATGGAAATTGAACGCGACAAAGAATTGGGAGCCATATCGGAACTGAGCCTGGTTTTCATTAGGCCCATCCTCATACATTCGCGGACTAGTCGCCACGAGAAATTGGCTTAAAAAAAGGGGGATTTTGCAATCAGCATCAATATTTTGGCTGAAAGCCTGACCTGATGGCATTATTCGCGGGGGCGTTGACTATCAGATTGGGGTTCGCCCAGCAAAACAGGTACGCAATAATCGTGTCTTGCAATCGGCGGGGTCGATCGCTCGGTGTAGGTACTCAACATAGTTGAAATTTCGGGTACGGAAAATCAAGGACTTGCGCAATTGTTTTGAGAGATATTCTTCTGGGCGTTTCAAAATAAATGCGATTCGCCTACATATTTTTCAAAACAAATGAGTCCGGAAATTTCGGGTTGGAGGGACCAGAAAAACTCCAAAGCGGGAGGGTCAACTGAGTGGATCAATTCGATACGCAAACGAACACATGAAGGAATTATTCACTGGAAATAATTATTCACTGGAAATAATTATTCCAAACGAATAATTTTTCATTGCCATTTCGGCAAATCAGAGCTAACCGCAATTTTGACCGCAGCTTCAGGGAGCAAAGTCGAACTCACACGATTATCAAACGCAAAACATCGAAGACTACCTCAACGAAATGAAGACATCCCCAGTAGTCCAGCATTTGCCATCAATCGTAAGCGTGCCGAACGCCACTCCGCCAAGCAACGAATCCGTTCTTGTTTTGCATCTGCAAGCGCCCCCTGGGTATTGAGGAGTTCCAGTATATCTGTCGCACCCTTTTCATATTTTCGCTGAGAACTGGCCAACGCCTCATCGGCGGCATCCAGCAGGTTTTGCGATGCTTGCAAATTCTCTAGCGAGGAGAGTGCATCGGCATGTGCCTTGACTATCTCCATCAATACACCATGTTCGATATCCGCCAATTGCTGCTCTCGCTGCTCAACCTGCGCTTGTGCACCTCTGACTTTATAGGTGTGGGAGAACCCGTCAAAAATCGGAAACGTCACCGAAATGCCAATGGTATTGATGTGCGAGCTAACCGTTTGCAAGCCTTGGCCCGGGTAACCGTTTTGATAGCTATTTACCGAAAAATCGATGGTTGGCAAGCCATCGGCGCGCGCCGACTTGACATTGCTTTGCGCGGCCTGCCATTGCGCGCGAGCGGAGAGAATCGCCGGATGAGATTGCTGTGCATCACGTAACCAGGCATCGAGGTCGTCCCTTTGCATTCCCCAGGCATTTCCAACAAGACCCGGCTGGCTAATACCCTCTGCTTCCTCGGCCAGTTCGATCCTGCTCTGCGCGGGCAGTCCTATCGCATAGATTAAAATTGATACATTCTTGCGATAGTCGCCCAATGCACGGTTTTGCTCCAAAACGGCTTTGGCCAGTGCCGTGCCTGCCTGCAAGGTATCGCTATGCGCCACTACTCCCTTGGCTTCCCGGCGCTTGGCACTTTCCCATGTATCTTGGGCAATCGACTTCGCCTGTTCCTTGGCCTGCCATGCCGCTCGTGCGCTCTGGACATCGAAATAGGCTTGTACCGTCTGCGCTAGAGTCTTTTGCAAGCCAGCTTCGTGATCCGCCATTGCCGCTACCAGCAGGCTATTGGCAGATTGGCGATTGGCGGCACGCGTACCAAAATCAAATAGCCGCCAATTCAGGCTCCCATATACGGTATTGCCCGTGACTGAACTCGATGGCGCGTTCATATCGGGATATGACGTATTCGTACGCAGTCGACTGACGGTAGCGGAAATGGTCGGCAAATATGCCGCATTCGCTGTACCTACGGCAGCCGCCTGGACTTTGATGGATGCCCAGGCTTCCTTGATTTGCGGATTATTGCATAAAGCTAAATCGACCGCGTCACTGAGTGTCAATGGCGCAGGGACGTCATTTCCGCTGCGGCATTCCCATGAAACCTCATCTCCCGGAAGCACCGCCCCCTTGTTCAACACCTCGGGACGAGAGTGCAATGGATCGACGAATGGGATCGTCAACACATCTTCCAAATCGTGTGCCCACAGTTCAACGGGCTGAGCGCCAAGCAAAGCAATGGTCGATACAGCCACAGCATGGGCCACTAACTTCTTATAGCCTTGCTTGCCAAGTTTAACGTTCATGCAGCGCCTCCCGTTTGTGTTGCATCAATGGGGAAAGCACATATTCAATGATGCGCCGCTCTCCTGTCTTGATCTCCACGTTCACAGACATGCCCGGCGTAAGCTGTGTAGATTTACCGTCGACCATCATTGTGGATTTATCCAGCAATACTTTGATCGTATAAAAAAGCTCTTTCTTGCCATCTTTGTCGTCTTGCATCGCATCGCGCGAAACCTTCGTTACCTTTGAATCTACCGTCCCGTACTTGGTGTATTCAAACGCATCGACCTTGACCTCGGCCAACTGCCCCTCTTGCACGAAGCCTATATCCTTGTTTTCAAGTTGCGCCTCGACTTCAACGGTACTTTCCGAAGGCACAATAACCATCAAGGCTTGCGCAGCCGGAACCACCCCTCCGATCGTATGCAAGGTAAGCTGTTGCACCGTACCTTCAACAGGTGCAACGAGTTGCAGCAATTTACTGTGCGTGTCCGCTCGAACGGCATCTTGCTGCGAGGCCGCTGCAATCCGATTCCCTTCAGTCAATTGATCATATGCCGTACGCTTGGTCTCGGTAGTCAGCGCTTCCCGTTGATTTTTTACATCAGCCAATTGACCGACCAGTTCGACGCGTGCCTGCTCCTTTTCTAGCCAAGCGTGATAAGACACATCATGGTCTTTGAGCAATCCCTTATAATCCGCGGCGCGCTGTTCGACCAACGGCAAGGCTTGACTGTAACGCTCGATATCCCCATCAATGCGTTTGAGTTTGGCAAGGTAATCCCGGTACAAACTATCCACGTGCAATTGTTCCGCCTGCCATTTGTCAGCAGAAATGATGATATGCGCATCCACCTGGAGAGCGTCAATTCCCGGCAACTGCGGTGGCTTGCCTGTGTCAATTGCATGAATCAAAGCCTTGGAGCGCGCAGCCTCCAGGATGGCATCACTTTGATCGCCGCGCGCTTTATCGCGATCAGCATCACTTTCACGCGTATCAAGTTCAACCAGGAGGTCGCCCGCCTTGACATGCTGACCTTCGACCACGTGCAAAGCCCGTACGCTGGCTACATCAACAGACGCGATTGTTTTGATGCGACCACTCGGAATAATTTTTCCTGTGGCATTGACGATAATGTCGATATGGCCAAATATCGACCACGAGATAAGAGCCACAACGAGTGCCATCAAAATACGCGCCGTCAGGCGCGCAGTCGACGATACCGGTTTCTCTTGCAGAGAAAGGGCCGCAGGCAGGAACTCCGCCTCCTGTTCGTTAAAGAGGTTTCCATCCAACGATTGACGTTGTTGCCAGTAATACGCAAAGACCTTGCGATAATGTCCCAGCAATTCCCAATATGCCGCGATACGGTGTCGGATTGTCATGCGGCCTCCACATTTGCGGCATGGTAAGAAGATGGCAATGCGTCGGATTTCCTGCTGCCTTGATTCCCCTGTTGTAACTGGTACAGATGATGATAGATCCCCTGCGGATTTTGCAGTAATTCGTCATGACTACCAATTTCAGTTATCTGCCCCCGCTCCATGACAATGATGCGATTGGCATCCCGCACCGCCGAGAGACGATGGGCGATAATCAGGACAGTGCGCCCCTTTGAAATTGCACGCATATTGTCCTGGATGATTTTTTCAGATTCATAGTCGAGCGCACTGGTCGCTTCGTCAAAAATCAAGATACGTGGATTGCTGATGAGTGCGCGTGCAATGGCGATGCGTTGCCGTTGTCCACCCGATAGGCCGGTACCATGTTCACCGACTTGCGTATCGTATGCCTCCGGCAATTCGCAAATAAATTCATGTGCCCCAGCAAGCTTGGCTGCTTCAATGATGGCTTCTATTGGCAGGCTCGGATTACCGAGTGCGATGTTGTCGCGAATACTGCGCGAAAAAAGCGTGTTCTCCTGCAGCACCACCCCGATTTGATGACGCAACGACGTGGTATCGATGATCGCAATATCCTGCCCGTCTACTAAGACGCGCCCGCGATCCGGCACATACAAACGCTGCACCAATTTGGTTAACGTGCTCTTGCCTGAACCTGAGCGCCCGACAATCCCGATCACTTCACCAGGCGCTATGTCGAGATTCAGGCCACGAATCACGTCAGGCGTGTCCGGGCGATAGCGGAACGAAACCTGATCAAATTCGATGGCGCCTTTCAAGCGTGGAATCCGGGTCTTTTGTTCGGATATTTCCGTGCGGGTATTGAGGATATCGCCCAGGCGACTCATAGAAATGCCAATTTGCTGGAAATCATTCCACAATTGCGCCAACCGCAAGATTGGGGAGGACACCTGTCCAGCCAGCATATTGAAAGCGATGAGCTCGCCCACGGTCAACTTTCCGTCCACAGCGAGAGTGGCACCTATCCACATGATGCTTGCGGTGACCAATTTACTCACCAAGGTAACGCCGCCTCCCGCCACTATGGAGACATTGGTGGCCGATAGTCCCGCAGAGACATAGCCCGCAAGTTGCTTTTCCCATTTTTGCTGCCAACGCGGCTCAACCGCCATTGCCTTGACCGTATCGATGCCACTCAAGGTTTCGACCAAAAACGACTGATTCTCAGCACTGCGATTGAATTTTTCGTTTAATCGCGCGCGAATGATGGGAGTGAAAACGAATGAAAGTGCAATGTAGATGGGGATGGAGATCAGCACGATCAGCGTCAGTGTCGGACTGTACCAAAGCATGACGCCAAAGTAGATGAAGGAAAATAACAGGTCGAGCACCAGTGTAATGGCATTGCTGGTAAGGAAAGTGCGAATATTCTCCAATTCCCGAATACGCGCTACGGAATCGCCGACTCTACGCGCCTGGAAATAAGCGATAGGCAGCGACAGCAAGTGCTTGAACAAGCGTGCGCCCAGTTCCACATCGATTTTGCTGCTCGTATGCGAGAAAACGTAGGTACGAATACCGGTGAGTACGGACTCAAACAGCGTCGCGCAAATCAAACCGATGGCAATGACATTTAACGTCTTTATCGCATGGTTGACCAGAACCTTGTCCATCACCACCTGAAAAAACATCGGCGTCGCAAGACCAATAATCTGCAAAACCAGCGAGATCAATAGCACTTCGCCCAACAGCTTGCGGTATTTGACGACAGCGGGAATAAACCACGTGAAATCGAATTTGGCGACTTCGCCGACAAAACTGGCCTTGCTGGTGAATAAAATGAGTTCACCCGTCCACATCGCCCTGAAAGTCGCAAGACTTAATACCTGAGGCTGCTCGCCCGGCCGCTGGATAAGAATGCGCAGAGTATTGAAGCCCGTATTTTCTGAAGATGCCGATGCACTTCGTGCAGCTTGCTCGACTTTTGCGACAATGAAGAACCGCCCTTCCTTGTCTTGCGCAACGGCAGGTAACGGTGCTCTGTCAAGACGTTCGATGTCTTGCGTAACGCTTTTTGCCGCGAGCCCACTGCCACGCGCGGCCAGCAAGAGGGTCTGCGTATCGAAATGCTGGTCGCGCCCAAACTCATGCTTCAACTTTTCTTCATCAGTGGCAATACTGTGAAAACCGGCCATCATGATCAAACAGGTGAGTCCGGTATCAATTTCCGTCGCGGAATTGACAGCCGGAGCTCTCTGCTCATCTGCCATGTGATTATTCAAAGTCATATTTATTCTTGAAATGTGCGGGCAATACGCAAGCAATCCGACAATACGGTGTCGGCATAAAACGGGAAATCACGGAAATCGCGGCTTAAATAATTGTCACGCCACGAATATTCAACTCGGCTTTTTCCCAGAAGTGGGTATTGCCGTATTTCGTGAAAATATCAGGTGGAATACATGGCATTCTCTGTTGATACTCGACCTTTTGCCGAACCGTATGCAGACCAGGCATGCCAATATTTGCATCGTAATCCGGCTCTTCATAAACAACGTTTTGCAAGTCATGTTCGAAATAGGTTTCACCCAGCTCGGCATAGAGGCGGTGCAAAGTCCGCTTCGGTTCCTTTACCAGATGATCGTAGGGCACCACAATCAAACGTTTTGCCTCTTCGCTAAACCAGGCTTCGCGCAGCGTGCTCCAGGATAGTCCGATCAATCCATGCTCGGAGTTCATCAAGGATTCGACCCGCCCGTATACGGATGATCCGGGTTGAAAATCGAACATACGGGATAGTTGCAAAGAATTTTTCGCGAGCATGCGTTCTATGCTATCGATAATCCAGCCGATTTCGCGCACGCAGCAAATGATGCGCGATGCGGGATACAACTGTCCCAATAGTGCTGTCCGTCCGGTCCAGGAGCGATTGGTGTCAAACACAACCGAATCGCCTGAAGATAGCCCAGGTTCTTGAGCATGATACGTTTCCAAGACACTACGAAGCATACGTGCGCGTTTGGCGTCATCAAAAAAACCTTCGAATTCACCGCCGGACATTTTGGGTAACCATGCACCAACAAGTGCAGCAACGGGACTGGTCATTGACGCCGAAAATCTGGGGTTTTGACGTAAAAGCGCCGACAACAGTGTCGAACCTGATCTCGGCAAGCCGGAAATGAAATGCACGCGCGTAGACATGGGGTGATATTTAGTGAGTACCAGGGGAAGAGCGGATAACGCGAAGTGAATTGACGTTCAATCCCCCGTCATTTCGACGAGGGATTGAATTTTCATGCAATGAAATGCTTATGCTTCCGTTTTTATTTCATCTTACCTGAAAAAACGGGATGATCAGCACTGGCGATCAACGATTCAATGCCTTAGTTGATATCCGTGAGATACCGCCGCCAGAGGAATATGGCCAATCAACGGCGAAACAGGTGTTGGCGATGTATCCGCCGATCCAGAATTTACACCAAAGGACGCCATCGCCTGTATCAGTTGATGCACTCCGCCACCGATGGAAACAGAATCGCTTTGTTTGGAATCATACGAAGCAAGAGTCGTTGCCAAATTGGCGTCGCCAATACCATAAACCTGCTGCCAACTCGTGTCAGACTGATTGGCGACTGTCTGAGTACTTTGACGCACATCGTACTTCGCAATCGCTTCGATGTTGACACCCGCATGAACCGATTCAGGGGTTTCATTGCCGCTACTTCCGTAATATCCATAACCACCTGGAGCTGGCGTTCCTGGTCCGGTTCCGGTGTAGCCGCTACCGCCAGTAATAGTGCCCGTACCATTCGCCCCTGAATATTCAGTCGTAGATTCAACGCCGGTGCTACTCCAAGTGTCGACAAATGAAGACCCGTCTGCCCGATTATCAATGATTTTATCGTTCGTGCCGGATGCAATAAACTGATCATCGTTTCCGTTCACAGTTACCGTGCTATTGCTGCCAACCACGGTCACTTGATCGTCCGTAGCCGTAACGACATCACTCGATCCACCGACACTGATGCGCTCTCCGGCACTTGTCTTGATTGTGTCGTTGTTTCCGGTCACTGTATCTCCAGTGCCGGAGATCGTTATCGCGTCACTATTTGCATTGATTGTATCGGCATTTCCCGACAGCGAAGTCGTGAGGCCATTCAGGGAATTGATCGTATCATTAGAACAGGTGAGATTGAAGCCGTTACTCGCCAAGCTAACGATATCTCCATTGCCTATGATTGTCGTGGTTCCGCCACCAGTCAATGCGATAGTGTCCCCCCCGGCCGTTGCATTAACGGTGTCGCCATTACAGCCCGAGATGTTAACAGTTTCACCCGTAGCGCCCAGATTGACGGTATCTGACGTACCATTGACATAGCTCCACGATACACCGTTACTCACATCGACTGTGTCGCCAGTGCCAGTGAAATTGGCACCATTGCCATTCAGGTTAGCTAAATTGTTGCTTCCGCTTCCTGTCATCGTCGCATAGGCGTTCGCAGCCACATTGACCGTTTCATTCCCGTCGGCACAATTCACTGTAGCGCCATAATTTGGCGATCCAGCCAAAACATTCACGGACTCCCCACTAGCCCCCAGATTGAAGACCTCGCTGGCGCAGTTCGTAGAGAGGTTATCGCCAGTGCCGGTCAGCGTCGTCGTAGTGTTGCCATACGAATCAACGATTGTGTCGCCCGAACAAGTGAGATTGTCACCACTGCTCGTCAAGTCGACAGTGTTTCCACTGCCAGCCAGTGTGACGGCCATGCCTATGCCGCTTTCCAGAGAAATGGTGTCTCCCGAAGACGTGACGCTAACGCCGCTATTCCACAAATTAATGGAGTTTCCACTGCCCACCACAGTGATTGCGCCCGTACCAAGCGTGATAAGGTCGCTGCCCGACAGCGCATTGATGGTGTCCGCATTACCGGAAATACTAAGAGCCTCACCGCTGGCGCTCATGTTGATGGTATCGGACGAGCCGTTCAGAGATGATGACGTCACGCCTTTGCTCACATTAACCGTATCGCCTGTAGCGGTGGCGTTAGCGCCACTTCCGTTCAGATTGACCGTGTTATTCGCACCG
>Ga0116226_10006828_pt1 | contig 10269 bp, 8 predicted proteins | sample S1TSphfallax_FD_89692 | JGI IMG/M metagenome (GOLD analysis project Ga0116226, IMG submission 89692) | Host-associated microbial communities from peat moss isolated from Minnesota, USA - S1T2_Fa - Sphagnum fallax MG | ecosystem: Host-associated > Plants > Peat moss > Unclassified | place: USA...
ACCGCTTGCTCCACGGCGGATCGCATCCAAAGCTGTCTGCAAGCTGTCAATTGAAAAGCGCACACTATGGGGAAACTCCGCATTCAACAAAATGAATTCCAAAATCCTGTCCGGCGTAATATCTGCCGTATATACCTTGCAATACGCCTCAAATGCGGTGCAGGAACGCAATAATCCAATCCATTCCAAATACTCATTTTCTTCTGGCAGTCGCTCCTGGTCGCTCCAAAATTCCTTGTACACCTCCAGCAACATGACCGTTGCTGTGGCACGCTCCATGTATCGACCAACTTGGATAAACTGCCATCCCTCACCGTGGCTCATGGTCGAGTCGGTAACTCCCTGAAATTGGTGAACCGCTTCCATTACGGACTGTAAAAACTCAGTTGGCTCTTCAGTATCTGTACTACTCATTGGATGCAGCTTAAGGTCAGGTCGCGTGACCTGCAGATACAAACTATTCAGCCGCTGCCACATTTCTGTGGATATTTGTTCGCGGACGTTTCGGGCGTTTTCACGCGCCGCCATAATGCAGGAAAGCACAGAGGATGGCAGTTCACGATCGAATATCAGATTATGTGCCAGTGCATAGGCATCACTACCATGCTCGCCGCCAAATTTGACCCCTTTGGGATGTCCGAGCGCAGCAATCACTTTCTGCCAGCGGCGGTCCGCACTGTTTGGGCCTTCATCGAGCATCAGACCGAGATTGACGTCTAGAAGGCGCACCGTGTGTTCAGCACGCTCCAGATAGCGGCTCATCCAATAAAGGTTGTCGGCAACGCGAGACAACATATAACCCTCGCCCGTACTAATATGAATGCGTGGCCCGTACATCACTTACCTTTCCCATGCCTACTGCAAAACAACGATCGAAATTAATGACTTAATACCCATGTGTCTTTGCTGCCGCCGCCCTGTGAAGAATTCACTACCAGTGAGCCCTTCTTGAGGGCCACACGAGTCAATCCGCCCGGCACGATCGTCACTTTGTCACCAAACAAAATATAAGGCCGCAAATCAACGTGCCTCGGCTCCAGCGCATCTTCCACCATGCATGGTGCGCGGGAAAAAGTAATAGTCGGCTGTGCAATATAGTTTCTAGGGTCAGCTTCGATGCGTCGAGCAAATTCCTCACGCTGCGCTGCGGTGGAGTGCGGACCGATCAACATTCCGTAACCGCCAGACTCGCCTACAGCCTTCACAACCAGCTTGTCGAGGTTTGCTATCACATACTTTCGCTGCTTCGGATCAGTCATCAAATAGGTCTCCACATTCTTCAGTACCGGCTCCTCGCTCAGATAGTACTTGATGATCTGTGGAACATAAGCATAAAGCGCTTTGTCATCCGCCACCCCTGTGCCAAATGCATTTGAAAGCGTCACATTGCCAGCACGGTATGCATTGAACAAGCCCGGCACACCCAACATTGAGTCGGCCCGGAATGATAGTGGATCAATAAAATCGTCATCCACACGCCGATAAATTACATCGACACGCCTCAGTCCGGTAGTGGTCCGCATGTAAACGATATTGTCATGCACTACAAGATCACGGCCTTCAACCAGCTCAATTCCCATTTGGCGGGCAAGGTAGGCATGCTCAAAGTAGGCAGAGTTAAACACGCCTGGAGTCAAAACAACGATGTTCGGCTCAGGCCTTCCCTCCGGTGCCAGTGACCGCAGTGTCCCCAGCAATGCCTGGGTATACTGCTCGATTGGGCGCACACCGTAGCGCTGGAACAACTGCGGAAAAATCCGCTTCATTACACGCCGGTTTGTCAGCATGTAGCTAACGCCGGAGGGCACACGCAAATTATCTTCTAACACTACAAACTCGCCATTTTCTAGACGAATCAAATCCGACCCAACAACGGCGATATAAACATTTCGGGGTACTTGCAGACCGCGCATCTGCCGACGGAACTGCTTGCAGCTGTAAACTACTTCACGCGGAACTATGCCTTCATCGAGAATGCGTCCTTCATTATAAATGTCGCGCAAAAACAAATTCAGTGCGGTAATCCGTTGCGTCAGTCCGCGTTCAATTTTGTTCCACTCCGAACTCGTAATAATTCGAGGAAGCAAATCATAAGGGAAAATCCGCTCCGTGCCCTCATCGCGACCATAAACAGTGAAGGTTATGCCCTGGTTCAAGAAGGTCATGTCCGCTGTTTGCTTACGCCGGTTCAACTCCCCCGGCGGCAGCGAGGTAAAGTGTTCCAGCAGCGGCTCATAATGCTCATGCAGACGCCCTTCGCCTGCAACCATCTCGTCATAGGCATGGTCGAGCAAATAGTTCTTCAGTGCTGGTATATCGAACTTGGCGTGGTCGGCGGTATTCATGGGATTTTTACGAGTATAGTTGCCCGGTCGCAACTAGCAAAGCCCAATCGGAAATTGGGATAAAAAACTATGGTTTTCATGGCTTTTAAGAGTTTCCCCCAGGGAGTGATATAAGGTCTTATGCCTAACCTTAAAACATTTGCCCGTTTAGCCTTACTCGTCAGCATTATGGCTGCCGCACAACAGGCAAGTCCGAAAGCCCAGCATTTGCCATCGCCGATACCGCCAATCACCTGGCAGCCGAAGCACTATGAGTGCTATCGGGCCGGCAAGCCAATCAAAATTGATGGAAACATTAGCAGCAAAGAGTGGAAGAAAGCAGCATGGACGGACGAGTTCGTGGACATTGAAGGTGCGAGCAAGCCAACGCCAAAGTATCGAACCCGAGTAAAAATGTTGTGGGATGACAAATATCTCTACATTGCTGCACAGTTGCAGGAGCCGGACGTGAAAGCAACACTGACGAAGCATGACTCAGTTATTTTTCGTGACAATGACTTTGAAGTTTTCGTGAAGCCACTGGCCAGCGAGACGGGCTACTTTGAATTTGAAATGAATGCGTTGAATACCGGCTGGGACCTGTATCTGAACAAGCCCTATCGCGATCATGGCAAGGCCGACAATGGCTGGGACATTGAAGGGCTGAAAACTGCGGTAGCGGTGCAGGGAACGCTGAACAAGTCTGACGATACTGACCAGGGCTGGACACTTGAAATTGCGTATCCGTGGAGAGCGTTTGACACGAGACAAACGGTGCCGCAGCCGGTGATCGGCACGGAATGGCGCATTAATTTCAGCCGCGTGGAGTGGACTGCCGGCAAGCCACATGAGGACAATTGGGTCTGGTCTCCGCAGGGACTTATCGACATGCACGTGCCCGACCGATGGGGATATTTAGAATTTCGTGGTAAGAAGCAATCACATATATAAGTCATCCTGTAAACTCCACGTATGCATCGCCGAACCTCTCTCCTGCTAGCCTGTGTTATTTGCTACACCGCAGCCCACCCACAATCCAACACTTCACCGCTTAGTGTGGATGCGATATTCGGCGATCACAGCATCCTCTCCGCCGCGCCCACTGATTTCTTCTGGAGTCCGAACGGCGAAATTGTTGCCTACCTTGCAACAGATTCTCAGACTGTTTCCTCCGGCGATAAGGCTGCTCCCGGCGACTTGATCTCCATCGACGCAAATACGGGTAGGTCGCGAATTCTCGCGATGCAAAGCCAGCTTGCCGTGCTCTCAAACCCAAATATTAGTGAGCAGGATTTCGACCATCGCGCCCGCTATGACATGCCCAGCATTATCTGGTCACCCGACGCAAAATCGCTCTTACTGGATGCAGCCGGTTCACTCTACTTGTATGACATCGCCCACGCCAGACCGCGTCTACTCAACGCATCGCAGGCCAGTGGCGACGATCCAAAATTTTCTCCTGACGGAAAATTCATCTCTTACATTCGCGCTCATGGCCTCTATCTCCAATCACTTGAAGATCAAAAAGAATTCCCCATCGCTGTCAGTCCCGACCACAAAATCCTAAACGGAGAGGCCGACTGGGTTTACCTTGAAGAACTCAATGTCCGCAGCAATTATTTTTGGTCACCCGACTCAAACCGTATCGCATACCTGCAAATGAATGAATCGCGGGTACCCAGCTACCCAATTCCTGATTATCAGACCACACACACAACTACATTCCAGCAACCCTATCCTCAACCGGGCGACCCCAATCCAGATGTCCGCATCGGCACCATCTCACTGAGAGATACCAATCATACCCACTGGCTCACGCTCCCATTTAGCCGTGGCAATGACTACATACCCCGTTTTGGCTGGCTAAACAAAAAAACTTTGTGGATCGAAGTGGTTGAACGCAACCAACAGCATCTTCATGTCTACCTCGCCGATGCTGATAGTGACCAAGTAGCCGAAATCTATAACGAATCCGATACAAAGTTCCTTGACATCAATTACGACTTTACTTTTCTGCAGAACGGCCAGTTCATCCGCAGTAGTTGGCGCGACGGCCACACACATCTATATCTATATAGTTACGATGAAAAATCGCCACTCTCAGCCCCGGCCAATCTAGTCCGCCAGCTAACTTCTGGCAACTACGATGTAGAGTCTCTGCTTGGTATAAGCAATAAAGAAAAATCTGCTTTCTACGTCTCTAACGATGGCAATCCACTTGGTCGCCAGTTGTGGAGTGTTCCCCTCTCCGGCGGCGCACCACTAAGGCTCACATCTGGCCCCGGCACACACGTCATCTCACTCTCTCCCGACCGTGGCAGCTTTATTGACACAGACAGTACTGTCACAGCTCCTGAAAAGATATGCTTATGCCACATCAACTCGGAATGTAAGACATTGTGGTCTGCTAGGAATCCAAGGATTCAACCGCCAACTGAGCTCACCCTAAAGGCAGCAGACAACACCACAACTCTGTACGGCTGGCTGTCTCTTCCTTCCGAAACAACCAATGCAAGTGTCCCGCTCGTTCTGAATCCATACGGTGGCCCCGGAGAACAAGGTGTCCGCGATATTTGGAATGGTGAAGATGAACTCTTTAATCAGCTAATCGCACAGCATGGTATTGCCGTTCTCTCTGTGGACAACCGTGGCATGGCGATGCGCGGTCGAGACTTCGCCCAAGCAGCCTACCACAACTTAGGCGCCGTTCAACTCGCTGACCAGATGGCCGCACTCGACCAAGTGCTGGCCCGCTATCCCCAGCTTGATCACAACCGGCTTGGTTTCTGGGGCTGGAGCTATGGGGGCTACTTCACCCTATATGCACTGTCGCACACTGACCATTTCCGCACTGGTATTGCGGTAGCACCCGTCACTGATTGGCGACTCTACGACTCCATCTATACGGAACGTTACCTCGGTCTTCCATCTCTGAACGCCGAAATTTACAAAGCGGATGGCGTGCTCAATTCTGCCAGCAATCTGCACGGCCATTTGCTGCTCATACACGGCACCGGGGACGATAATGTGCATCTGCAAAATACGTTCCAATATATCCAAGCACTCATCAATGTAGACAAGCGATATGACCTGCAGTTGTTCCCACGCAAGACACACTCCATACTTGGCACAGACGTTCAAACCCAGTTATATAACCGAATTCTTCATCATCTTGAAACGGACCTAAATTAAATATCCCACAACTGAGTTGGCTGTGGGATTTGACTTTTTTAGCTGTATTTTGACTTCATAACATTACCCTGTCTATCAATCCTTTACATAGCGATTGCGCTGGTCTTCTTCGGTACCGCGCGCCTCAGTATTTGCATCACGGACACCGTCCTTCACTTCTCCCACAGCACTTTCCACCTTGCCTTTGATATGTTGCACAACCCCCTCCACCTCAAGCCGAGTATTGCCGGTTGCATGACCAATTTTCTGCTTCGCGGTACCTGCCACTTCATCCAGCTTGCCTTTGATACGTTGTTCGTCCATAAAATTACCTCAATCTAGTTAGATGCTTGGTAACGCCTTTAGTTGGCCGCTATAGGACCATAAACTTATAACGCCCACTACATCTTTATATGTCCAATAGGTCTATAGTACTTCGCACAATTCAATCGGCTGTTGTGATAACTCGCAGCCGAGCAGGCCATCATGCTAAAACCAATAATTCTTCTTGCTGCGATCACCGCAATCGTGCTGTTCGCCTTGATCACCATTCCCGCCCGGGCGCGCATGTCCCAGGCGACAGCGCCTACATCTACCAATGCGACCACCATGGCCAATCCCGTCCGACCTACTGCCTCATCGCAGGCACGCGCCAGGAAAATTTATATCAATGACTGCGCCATGTGCCGCGGAGAGAACGGCAAGACGGACATCGCAACTTCCATGCAGGTCACGCTGGATGACTGGACCAATCCCAAGTCTCTCGCTAATAAATCAGATAGTGTGCTATTCGACACCATTCGCAAAGGCGCAGGGAGTGGTGCTGTCGTCATGCCCGCTGAAGACCCTGAGCGCGCTTCGGACGCCGATGTCTGGAACCTGGTTATTTATATCCGCAGTATGGCGAAGTAACTAGACCAGCTCATCAATCACAGTGGTCAGGTTGTTCTCTGCCGCTTGAATGCTGGAACCACTGGCAGTTGCGCCATTTACGTTTTGCACAGATACGGTGTATTCACCATCCGACTCAGAAACATCACCGGTGTAGCTTTTGCCATCCACAGTAGTTGTATAGACCGCAGCGACCAAATCACTGGCCTCGCTACTACTACTTGAAGCACTCGCAGAGCCGCTACCGCCTTTTGCTCCACTACTACTCGATGTCGAACCGGATGATGCTAATTTTGCAGGAGAACTGCTGCTCGCTGCACTTGTGCTGGAAGTTGATGACACGGCTGATGGTGTTGATGATGAAGTCGTACTCGCCGATTTAGTACTGCTCTGCGTAGACAAAACAGTTGCTGCGGAAGATAGGGTCAGCGTGGCTGCGGTGCTTAAGTTGCCCGAGGTAAACGTTTCGGTATTGGTGATTTGGGAAGCAGTCTGCTTGCTGGTTAATTGGGACGGCTCGCCAAGCAAAGAAATGGATGATATGGCACTGATCGACATTGGGACACCCCATTACTAATTGGTCGTACACACCTCTATCTTCGGCAGCACGGAAAAGAACTTTAGCAAGTGACAAATTAGTTACCGATTTTGTGGATAGCTGTTAGAGGGCCTATATGACGACAAAAATATAGCCATTAGAAATGCCGCTATCCATCCGATTGCAGTCCAGCTAACAAAGAAGTTGATTAGAAATATTGCAACTAGATTGTGCGTGTGTCGCAGCACCGCAAGAATCGTCTTTGGAAAACGAAATAATAGTACGAATTACGTAAAGTGCATACTACCTCTCAAGTCCCTACTGCTATCGCCTCAAAGATGTATACGCAACCAAAGCTAGCCCACTTCAATTCCTAGATTCGCCAGCAGTAATGTGGTGACAGTCGCTACAATTTAGTTATGACGACAAGTGTACGGTCCTACGCAAAAATCAATCTTGGTTTGGCCATTGGGCCGACGCGGGCGGACGGCTTTCATGCGCTGACGACGCTATACCAAACTATTGGAATCAATGACATAGTGACGGTATCGGCACAGTCGGTTGAAAAAAATAGTGCATGCAAATCGCTGATTCAACTCACCTCGAACCATGCAAAAGTACCACTGAATAGTATAAATACAGCGTGGAAAATGGTCGATTTAGTGCTTAGAAGCATGAAAATCAGCGCTAAAGTTGAGATACACATCCAAAAAAATTTACCGATTCAGGGTGGATTAGGCGCGGGTTCAGCCAATGCTGCCGCTGCGTTGATTGCGCTGGAAGCTGAATTGAATCAAGCACTTCCCCCTGCACAGCGACTTGCGATTGCCGCTGAAGTTGGCTCGGATGTGCCTTTGTTCCTGCTGGGCGGTACGGTACTTGGTCAGGGGCGGGGCGAGCAGGTCTTTCCCTTGCCAGATTTGCCGCAATTGCCTTGTATTGTTGTAGTTCCGCCGGTTGGAGTATCGACACCTCAGGCCTTTAAAGATTGGGACAACATACCGCAAAATAAGGCGGCAGATGGTTTGACCACTGGGTCTAACTCCGATAGACTAAATAAGTTGAGTCGCGTTCTGGCGTCGGTATATTCCCCGTCAGGCGCCTCCGGTGTCCTGCCAATTGGGCAGGGCCTAGCGGGGAATCCACTTCTCGCGCTTGTCCGCACCGGGATCGAAAACGACTTTGAACAGGTCGTATTCCCCCTGCATACTTCTTTGCGTGCGATAAAGCGTTTGTTATTTGGGTCTTCCACCGGTGAGGGACAGGCCGTGTACGCGGCATTGTCTGGGTCGGGGTCTGCACTGTTCGGCTTATACCACAATTTGGTGGAGGCGGAGGCGGCTAAGCAGCGAGTTTTGGAGTTTGCGGCAACCGAGTTGCCGGGGACTGAAGTGTTGCTGACCAGCACAATTTCGCGGGACATGTACTGGCGAGAAATAGCTGTAAAAAACTGAAATGAAAAGGATTAAGCCCGAAAAAATTTTTACAATGGGCGATCGACTAACGGTAGGTCAAGTGCCTTTGGAGCACTTTGTCTAGGTTCGAATCCTAGTCGCCCAGCCAGATGTAGAAGACGGTGGCTGAGGCCACTAAAGCGGTAGTTTGAGGTGAAACTGAGGTGGAAGTCGAAGCCGACCCGAGGCTGGTTTGAGAATAGTAGGGGTGGCTTAAGCGTCCCAAATCATTTTGAATGATCTGGGAGATATAAGGCCGGCCTGAGGCAACACTGAGGCCGGATACAACTGAAACGAAGCTACAACCAACGCCAACCAGCGTGGAGGTTTCGAGATGGAAAATGAGTCGGCTGCAACCACAGTCACGAGTGCCGGAGAGAGCGGTGGCAACAAAAAAGGAATGACCGGTGGCACGACAACCGGTGTCCAACCCGATAAGAAGCGTACCCGGGGAATGAATGAAGACAAGCGCTTTAAGATTTTCAGTGGGTCCGCAAACAAGTCACTGGCGGAAGAGGTCTGTAAGTTTGTAGGATTGCCACTGGGAGAGACCCGGTTACAGCGTTTTTCTGACGGTGAGGTTTATTTTCAGTTACTGGAAAATGTGCGTGGTGTGGATGTGTTTATCATCCAGCCGACAAGTTTTCCAGTAGACCAGCACTTGATGGAACTGCTGATTATGATTGACGCGTGCAAGCGTGCCAGTGCAGGGAGAATCACGGTAGTGATTCCGTATTACGGATATGCAAGGCAGGACCGGAAGGACCGACCGCGCGTGGCAATTTCATCGAAGTTGGTAGCGGACTTGCTGACGCGGGCCGGAGCCAACAGAGCGTTGTTAGTGGATTTACACGCAGCACAGATACAAGGTTTCTTCGATATTCCGGTAGACCATTTATTTGCCAGCCCAGTGCTAGTAAGTTACTTCCGGGAGAGGAACCTGCCGAACCTGACAGTGGTATCACCAGATGCAGGTGGTGTGGAACGGGCTAGATTTTTCGCAAAAAAAATGGAGGCGCCGCTGGCTATTGTGGACAAGCGACGGACGGACATAAACGTGACCGAAGTGATGAATGTGATCGGCGATGTGGAGGGCAGGACCTGCCTGATCCTCGATGACCTTATTGACACGGCGGGCACGCTGGTAAAGACGGCAGAAGCATTGTTGGAAGCAGGAGCAGAAAAAGTTTATGCGTGTGCGTCCCACGCGGTGCTTTCCGGTCCAGCAATTGAGCGTATTGCCAACAGCAAGCTGGAAGAACTGGTGGTGACGAACACGATCCCGCTGCGGGAAGAAGCGTTGCGGGTAAGCAAAATAAAGGTGCTGTCCATTGCCGGGCTGCTGGGACGGGCAATTGAGAGTATCCACATGGAGACGAGTGTGAGTACGCTGTTCAATTAGAGCAGGGCACAACAGGTTTCAGGGAACAGAAGGTCAAATACTTTAACATTGCTTTATACCGATAAACAGCGATCAAGATCAGCAAAAACAGAAAAAGAAGTACAACCATAACAGCAACATCAACCGCAGCTCAGGCTGCAAAGGGAGTGGAGACAAGGTCTCCGTGCCCGAAAGGAAAAGTGAAACGATGAGCACCGCAGAATTAGTAACCGCAAAAGCCCGTGAGGGCAAGTTCAACAAGAATGCAGCACGCCGGGTGCGTGTGGCAGGGAAAATCCCAGCAGTGGTCTATGGTGCAGGACAGGAGTCAGTGGCACTGGAAGTAGACCCAAAGCAGATCACACGCATTCTGCACTCGGAGAGCGGCCACAACACGATTTTTGATTTGGAAATCACCGGCGCAACAAGTGGAAAGATCAAGGCCATGATTGTGGACTGGCAGTATGAACCGATCAAGGGCAACGTGATCCACATTGATTTGAAGCGCAT
>Ga0116226_10006829_pt1 | contig 10268 bp, 7 predicted proteins | sample S1TSphfallax_FD_89692 | JGI IMG/M metagenome (GOLD analysis project Ga0116226, IMG submission 89692) | Host-associated microbial communities from peat moss isolated from Minnesota, USA - S1T2_Fa - Sphagnum fallax MG | ecosystem: Host-associated > Plants > Peat moss > Unclassified | place: USA...
GCCAATTTGCTCAAGTGATTGTGTTTGTGGTGATGTTGCATACAATAGCCAACCCCACTCAAATGGGATCCAGTGGATCGATTGACCATCATTTGGGTACCTAGGGGTCAAACCTTGAGGGATAGTTGGGGATCATGTTGGACCTATTATAACAATTTGTAAGCTACCTCCTTTCAGACACCTTTGAAAGGAAGCATGCAATTGCCTTTTAGGGTGAAGAATCATTTAATCAAGATAGTTGCCAAATTAAGTGTCTTTATTTTTAGGTTGCTAATCATTTTCATTATGGTATCCCTCCAAAGAAAAGCTTGAGGCAAATTAGAGTCCATTGCACTCATTTCATGTTTGAAAAATACATGTCACTGTGCTATTAAGCAAGAAATGAGGACAAGGAAAACTTATGATTTGCTCCAACTATGTGTCTCATCAATGGAACGTAAGGCATCATTGTTATTATTTCACAACTTGAATTCCACTATTACTAACATGGTTCTTGAGCCTCTTGACATGTTTGACAATTTGCAAGCGCTGATGCAAAACTATTGTGACCATATTTATGATGCAAGTATCATCTTGTTGGTAGGCAATATACACCCCTTTAAATACTTGTTCTACACATTCTCACCTTGCAGAGCTTCTTTCCATGTTCTCAACTTGCAAGAACACCTACATTTACAATCCTTACCTTAGTGCAATTAGGCCTAAATCCAACCAATTGGGAATAGCAAGGCACCTTGTGTTTTGTGTGGACAAACATTTTTAAATGTAAGGTTCCTCTTTGGAAATGGAAGACGCTTCCCATGGACTGGAGTGAATATCACCTTTTTAAGGTAACCTCCGAATATGCTAAGAAATTTTTAGCAATGCCGAATGGATGCAGTTAATTGTAGTGTCCTTGGCTTCATTTAGAAAGCTTGACATACACATGCATTCCATGTTGCTGATGAATGTCAAATGAGCTTCATGGTTCAAAAAACTAGGACACATGCTTCAGTTGAATTCAAATGAGGCCTTGATGAATACAATTGCCAATGCCATATCTGAACATGTGTGTTTTATGATTACATTTCTAACTGTGACCTTGGAAGGAATAGTCCCAATCTTTTGGCCTTTTGGCAAGAGGTTTAAGATGTGATTTTTGAAGTAGATTCACTTGCAGATTTCTCACATCCTTGCTTAACATCGGTATGGGAATTGATTGGTTCACATATTCTCAATTAAAGTTGGAAAAAAATTGGGATCTTGATTCTTGTATCTGAAGGTTGCTAACTTTTGCAGCCCACTTGGAGGTTTTCATCTACATGTGTTGAGATACCACATTTTGGGGCTTGTATCACTAGGAATTACAGGTGTTCAGACCTGGATAGCTGGACTTGCTGCTCCCATAACAACAGTTTCCTTTTGTTTACAGAATTTTGAACTTTTATGCTGATCCTTTCTTTCAATATTGTGAATGCAGCATGCTTGACCACATACACAACTTTCTTCTGTAATCATTTTCACACGATGAACACAGTATTTCTAGCCATGGACATTTGGGCTTTGTATCAAGAATGCTATAATAACAAGCACGAGAGTTCTAGAGATATTGAGAATTGGGCTAGGATGGAGGACTGTTTTAGGGCTGCTTGGTGTCATTTCGGAATCTTTGAAAGTGGTGAAAACACCATCAGTTGGTGTTCCATCCTGCTGTTGTACTTTTTAGATGATTCTCTTCTGATATAATGTTGGCGGTCTGAGATATTAGCCTATTGCCTCAGGCAGCTTCAAGCATTAAGTATTTTCACTGGTTTTGCAATAATTGTCTTGGCATGCAGGTGATGATGAGTGTCCTCCTTCACAGAGGGGATGGAGGAAAAGAAAGGAAGGAATTGTTTGGAATTTTTAGAATTAGAAAAATAAGATGAGAACTAATTGGATGAAGCAACAGTTCCTGTAGATTGTAGGTCAGAAAAGAGCAGGAAAATATTATTCCAAGGAAAGGTCTGCTCACAAACTGACTTCGTACTTTAAAAGTCGATGGATTCTTAGTAAAGCCATAAAAGGCAGCTCCTGGCATGGCTTGTTCTCAAGTGCGAAATGCATTGAAGGTACTTATTGCCGTTGCTTGTAGTGATGCTTACCTACAGTGATGGTAGGTTCACCTTCTTGAGTGAGGCCTCTGAGTGGCTATATTTAACCTGAGCAGCCCAAGTGTGAACTCATTACCCGACTAATCGAATTTGAATTCCAATAACAAAGAGTACTCAAAATTCATCTCTATCTCTTTCACCATCCGCCTAAAAATTAGGAAATCACCTCCATAAATCCTACTCATCGAGCACTTTCCAACAATATGAAGGGTGCATCCCAGTTTCCCTAAAAATTTAGTTTCGATTTTATTGAGTTTTCAAGGACAATTGTTTGATATTCAATACCTCCCACACTGCAAAACCACCACAATGCACCCCTGCCCATTGAGGGCTGTCCATTGATACCAAGCATATTAGGAGGGGCGCCATGGTTTAGGAGATCTCCCCTAGACAAACAAAACAAACAAACTACCTTCCTCAATACATAGATACATACTATGGCCAAAATGCCGCAACTATATATAGAGTTTGCAAATTCTTCCACCTCATCAAAATCTCAGAGCCCCATTTGGTAACTGAAACAGGGGAGAGGATAACAGGAAAACAAAACCTCATTGGGGGCTGACACCTAATTAAGGACATGGCACCCAACCATGCCCAGTTTTTAACCAGCTTCAGCTTGTTCCTCATCAAAGTCCCAATTAATCAGGAGGATGAATCTGCAAGAATCAATCAACTAGCAAGTGACAGTAGAGTGAGCAATTATGTACTCTCCTCAAAATTTTAACCAACCCTCCTCAATGTCCTCCCAGACATAAATCTGTCTGCAATAGCCTTCTAAAACTGGCAGTTTAACCTAATCTAAGGACATAAAAAAGTTCTGTAATGACAACAGTCATCCAAGCCCACAAAGAATCAATGTCCATATAATACAGAGAAGCAGGTTTGTGGAAAGGCACGGCCTTGCTCAGAGAGCGGATTAGAATCCCGCGTTCATGTCACTGTACAGTCAGAAGAGTCTTCTGCTACAAAAAGCTGTGTCTATGCAAATAAGCAAACCTCATTTCAATGTGCTCTAGATCCATCAGAACCTCTCTGCAAAGAGTCTGCCATTCTGACTGCTTCACACCTGCAAAGAAGACAAGTAGCATTGTTAATTCCTTGCAACCTTTTCTCCAAGTACAACCATCTCTCTTCACATCTAGCATATGCCTACTGCTCACTGTGAGATACTAGTCAGCTGCAGAACAAAAGAGGTCTACAGGGTTCACAAAATTCCATGTAACTAACAAGATGCAAAAGAACAAACTGGACTTTAATCTTATAAAGAAATATTAACTCACCTTTACAGCACACAACTTTGAAATACTGCTTTGCTGTATATGTGGACAAATAAGATCTTCCTTCCTGTCAGACATAAAGACACCTAAGCTGCTCTTCAAAGATCCAACCCATCTGAGACTTGCTGGTGCAGTGAGATAAGTGTTCTGTGTCTTACCTTAAGCTAGTTAGAAGCAAAAACAATGTGAAGCCTTCAGATCTGTAATAAGATGAGTTTGTGGTGCCATTTCCAGAAACAAATTAATCATTGATAATTCTACGGTTCTACAGAACTGGCCAAGGGTCCAGTTGGCACAACACTTGCAGCCACCATTGATGATGGTGGGTGCAGTTGACTTGAATTTACTGTTCCTTGTTGAGCTGCTGCAGAACTGCCCACAAATAAAGGTGGCCGCACATCTGACCCAATGTGTCCATTTGAGATATTGTTACTTGAGCAATTTGGTGAGGTATCAGTGGAGGATGGTACCCCCAGTTGCATCAAAGAGCTTCTGGACACCATATTATCACCATGATTGCTTCCTACAAACTGCCCACTTCCTAACTTTCCTTGATTCATGGTACCCACTTGTTGCACAGGGGAAGGCTGAGGGATTGAAGAGGCACCAGCTACTGGTGAAGAAGTGGGTGTTCTCACAGATGCTGGAGCCTGCATTGGTCTGATGCTGTTAAGCTGTTCTTGGCTGTTTAGTCCTGCAAAGATCAATTGCATCATGGCATTAAAATTGAGTCAACTCTGTATTTACTCAGTGCCATAGATTTGATACACCTACAGCTAGTCATATAGCAGGTCAATCCCATACAGTTCACAAAAGAAAAGCAGCAGATTTCTGAACATTAACAGGCGCGGAGGTACTACTCCTTTCCATAAGTGATAGCAGAAAGTGCCATAATTATGCGAATTCTCCATTTCAAACCCAAATCACATTCACCTATTTGCACACATATCTGACACCCATGATCACTACAGTGCACTGACATCAGAAGACATGTCATTGCCTTGTGATGGAGGCATATATTTTCAGAAGACTGTTGAATGCAAGCAACCAACAAACAGGACAACAAACTAAAACAATGGAGAATTTGGGATGTCCAAAGAGTAGCACTGACACAGCTTCAGCCCACTGTGGATTCAAATCCAAATGGTTTTGCATAATGACCTGCTGAAGTTTTCATGTCATTTGGCTTCCCACCTCGTCCAACAGCAGCAGCAGACTGTGGATAAGGAACAATGCTGCTGTGCTGGATGCTTGAATGCATGACTGGAATATTGGAAGTCATACCTTGCAATGAACTGAACTGAGGATGCAAAAAGGACGGACCTGAACTGCTTCCCCTCTGTGATCCAGACCCAGACAAAGGGGATACTGAGAGATTAGGTGGAGCTGGCCTTGAATTCGTTGCCTGTGCGCCACCTATGTTTTCTGAACCAGAGTTCCGGCCTGAATTTGCAATATTGCCAGTGTTGCTGGGTCCTGACATGGCCGCAGGAGTCACTGACTGACCCCCATGAACCCCATTTGTAATGGAACCAGAGAGCGATTGCTGCTGCTGCTGTTGCTGGTTCAAATGCTGCACTGGACTTTGCTGCAGCTGTGACTGTGTCAAGGGAGGAGAATGCTGTAGCTGTTGCTGATATTGCTGCACATGTTGTGGTGGAGGTGGTGGCAAGGACTGTGACTGTGACTGTGAGAGTTGCTGTTGCTGGAACATTTGCATCTGTTGCTGCTGCTGCTGTTGCCGCATTTGAATTTGCTGCTGTTGGGAATTTTGAGGCTTGTGCATGTGTGAGGGCTGTGGGTACTGCTGCTGTAATGATGGTGCATACTGCTGAGGAACTTGCGGCTGCTGTGCCAGTGGGTGAGAATTTGGGGCCACCAGCTGTTGCTGCTGTTGTTGAGGCAGTTTTGCTGAAATACTTTGATTTCCAAGACTAGGATTGGCACCCAGAATGACATGCTGGGAAAGTGAGGGTGAGGAGTTCCTTTTGCCTGAAGCAGGACCCCCTGACTTTTGCATAGTTGGAAGGGAGGAAGAACCCTTCCCAGATGAGGCCTGTCTGGCTCCAACAGAAGTTGATGATTTTGGCCCAGCTGGGAAAGGAGAAAGTGGTGTGGGACTGGAAGATACAGGAGTCCCTGAAACTGCAGAGGACATTTGAGATAGTGAGCCTGTGTGTTGAGTCACTTGTGGCAAACGTGACTGTTGCAGCTGAGACTGTGGGTTTTGCACCTTTGCCATGGCAGCAGCGAGCACTGCTTTTGGATCTGCTCCTGGAGCAGTTGCAATTGAATTCATTGAGGTCCTCTGTGAAAGCTTAAGTTGTGGATGCTGTGCAATTGAATTCTGCCTTGCTACTTGGCCTGCAGGTGTGGGTGTTTGCCCTGGAAGTGATAACCCAGGCCCAGATGCCTTCACTGTCAAAGAGGCAGATGCTAGAGGACCACGATCAATATAGGAAACCATATTTGACTGATTGGAGGCAGATGAGCTTGCAGTATTTGGACCTGTTATTCCTTTTGAGCGGACCATCGATTGCCTAGAGGCCTGGTTTGGTTGTGCAACAGGTGGTGCTGCACCACCTTGAGCATTGTGTCCAGAAGGACGGGAGGACATGATTGGACTTGTGGAAGCGGTTAGATTCAATGTTGGTGCAACATTTCGAGCAATACCTCTTGTTGGTGAGCTGTCCGACTCAACTCGAGACATTAAAGAGGATGAACCAATTGGTCGTTTTGAACTTGTCCTCCTGTCCTCCCCAGGATCTCGATCCCGCCCAGCACCTGTGTTACTAGGATAGTTACTCGCATCAGCAACCATACGTCCTTCATCAACACCCAGCAGCCCTCTATGCATCTGTACAGATCTATGCTGCTGTTGATGTTGCTGTTGTTGCTGTTGCCGGTGTTGCTGTTGGAATTGGTGCATGTGTTGCTGCTGCTGCTGCTGCTGCTGTTGCTGGTGAATAAGTGATGGGTGAGGAGCACTTGTGCCTGATGAGTGATGAGGAGATTGGCGTGCAGCATCTGCCATGCTCTGTAGCATAGCATGACCCTGGGGTGCCATTACAGCAGCCACTGGCGCAAGCCCCAATGGTCCAGGACCAATAGGGCCTCTATTCATTGCAGCAGCCATTGTCATGGCCGATAATGCCTGAGTAGCCTGAGGATCAATTCCTTTCAAATTAATTTGCAACTGTGCTTGCTGTTGTTGTTGCTGCAGTTGGGAGGACAGAGAAGGTTGTGGCTGAGAAGCTTGAAGCTGTTCTCGTTGCTTAGATTGCTTCCCTAAAGAAGCCAAAATGCTGAAATCTTGTTGTGATGGCATAGTCTGCACTGAGGCTGGGGGTACACTCACATCTGCAACAGAAGTATTGGAAGATCCCTGACTGTATGGAGGTCTGTGTAAGATGGGAAACTTGCTCTCAGCCACAGAGACATTGTCTCCACCAGCAGGCCCATCCCGACCATCTCTGTCAGCTTGAGGTTGCTGCTGCTGCTGTGAAGAGGAATGGGATGGGGATTGTGGTGGGGGCTGTTGTGGAGATCCTGTGGGTGGAAATCTGCGCACCCCCTGTTGTTGCTGGTGTTTCTGTAGAGGGACAGGTCCACCACTTGCAACAACTGATGTTTGATGAACAGGATGTTGTGCAGGTGAAACTAAATGCTGCGCAAAGAAGGGGGCACTGGCAAAGTACTGTGCAGCAGCCTGCATATAAGACCAACCCAAGTTCAAAAGTGGTAGTCATTCAAAGCTCATGCATCCTGAGAAAGAGCATTTCTCAGGAAAAACAAACCTGGACTAAATAAAAATAAAAGGATACTGACCTGCTGTGTCCCCATATGTGTAGGAGGACCACTGAAGGTTTGAGGCCCAAAATGGGGCCCTGGATAGTATGGGAACCCTAGGTTCTGCATCATTGCATGCAAATACTGCTGATCCTGTACTGAGGCAGCACTAACAGCAACCCGGTTGCTTGCCATGGTCCCAGGTCCTCCAGCTGGACCAAGACTCCCTGCCATTAGAGAGCTTGTTCCTGGCCCTGAGCTGCTACCTGGCAATGTCAGAGTTCCCATATTTGCAGCAGCAGCAGCAACACCATTACCAACTCCAGCACTTGAAACACCACTGGCCATTGCAACAGTTCCAGCTTGTGTCCCGGAAAATCCAAATGCCACTCCTGCCTGAATAGAAAGCTCTGCAATATTATCAGCAAAAACTTTGCAGGAGGCATTTTTTATCAAGGTCAGAGTGCAGTCAACCTCACAGAACATCACTAAAGAAGATTCTACACACAAATAGCAGCTTGTTAAACTATCCATCAGGATTGTGAGGAAGCCTGACTGTGGGAGGACAGCAGCATCCACAACAGGTAAGTCTAGACCAAACCTGCAGGGAAAGACTTGGCTGTTGCTGTTGTGTAGATGGATCCCGATTCAAAGTTTCCATGAAGTTGGCTGCTGCTTTCCTCTCCCTCTCCCTCTCTCTTTCTTTGGCTCCTGTTATGGTAGTGGAACTTAAAACTTGCTCCCCCACTCCAAGAACTGCACCCAGTGCAACAGCAGAACTGGTAGGGGGCCCTGCTACAGCTGCCAGCTGGGCCATCCCTCCACCACTTCCATAGAGAGCCTCAGGGGGCGGAAGTGACATGTTTGGGTTATATGACTTCCCTCCATAAGGCCCTGCAGCAAAGAAAGGATGTCGGTTGACTTGCTGCTGTGTATCAATGAAATGTGCAATCCAGACATGAGATGCACAGCGCTTCCATGGCTGTTGTGGTGGTATGTTTGAGAAAGCAAATACCTGCATCATCACATCCCTGTGTGTCACATACTCCGAGAACTTGTGAACAAATTATAGACCTATATAGCACAATCCCATAAGAACAATCATTATGAGCTTAGTCTGTGCAAGTGGAACCCACTTTGTTCACATTGTACTTTTAAAGAGTTCAATATCTGAGTGTAAAAAATGATTGGAAGCACAAAAGTTTACCCTTGAATGTGGGTTTTCATCCACTGAAGAATGACCAGTTGAGGAAGCTGGAGGCCAAGCAGCTGCCACAGCTGCAGCTGCAGCAGCAGCTGCTGCTGGGAAGTACCTGTATGACCAGCACCCATCAACATAGGATTGGACCAAAGCAAGATCAAATGCAACAAATGACACTCATAGAGAGCAACACAGAGCAGACCACCAGAACTTACCCAAGAGAGGGTATGACTCCCGGCCAACCAGGCATTCCTGGAGAAATGGGTGAAGTTGCTGTTGAAGCCAAAAGAGATGATGTGACTGAAGCACCCACAGCTGAAGCTGCCCATAACCAGACCCTCTAGAGTCACTTGAAATCCAAAATTCCCCCACTAACAGGAAATCCTCAATATGGAACAGCAAATCTTATCAAGTCAATTGCAAATCTAAAAGCATAATTTACTTCTCATTGAAAAGAAATTGAGTTGAAAAAACTGACAGGCTTTTTCAGATTTTTCAGGCCTTGACTCAGGCTTAACACCCTTGCTTGTCCATTGCAGTGGCAGTTTGCTCAAATCCATTCTATCTCTCTCCTTCTCTCTCTCTTGTTCCTTTGGTATCTCTCTCTCTGTCTCATCTTTTTCTCGGTGCTCTTGCTCTTGCCTCTCCTCTCTTTCTATCCGCCCACTTGCAACTGGAGACATGACTCGGACATCCACCTGTATAAGGAAACCACTTTGCACAATCAGATCATTACAAAACCAGTTAAAAATATGATTCCACAGAGAAACAAAACAGCCCAGAGACCATCTAACATGCAGCCAAATCATTCATTCTAAAATGAGGAGTTTGGACATTTGCATACCAGAGGTTTTTCTTGCCCTTCTTCCACTGGTACTCCAGCAACATCATCATTCCTCTCATTGATCAAAGGCAATGCTGCCTTGGATGGAATCGACTGCAGGGAAACAAGCTTCCTCAGATGTGGAACAAGCTTATATACCACACAAAAGGGATATATTACTCACACAGGAGCAAGAAGATAGTACAACTCACCATTAAGTCAATGTCAAATTTGTTGACACACTCATCCTCAGTTGCAGCAGCTGGTTGCACTGATCTGAAACAATTCAGGTCCCAAGTTAACCAGGGAAGAAGAGAAGGTTCCCTAACCATCATGAATTACATGGTGTAACTTGAATAACTCAAGCAAGACAATGTGAACAGACAAATATCTCTGTAACTAACCTCTTTGCAACATCCATTTTTGTAGGGGAATCACTGGGGAGAGGACTGATGGTGGTGGTTGCATCCACATCCTGGATACCCATAGTTGGACCTGCCAACTTGACAGGTGCAGGCTTCTTATCTAAAGGTGGTGCCAAGCTGGAATTTTTCTCATTAGATGTAGTCCTGGTCACTTCTCCTTTGACAATTTTCTTCTCAAGTTTATCATGTTTCTTTTCCACCATACTGTTCTGTTGCATTGATGGGGCTGTTACTAGCAGAACCGGCACCCCACAAGGACTACTGGAAGCAGGCCCTGAAGCAGTCATAGGTGCAGATGTAGTGGACTCAGTTTTCACAGACCCCTCATCTGCAATACCAGGGTGGGCTTCACTTTGGTCAACATTGTTAGGTTGGAGACCAACTGCCCCAGGAGAATTTGAAATTGCACTAGCAGTGCTTTTAACTAAACCAGCTGGTGTAGGTGCTCCCTCATCTGGACGAGTTCTGACACGAGGACGTTTCCTCTTTGGAGCTGCCAACATGACAATCAGAATGTGAGGTCTAAATGACTAAGCATGGTTGGAAGACCTGAATAACATATCACTGTCTTGCAGATTCCGGAAAACACAAGCGATCAATCCGCTTATTCACTAGTCC
>Ga0116226_10006831_pt1 | contig 10267 bp, 9 predicted proteins | sample S1TSphfallax_FD_89692 | JGI IMG/M metagenome (GOLD analysis project Ga0116226, IMG submission 89692) | Host-associated microbial communities from peat moss isolated from Minnesota, USA - S1T2_Fa - Sphagnum fallax MG | ecosystem: Host-associated > Plants > Peat moss > Unclassified | place: USA...
ACTGTATTCTCATTTTACAATGTTTCTATGAAGTATCAAGAGTAGTAAAGAAAAAAAAGATCTGAAGGTTCGAAAGCACTCACAGGAGTATTTTCTTAAAAAGAGCACGTCGTCCTTATATCATCCATAGAATATCAGCAAATTAAACATTTTCTTTTTTGTATAATTAAAAAGAAGAAAATTCTTTCTTATATATAATCAAAGAAAAATATTCTCATTTCCTTTCAGCTTAATTTTCATTCAAAATATTTTCCAATAGTCATTTCTTGTTGTAATATTAGAAGAAGAAAAAAAACTATATATCACCAAAAATCAGACGCATGTCTCATATTTTTAGAAAAAATCTTTGATTATTTGATTGTTTCCTTATTCTTTCGTTGATAAACAAAGACTAGAGTATGTTGGGAGAATAAATAAAATGCAATTAGAAAGCATCAAAGAATTTGTTGAGATTCAATAGAAATAATGAAAAGTGCTGGTAGCTATTTTTGCCTAATGACAATAGGAGCTCCAAGATCTGAAGCGCAAAAACAACTATTCCATGAAACATTACTTAGTCTAATGAAATTTTTATATGTAACATTGTATATTGAAATGTTCTTGCCTGATTTCTTAAACTTAACATAGTAAATATGTTGATCAATGAAGAGTATATTTATTAAAAAATAATATCTAAGAAAATGTATATACATGCAAAAATGGCATTAGTATTTGTAGATAATAATTAATCTTGTCTAAATAGATCGTGCTAATAACTCGTTCGATGATCGTATCCGAAAAAAAAATGGGTCATACTTATATGTTTAGATATTTCTTTCACTCTGACTTCTCAATGTTTTCTTTTCTTCTACACTATGCTCGCTTATCACTACAGACAGACTGCCGAGAAACATAAAATCTAAAGAAAAAGTATTTTCTCATTTTTTTTTCTCGTCATAGATTCACTCAAATGAGACATGATCTTTATTTTGCTCAGTCATTCTTTTCGTAAACAAACAGAGACAAATAGATTGAAGAATCCAGAAAAATTTTCTCTTTATTTTATTCATGTTTATTATTTTAGTAACGAGTACATACAAGAAAGAAAAGAAACTATCCTATTGTTATAATGATACAAAAACAAGTATTGTCTCTGTGGATATTACTTGTTTTCTCCAGAGTTTATTATTCTAACAAAAACCCAAGATAGAAATTATCTTTGTTAAATAAATAATATCAATTTTTTATATTCTCTCTCTGTTTGAGAAGTTATTCGCGGTCAAATAGACAAAACGGTTTTTTTTATAAATATAAACTATCAATCATTACTTTCCGAAAAAGAACATTTTATCGAGTATTACAGATTACCATATATCAAACAATAATATTATAGGGAAAAAAAACATCAAACGAACAATAGCAATCTTCTTGCTAATTTTGAGTGCTAGAATGGATTCCAATGTTTCAATGATCGGCACATTTTATTTTTTTATTCAATTATATATCCGAACAATAAAAAGAAAAAATCTATTATTCTGTTGACAATGCTATACACGATCTATTTCTCCAATGTATGATCTGTCTCTGTTGGATTACATTTAAATTATAAAATAAGAAAGCTGTTAAACGGATTGTAGTACATCTAAAGACAAATCTTCTTTGGAAAATCTAATATATATATATACATACATAGTGTATCCTATTTTTAATCTTCGCATTTGTCTACTACACTTCAAATGAAAAGAAAATGGAAATATTTGTACATTCAATGAACTGAAAAATTTGTTTTCTATAAAGAAAATAAATATTATAGTAAAATAATAGTATTGTAAGATGTATAATGTTCTTAGAACTATTCATTTAATCTATGATTGACATATCGGTTTTAATGTGTCAAATTGAATGAAAACATAAATTGAATTACTTTCACACTTCGACTAAAGTCTGCAATGACATATTTTACTTACCTTTCGTTATTAAAAAGAAAATAGACAATATTCTGTTAGTTCCAGCAATTATAAATAATGAAGAGAAAAAACAGCATGCAATGTCGAATTCTATATTCTATTTAAACACTTCTATAATCATGCACATCCAAATTTATGAGATGAAAATGTATCAAATAACTTTTCTAGAGTATTTTATGGTTAAAGCTATAATCTATAATTTTCTTTTCTTTTCATCTACACCTTAGTCGACATTCTTCTTTTCCTTATCTAACGAATTACATATAAAAACACACACGCGTAGATACAAGCTAGCTAAACACACATGATTCCGATAGATTTCTCGGAAAGAAAAAAAAAAGAACCAGGGAAGATAAATAATGAAGCTTAAATAAGTCAATCATCGTCATAACGTGTTAGTGATAGAAAGGCAACAGACAATGTCTTCCTATTTTAATCAAATTCCGACCTTTATGTCCAAGCAATACATTTCTTCTCTATGTTTACGATATAATATTCTGTCAAAAAAAAAGGAACAGACAAATATTGTTGACAGTTTTTTAATAGAACCAATGAAATTGTTTTGTCATTATCGTGTTTTATGCGATTTTGGTCTTAGAATATTTTTAGATAGTTAAAAATATATTTCAAATATTCTTGAAAACTTGATGAAAGAGAATTTTTTTTTTAAATATTCAAATAAAATCAATAAAGTTTTTAATTAAGATAGATAAAAATAGATTTTCTTTTCTCTTTACATATTTATAAATGTCTTTTATTAAAAATATTTGATAATGTAGCAAAACTTTCTCGTCGTTCTTTCGCTGTTGCCATTTTAAATGATGATGATGTTGATGATGATGATGATGATGTTGGTTCGATTTGTATATCTTGATTATTGTTCTTTGATGTTATTATATTAATATCAGTTGTATGTACATGATGAGATATTGGAGGTGTTGTTACTGGTGGAAAATAAATTCGAACTGGATGTTCATATTGAGATGGATTATCTGAATCATCAAGAATTTGTGTTGGTATTGAAGTAGAATTTGTTTGTGATAATAGTGGAACTGATTGTTTAAATATTTTTTGATGAAGACGAGCTAAACGAGGAGAACCTAATAGGGTTGGTGTTGTAGATGATGTTGATGTTTTAGATTCCATAGCGGATTTTCGTCGGTTTACCGCTGAATGTTGTTGTCGACGACGTTGAAGCCATGAATGAAATTGAGTCATATACATACTTCTACTACGTTGAAAAGATTTTTTTAAATCAAAACGTGAACGTTTTGCTTGTTTATTAAGATTATTTGATGATAATAATTCATTATTTTCTGTTGTTGAAAGAAGTTCATTATTAGATAATGGTTGTACATGAGATATAATTGTTTGTAATGGAATTATTGGATCAGGTAGAAAATGTTGAGGAAATTCAGATGATGATATAAGTGATAATTTCCGTAAACAACCACGAGTAGAAAGATGTTTAATACGGAATTGATTTTTATTTGAAATTGTTCTAAAAAGAATTTTTTTTTATTTTATTCACATTTTCTAGTTGACATCCAGTCAGGCAGTTAAATTCAGTTAGTTATAATTAATTTTTTTTTTATGACATGTCCATTATTACAAATATAGGGCACTCATTTTAAAATAACAAATGTCATATTTGATTAGTATTAATTAAGTACTTTGAGAGAAAATATCAAAATAGTATTTTCAGAAAATGAAGGGTTAAAGCTATGTTTAAGGATATTGTAATGTCATGTCAAATATTCTAGGGAGGGATTATATAGTTTTGATTATTCATTAAACTTTCTTTAGGATAACTCACTTTGAACGAGTTAATAATTGTAAATCTTTGATAGAATTTTGTTCAAATTTTTTTCGATCATGTTTAAAATGTTTAAGTCGATCAAAAAAATCTTTATTAAATAAAATAGCTCGTTCAGTTGTTTTAGTTGATGTTCCATCTAATATATCCGAATAAGCAGCACTTTGTACAGCTAATATCCAGGATGCAGGCATAGATATAAATGATTGTAATGATCGACAACGTTGAGGTAAATATAATTGTTTTGATTGATTATTTTGTTGAATATTTATCATTGATTGTTGTTTAAATAAATGATTTGTACAAAAAATATTTGTTTTTAAACTTTTTAAATTTGTTTCAAGATTTTTTAATAAAATCATTTGTTTTTGAAGATATTCATTATAATGACGAAGTGATATTTCTTCAGACATTATTTCACGCCATTGATGAACTATAAGTGAACGTTGATTTGGTGAAAGTATTGGATCAAATGTTGTTAAATTTGTTTCAAGTTCAAGTTTTAAATCATCAATTGTTGAAGAAAAATAATCAATAGTTGATGATGGATTTGTTAGATCTAGAGATGTTTCATTCGTCATTTTTGATAATGAATTTTTTCTAGAATTATTATGTAAATCAATTTTAGGTGTTATTGATTGTCGACGATAGTTTACTAGAAAAATTTTTTTATTTAATAATAAAAAGAAAAATAAAATAAATAAATATGATTACTAACCGAGAAAATGACTTTTTTGCATTGTTTCCCATTCACGCATTTTTTGTTGATAGGATTTCGTTAAGGCTGGTGCTAATTGTGCTGTTATTAGTGCATGATTTACACCTGAACCTATTAAAATATTTCAATAGAATGAAAAGGAAAACATTTGTAGTAGTTTTAAGTATATAGATAAAATATCATACCGATATCATCAAATGTTGATCCATGAAAATTATGAAATAGACGTAGGGATGATGATGATGAATTTTGATCACTAAATTGTCTTTTAACGGTATCAAGTTTCGAACGCAGTTTACGTCGATAACGAGCTAAAATTTAAGAAAATCATGTTTTCAAAGATCAACACGTGTCATAAAAAAATATGCTAGAATAATTCAAGGATTTTCTACGCAGATAATATTTAACCAAGTTGAGGATGAAGGAAGTGTCTATAGATCTATCGTTTTTCTCCAGTGAGTGGGTATGTACAATAATATGATAACATATTGTTTCGCTTAGTTAGAAATGTCCTTAAATATGGCTCTCGAATTTCTATAAAATATTCCACATTCTATACCACTTTCTTTTTCATCGATCAATGCTATAACGATGAATGTACCATATGCTAGTCTTCTATTTATTTTAGTTATCGTTTAATTACTACCATCTACTTAGAATGCAAATATTTTTATCTAACTAATATTTTAATACCGTAGCAAGATAACACATGTAGGCAAACAAAGATTTAGAAGTATTCAGAGAATTTGTCTGCTGATCAGAGTTTGTTTAGTCTAGATATTTAATTCGAATAGAAGAAAATAGTGAGAAATATTTATTGCAAAAAGCAATAGTGGAAAGAATATTTTTAAAAAATCGAGTATAGGATGGCATGTTGGTCTCAATCCAGAATACATCTTACTGGAAACGGAAAGCGATCCTAGTGTTAATATATTAAACATACTTATAGAAAAAGTTGACTTCCTTTTTTTCTAAATTATGATATTTCTATTTTTATCTTAAAAAAATTCATATATCGATCTATTTGAAATCATTGTTCATCTAATAAAATAATGTTCGATTTTGATTTGAAAAAAGAATCTGAAGAAAAAACACCAGTTGCTTTTCTAACCATCTTCTATTCTCTGTCGTTTCTTTTTTCGATTTCATTTTAATTAAATAACTAAAAATTTGATCTTATTATATACCGATTTTTGATTGTTTACGCATTAATGAATTTTCATCATCAGCATTTGTAGTATTCGAAGGTAAATTGATTGATGATGATGATGTTTCTTGTCGATCATTATTTAATGAATTTAATATTTCATTTCCCTCAAATTTTTTGTTATGATATGTTTTACTTGATTGCATTGATCCATCATCATCTTGATCAGTATCTTCTCCAATAATTGTTTGTTGATTATAAAGTTCGAGAATTTTTTTCTTCTTCTTTAAAGTTTTATTTTCTTGTAATTGATCATCATCACTTTCTATGGATATACTAATTGTTGGAATTTGTCGTTCGATATTGGATAAAGGTGGATTAGTAAATAAACCTTGTTTTCGTCGAAGAGAAAATTTTAAAGCATGTCGAACTTTAGTCCATGCTGCTAGAGATGGTGAAGCTTCAATTAAAAAAAAAACAATGGAAGAATATTTTTATTAAAATAAAATTTTATTAAACTTACTTAAATTACTTTCGTTCAGTTCGGATTGTTCATGATCAATGGGTAATATTGATGAAGAATCTTCTTGATGAGTATGAGAATTTATACCTGATAAAAAATGACAGATGTCAAGATTAAATGAATAACTATTATTAATCCGTTTTTTTTGGATTTAATTTTGAGATAGTCTCAGAAAAACTTTTTTTTTAAAATTTACCTTTTTTTTCTCGATTTAATGTAGAACCTTTAATTTTGAATGAATTTGATGATGGTACTGCATCAGATTTTTCTTCATCATGAATTGATGTTGAAGAAAGAAGTTGTTTATATGGTTCTTTTATAGTTTCATTATTATCTTTTGATACAAGACGTTGTTGAAATTTATCAACATGATCAACTAAATCAAGATGAGCACGTAAACGATGATTTTCAGCTTTTAATTGATGAATTTGTTCAATAAGTCGACATAAATTATTAAGTACAGATAAACCTGTTGTTTCATAACCATCATTATGTGATATTGATCTTGATGATGATAATGATGATGTAGATTTTATTGTATCAAGACCCATTTCTTTAGCAAATTGAAGAAATTCATTTGGTGTTGTCATTCTCATACTAAAGTAAATAATAAATCATAAACTCACATTATTATGATGAGTCTTTTCTTTCATCAACTCTATCGTTTCTCTCCTCCTCTTCTTCGTCGCTTTCCAAAAGAATGATGGAAAGTACTGCTGATGATGGCCATATAGACACACATTTTTATCTCTAAACATGCGTATGTTCTTCATCATCTTTTGCTGTTTGTGTCTCCGACCGAGGATGATATCGCACATTATAACGACGATTCTACTGATGATGTTTGATCGTTCTTTTCCAACTAGTTGCCTACAGATACTTGATGCTAAATAACATACAACTAACTCTATTTGCTATTTCTTTTGTTTCTCTATATACTGTTTGCATATTAAGTATATATAGCTTTTTAATAAGATCTCTCCAGTTCGGTTATTTATGATATTGGGAAATTAATAAAAAAGAAATAAGACATAATGATTGGTGGCTAATGTCAACGGTAAGATAAAAGGTCGCTGAGAGATATATGTTTATGTTTGCATAAAAAACACAAAGAAATAACAACCTTATATATCTTTCAGAAGTTCACAAGTCCTATTTAACTAAGAATGATTGGTAATCAAATACAAGGACATTATTAAGAAGTTCTAGTTTAAAGAGGAAAACAAATCAACACTATCATAAAGATGCCAAGTGTGGAAATATCGTCTCGTCATGTCTCATTTTAACGAGCTTGAGTATATCAAGGCAATGAAGACTATTGATTTCTCCTGCTGTGGTTGTACTTTTACATTGATTATAATATTATTTTTCTTGTAATAGAATATGCAATATGTTAATAACGGAAATAAACTAAAAAAAGATGTGATATTTACTTGTTTCAAAGGATTAACTTACTTTAGTAATAATGATGATAATTGATGATAATAAAAAAAGACTTAAGATTGATTTTGTATTAGAAAAAACATACGTGTTTAATCACGCGATATAAAAATTTGAAGAAAAAAAAAACTGATTTTCTTGTGTAATAAAGAAGAAGAAGATAAATAAGAATTCGAGTAGTAGTCTACTACTCTTGCTTAAAATGAGAGATAGATATAATCAAGAATCCAAACTGTAATCCACTCGCCAAACAAACAATAACATTGACAACGATAAAAATACAAGTGTCTATAAGCAACTACTTAGCGTTTCGATAACCGTAACAATTAACGTCAATGGATTGTCGCTTATAAATAAGACAACTAAGGATTTGTCCCTTGAGTTCTGTCATATTATCTTCTATTGTTTTTTTTTCTTCTTCTCTTCCACTATCTTTTTTTTGTTGATTCAGTAACAGTCTACTAGTTTCTTTTCTTTCCCACTCTGTATTTGGTTATTATCTTATAAGAGCTAAAGCATTAGTTTCTGATATGCCTACAGATTTATCTTCAATTATTTTTTCGTATATATACAATACTAATAATTTAGATAGTCATTAATTTTATCTAATAACAATATTCATATATATTCTTTGAGATAATTAATTATGTTTGTTACTTTCGAGTGAAAATTGACTGTTCAAAAAAAAAGTATCCGATGTAATTACTTTTATCAAGGATAACAGCATCTTTTTGTCTGTAACAGAAAGAGAAAGAAAGTCGAAAAATGTTCTTTTCATATTTATTATATCTTCTAACAATGTCAAAACCATATCGTTCCATGTTGGAAGCACTTTTCCATAGTTCAATTAAAAAATCATCTAATTTACTGAAGCAAATGTTTTATTTATTTATATAGATCAAGTTTAATAAGAAATATCTGTTAATATATATGTATCTGCTAATGTTTTTAACTAAGCAAAAAAAAAGTATACGAATAAAACAGCAAGAAAATTATAAAAGTTAAAGAAAAATCAAAAATCATGTTTGATATAAAAATTGGACGTTTAAAACGAAATGTTTTTAAATTTGTCCTTCAGCAAATAATGACATAACTTGTGGAGCAGCTGAATCAAAACCAACAACATCAAGCATGCCTTTATCATTTGGATCGGCAATTGTAAAACCATTAGATTGCATTCCAACAACAATTAATTTTGCATTTGGACAATTCATTTCTTGACGATATTTTTTTAATGCTTCTGTTGGATGAATTTTACCAAACCATGTTTCACTATCTGTATAAACAACAAATACATCGATTTTTTCTAAAATCAAAGAAAAACAAAATAAATTTATAGAAATTTCAAATAAAAAAAATATACCTTTATTTTCAATTGCCCAAAGCATTGGTAATGCACAATCAGTACCACCCATTGAAATAGCTCGTGTAGTGTCCATAACATTTTCAAGTTTTGCTTCTTTTGAAATATCAACTGGAATAAGTTGATGAGAAAAAGCAACAACCTAGAAAAATTTTTTTCATAGAAATATTTATTTTTATATATTTCAATTAACTTACTTTTGCATATGGTTCGGTTCGAAGTGTTACCATACACATTGCACATGAACCAACAGCTGGTGTAATTGATGGTGAACCATTAATTGTACCACATGACATACTACCACTAACATCAAGTGCAAGTAAATAACGTTGGTTTGTAGGTTTAACAAATTTAAATGAAAGATAAAAAGCTTCTTCCAATGCATTTTTGATTTGATTACTAACTTGCCATGTTAATTTGCCTTTAAAACCTTGACCGCGTTTATAGGTTTCTAATGCAACAAGAACATTAAATGGGTGTATACGTGCACGTTGTAATTGTTCACGATTTTTTAATCGTTGAATAACTTGTTTTTCGGCTTCACTATTTTCAGCTAACAGATTAATTTCCGACATTTTACCTAAAATAATAATAATAATGATAATTAATGAAAAAAAAAATTTTTGAATCATACTAACCAAGATTTCGAATCATAGCTGTTAATGGCATTTTTTCTAATAATGCTGACCAAATAGATACTGAATTGAGCATACCTGTTGGTACATGTTCTCGAACAAGATTATGTTGTCTAATTGCTGTAACAAGTTCATCTTCATTTGTTGATTTTTTAACTTTTTCAACAATTTCTATAAATTCTTTTAATTGTTCAATAGTGACAAATTTTTTATTATTTTCTTCTCCTTCTTCTTCATTATTTTCATTATTTGAATGTGTTTTTTGTTGATTATCATCAGTTATATTTTCATTATTATTATCATTGGTTGTTTCTTTTGGTTTGGTTAAATTTTCAATAGCTTTTTCAAATCCATGAGTGATATAATCAAATAAAAAACAAAGTAAAGGATCTTTTGTACTTGGATGAGCCAAACGAAGTATATCACGATGAGAATAACCTTCGCGATTTTGATATTTTGTTATAGCCATAGCTAATTTACTTGGATTTTGTTCGGTGTACCATTTTGATACAGCTCGACGTTGAGCTCGGCCCCAATTTTGACCGAGAGAATGAGCATATTTAATAAACCTAAATAAAAAAAAAGATCAAAATAAATTATCAATAAAATACGAGAAAAGAAAATATTTACATGAATAAATGTGTTGGAATACGACAAATTTCGGATAATGATCCATAAG
>Ga0116226_10006832_pt1 | contig 10266 bp, 13 predicted proteins | sample S1TSphfallax_FD_89692 | JGI IMG/M metagenome (GOLD analysis project Ga0116226, IMG submission 89692) | Host-associated microbial communities from peat moss isolated from Minnesota, USA - S1T2_Fa - Sphagnum fallax MG | ecosystem: Host-associated > Plants > Peat moss > Unclassified | place: USA...
CATGTCAGAACTCGAAAAGGTTGGAAGTTACAGCTTTTTTGGCGTAGCGTGTTTGACGACCGGTTTTGGTGAAGGCTCATCAAAAAGGTCAGAACTGGTGATTCGCGAGGATTCGTTGTTTGCTTGCTGCGTCGGGCTCAGGGTAACACTCGCGGCGTTGTTGGCCTCGATCGCGCTGATCCGCGAGAGAAGTTCGCGTATCTGCTGATCTTGGCTTTCGGTGCGAACGCGAAGGCTTGCGTTGTCCGACTCAAGCGCGGCGAGTTTGGCAGTCGGGATGCCGAGGTTTCGAGCGGCGGAAAGCCAGTTGATTGCAACCTGGCGTAGCGAGCGGCCACCCATACCGAGCGAAGCGACTGCTTCTTCGTTAGAGCCGGCAAGGTCTTCGACCGAGTAAATTCCCATCTCGTGACAGGTGCGCAACAGCGCCGGACGGATCGGGGGCCATTCCCGCAGGGGAGTACCATCAACCAAAGCATGCTCGCCCTTCATCCAGCGTTCGAACTTGAGCTTCCACTCTTCGAACCAAGCGGAAGGCATGCGCTCTTCCTTGACTTCCTGAGCCATCTTGTCGAGCCATTCCTCGGCTCGCTCCTCGTGCACATCCTTGGAACCGCGGGGAGTGATGAGGGCGAAAGGGACATCTTTGCCCACGAAATGGCCCTGTTCGATTGAGGCATTGCGATCCTCAACCGAACGAAGTTCGAACCGAACAAAAGGAGGCCGGCCCAGGTTGTTCTGGGCGGCCAGTGCTACTTCTACTGCGCTTGCTTGTGGCATAGTGATACTCCCTGCGTGGAGGTTGGGTTAGTGAAAGGCTAGTGTTTAGCCGTTGCCGTTGGCGACCGGACGATCGACCTGAACCAGGGTAAAACCACCCGAGTTCGCGGCCTTCGAAACCATGCCATCGATCTTGTCGCCCGAGACGACCGCGTCGTCGAGGGAGCCTGCGGTTGAGGTCCAGTACATCGGGGCGCCGGATGCGACAGTGTTGGCGCCAGTGTTGACCGGAATCGAGCCTGCGATCAGATACCAACCATACTGGCCGGCAATGTTCGCTGCCATAGCGATGGCGACCGGGCCACGGGAGCCGGCTACGCCGAGGGTGGTGGTGTTGGCGTTTTCGTCGTAGATCACCGGAGTACCGGCTGCGGTCGAAGCTGCGCCTTTGAGGTAGATGAACTCGGCTTCACCATAGGTCGGGTCCCAAGCGCGGACACGCTTGCCAACGTAGTTTTCGGCCTGAATGCCGCACGGAACAGCGGGGGTGCCGGAGCCGCCGGCAACGAGGGTAGAAGTGATCGGGGGCGTGCCTACGATCGGATCGGTGATGATGTAGGCGGTAGCGGGAAATGCCATGATACTGCTCCTTGAGACTTAAATCTGAGGTTTTGAGTATCGGGACCGATTATGATATTATAATCGGTCCCGATCAATTTTCCAACTTTTTTGGCTTACGACTTCAGGACGCCCTGACGGAAGCGATTGCTCACCGTCATGTTGCCCATCCAGAGCACCGGGATAACGGCGGCGTCCTGGTTGTAGGGCTTCAGCTCGTCCATGACAGTCATGTCAGCATCCTTGTGAACCACGAGACGGGTAAAGTCCGTGTTCTCGAAGTACATGTGGTTTGCTGGGATGCCTGAGCCGCCATCGAAGATCACATCAGCGCCCTTGTACTTGAGCGAGGTGAAGCCGCCGGAAACGTCGTTCTTGTCCGTGTAGCGCTTGATCGACAGCTGGGACTGCTCGTAGAACGAGAAGTAGTTGTTGTCGGCGATGATCAGATCCGGCTTGTCGTCGCCGCGAACGCACTGGAGCCACAGGCCAAGCATCAAGGCCTCAATCGTCGACGGACCCACCGTGACGGCTGCGCCACCGCCAAGCGGGGCGGCAGCAGACTGCACCTGCGAAGCCCAGAAAGGCCAGGCAGACGAATCGATGCCACCAACGACGCCCGTGCCGGTATCGCTCAGCAGCGCCTGCAAACCGTTGATCTGATTCGGCAGCGAGCCCGAGGAGTACATGTCGGCGGAGAAGTTGTTTTTGAACGTCCGCATCGCGTTCTTGATGCGAGCCTTCGCAAGGCTGATAATACGCTCCTTGCCCGAGTTGAGGCGGAGTTCCTGGCCCGAAGCCACGACGTTCAGCGCGACCTGGCGCCACTGGAATTCGGCGGCCGAGATGACATCCGAAGCGCCGATGTTGAGGATGTCGTAGCCGGAGTAGCGCTGGTAGGTACCGTTCTGCGCGTAGTCCAGGGGCTGGGTGATGGTCAGACCACCATCTTCGTGGTCAACCATGCCCCGGTCCATCATACGGCGGAGAAGCGCGTTGTTGTTGGAGACGTTATCCACGATCTCCTTGCTGTGGTTGCGGAAAGTCGTAGCGACCAGTTCCGTGAATACTGCATTTGGTGATGCCATGAGAATGCTCCGAAAGGATTGAAAAATTTGAGGTTAAATTACGAGTCACCGAACAAACGTTCTGCGGTAGCGGCGAGAGTATCGTCCATCGAACCGAGAACCGGCGCAAGACTTTTGGACTTCGGCGTAACCCTGAGGTTCGAAGCAGTCGATCGGCGAGCTTTTGCAGCGGCGGCTTCTCGAGCTTTTCGCTCGGACTCCTTCCGATCTGCTTCTTTCGCGTCGAGGATTTGCTGACGAACCGTAGGATTCAGCCAAATGGCCTGATCATACGCCTCTTGCAGGGTGCTGCAAGTATTTGAGTTGATGAGCCTCGCAATGTCTTCGGAGACTGCATCGAAATGTGGATGCGCCGGATCGGCTGCGAAGCGCTGAGTCTCTTCGAGGGCCGCTTTCCGGGCGTTTTCCTGTATTTGCGATTGTAAAGTATTGTACCGAGTAGTCAAGTCCCTGACTTGTGGGTCGATATACGGCGGTTGGAAATCGGGAGAGCCGAGTTCTTCGTCTGAGATGTTGTGGTCACGCATTAGCTGGCGAATGACGCCAACACGATCCTTTGGCGTACCTTCTACAAGCGTACGGTGGATTGTGAAAAGGTCCGAAGCGTGCTTTGCTGGGTCGAGATTGTACTTCTGGAGGGTTGGAAGGTGAGGACGAAGGTTCTGAACAAACGCATCGCCGAAATTGGCGAGGTCGTTGAGCTTCGAAAAACCTTTTTGAATGTCCTCTTCACGCTTGACGATTTCGCGGCGAGCTTCTTCCGGGATTTTGTCCCAGAAAGCTGTTGTTTCTTTGCGCCACGCTTTTGGAGGGGCTGCAAGCAGGGTCGCTTCTTCACCCGTCGCAGCCTCACCAGAGGTTGCAGGGGAGGCCTCGGGAGAAGGCTTCGAGGTAGAAGGAACGGGTTTGTCCCCACTTGCAGCTTGTTTGGATTTGGCGGGCTTTGCAGCCTCGTCGCCCGGATCGGGATTTGCGGGCTCCCCTTCCGTTTCGGGAGGAGTTTCAGTAGCTTCGCCAGGCGTTGCTTGCTCTTCGCCGAAACCTAAGTCCGCAGCGATGCTTGCAACACCTTCTTCAATCTCAGTCTGTTCTTCTTCGTTAAGGTCAGCCATGATAAATCTCCCTGCGTGGAGTGGTTGGGTTGTTGGGGTTTTAGCCAGAAACAGTCTGGCGGACGAAGGTGTCGCTGGCTGGGTCTGAGCCAGCCCCGTGGGTTAACTCGCCAGCGAGTATTTCGAACTTCTCTTGAGGAAGCTCTTGAAGCTTTCTGAGGGCTGTTTCCTCTATACGGGCTTCGAGTTTGCTGTCCATTTCGCGGCGGCGACGAGCTGCCTCTTTTTCCTCGCCAGGTTCAAGGATTCGGCAGCCAGTTCGCGCGAGGTTTTCTCTGTGTGCCTTTTTACCCTCGATCCATTTGCCAGTTACCGGACAACTGTAACCTTGATAATCCCCCAGAACGCGGGGAGAGGAGAGCCTGCGCTCTGCCGGGTTTTGGCAGTCAGGGCAAGGATGCTCGAAGTCCAATTCCGCGATCGGGTGAACTTCTTCGAAAGTTTTATCGCACTTCGAGCAGAAATAATCGTAAGTGGGCATCTGAATTACCTCTTAGTCGGGGTGGAAGAAGGTCGAGGGTTGTTGGCTTCCCTGGATTTGCTGGCTGCAATTCTGAGTTGAGCCTGAGCAGAGAGCAATTTTGCCTGCGATTCTACCGTAATTCGCTGGATTTCCAGCTCATGCTCTTGCTTCGATTTTTGCTGCTCAAAGGCCAGCTTTTCAAGCTCCATTTGATGCTTTACTTGGGCGATTTGGAGGTCTTGCTGGGCTTTCGCGGAGTCAGTTTGGGCCTTGGTTTGTGCCTGCTGAAGTTCGATTTGCGACATTTGCTGCTCGTGTGCAGCCTGGGCCTGTGCGGCTTGTGCTTTCGGGTCTGGCTTGGGCTGAGGAGCTTTGAGCATGTCGAGGTAATCTTCGATGTCAGGCCCAAACTTAAATCGCCGAACCGAAGTCATCAGTATCCCTTTTGCTGCATCCATTGGAATAGCGCCTTCCATAACCAATGGGCCGATCATCTGGAAAAACTGGCCAATAGCCGCGAGAAGGTCGGTGATGTTTTGCTTATCTTCCGAGGCTTCTGGGTCAACAGTAGAATTTGTCTCGATGTCTATACGATAGTTGCGGGTTAGTGTATCGCCTAAAACCTTGAGAATGTCTTCCCAAGAAGGTTTGGCGAGGATGGCCTGCAACTGCTGCATGGACTGGGCGAGTTGTGGCGGGATTTGTGGTTGTTGCTGTTGCGGCGCCGGAGGCTGGCCAGGAACTTGCTGTTGCGGAGCGGGTTGGGCCTGAGCTTGCTGGGCAATCAACTGTTGCGCCTGCGCTAGCTGAGCCTGTGCCTGCTCTTTTTGCGCTTGTGTTGGATATTGCAAACCTGTAATCTTGGCAATAGTGTCCTGCGAAAGCTGATTAACAGCAATCTCTGCCATCAGCCTAAAACACTCCCTCGCGTAGTCCTGCACCATTTTCTGCATACGCGAAAGACGCAAAGACCCCCATTGCTCTTTGAGTTGCTGAGCCCCGAGTGTTTCCGAGGCTTTTGAAGCCCCGCGCATAATATCCGCGACACCTGTAATGTCGTAGATAACCATTTTAATCTGTTCACGCTGGTTGTAGAGCGTCTGAAGCGCAGCGACGAGCTTGTCGAGGGGCTGCATCCAAATGAGCTTGTCCAGGTCAACAGCCTGGTCGCCGATCATTGTGATGTTCTCGGCAGGAAGGAGCGTATTGTCGTCCTGCTGGAGCATGCGCTCAATACCATTAACTCGCTTGTCGTAGAATCCTCTGACTTTGCAAGCGCCGATGATGCGGTTAATGCGGACAGTTATACGGTTCAACTCCCGCGCCTGTTCTTGGTACTGAGCATAAAGCGTGGTTGGGACAAGGGTTTTGATCTTGCGGAAGAACTTAAGCGGCTCCGGCATGGGGAAAAACCCATCCAACTCAAGAGGGTCGTCGCAAGTGCGGAGGATTTTCAGAGGCATTCCTGGCGAGATAAACATCACTTTTCTGGTGTTTTTATCCCAGATTTCGTGAACAATCGCCATTTTGACGCCTTTCTGGTCGTCGCGCTTTTTTGACCATTTGTCATCGGCTGGCGAGCCTTCTTCAGATTCTTTCTCGGTTTCGGTGAGTTTAATCTGAACGCCAATTGCTTTGCCAAAGTTCTGGCAAAGCTCTTCCCTGGTCATGTAGTGGTCTATAGCAATCCAGGGCACATGGCGCCACTGTTTGGCATAGCCATGGGTAAAACGATCCCAGGGAATGCAGTCAGAAACCACGGTTTCGTAGGCGATTTCCTGGTCTGGAGGCTCCGGCTGGTTGTCCTGCTCCCCGGCCTTAAGCTTTTCTTCGGGTGTTTTTTCTGCGTTATCCCGAATACCGACTTCGGCGAACTCTACTTCATGCTTAAATCGAGTAATCCCACGCCCGGGGACGAGTGCCTCGAGCACAGCCTGGGTCATCGTCGAATCAAAAGAGGGATAGTCGCAGTCCCCTGAATCCGACACGAAAGAAATCAGCCTCTTAACTACCTCGGAACAAATTTTACCAAGAGGATCAGCGTCCTTGAAGCGACGGCTGACGACAGGGCGCGGTACTTGGTTATAAAGCGCAGGCGCAAAGGTTTCGGTATTCGAATAGAGTACATTGTACTGGTAATCCTTCTTTTTAACCGCCTCGTAAAGATCGACGCAATCGAAAGCCTCCTTGCGCCAAGTCTTTTCTCTGTCCCGTGCGTCGGAAATTTCCCGCATCCAGTACTTGATAGCGGACTCGTCATTAGGCCCTTTTGCATTGGCCTGCGAGTCCTCTACCGAAGCAGAGAGGTTGATAGGCGATTCGTCGCCTGCAGTTGGGTCTGCCATTTTAGTTTATTTCCTCTCTCATTCTGCGGCTGTCTGCGTGGCGTTGGATAACTTCCGATACTGTCATTTCACTCGGAAGCTTAGGATAAGAAATAGAACGGGGTTGGCGGACTTCATCAGCCACCCAAGGACGAGACATAACAGCATACCGAGTCTCGTCGCCAGCATGGTCTTCGCCGTCCGTGTCAACGTCTTCAGAATTGTTTGGGTCATGCTGAAGCGCTGGGAGGGTTCGAATCGTGTCAACACAGGATTCGAGGAAGTAAAGCATTGGGGCTCGGAGATATTCTCGTCCATCTTTGATCCTCTGCTCTTCGGAGTCTCCGCCGGTGAGGCGAAGGCGTAACTGTTCCCAACCCGCTTGCCGCTTGTTGTCTGCACGAGCCCAGGTCACGCCCGCCACCGCCATCATTTCTGCGATCGAAGGACCGCCGTCTCGGATGAATATGGAAGGGTCAGCTCGCGCATATGATATAGTTTCGCCCTCTTCTCGCTCTAAGATTCCTCGAGCAACGAGAGCTGCGTCCATTTTGAGGCCTTCGTTTGGCCCGCGAGCGCCATACCATTCTCTGTACTTGAGAAGAGCTCCAGAAGGTAGTCCCCATTGTCCATTGCTGACAGCATACCAGCCGACGCTAAAAGGTTTGGAGGAACCCCAGTCGAAAGCTCGAAAGAGCAGGGCCGAAGGAGGTATTTTCCTGGCCCAATCTCTTGACAAGACATGGCGGTTAATGTCGAACTCATCGAAAAAGGCTCCATCAACAATTGACCAATCACCTTCAAGCCAAGCCTTGACAAGCGCGGCTTTGCCGACTTGGCGAAGGCGGGCGACGTAGGTGCTGTCATTTTGCAGCAGCATCTGGTTGTCAGACAAACGAGAGGGGATGAATACGCGCTCGGTAATGATCTCGGGATCATCTTCGTGGAGGCCCGGAAGCGCCTCTCGAATTACTTTGAATCCCTTAGGTGCAGGATCGATATAGCGGGTTCGGACCCAAGAATGACCAGGGCCGCCTGGGTTTCCGGTAAGTCGCATACCACACTTAACGCCCATAGCAGAGCGCAGAGTACCACGAAGAAGGTTAATAGGTCCAGGATTAGGAAAATTGGTAACCTCTTCGACATAGACACGAGTGTATGAATGGCCTTGGTATTCTTCAGCATCTTTATCGCGCTCCAAGTAGCGGAATTTAAGACGGGCGCCATTCGCCATTGTCCAAGTGGCTTGTTGTTCATTGTACTTCGCCCCGAGGAGTGGAAAAATTTGCTTTGTTCTTGCTACGACTTCTTCGAGCTGCTTGAACTTGCGGCGGAAAAACACGCCGATCGCGTACTCGCCGTAGGTGTTGGAATGCTCGAGCCAGTCTCCGATAGAGCCGTCAGTCTTACCACCACCACGAGCGCCGCCAAAAAACACCTCAAAGATCGGGCATTGGATCAGAGCAGTCTGCGGCCCCGGTTGCGGTGCCCAGATGACTTTTGGCGCCACGGCATTCACGGAGAGAATACTCTTTTGCCGGAATGAGGAGGAACGTCTTGGAGGTGGCACCAGCCGTGGGTTGTAACAGGAGATTCGAGCCAAAGGCCTATTTCGACTAGTACTTCGAGGTGTGTAACGCACCACGCGTCGAGGTCCCCAGCATGGTCCGCGAGGTCGCAAGCGTGGCCTATTTCATGGTTCGAGTATTTTGCCGCATTGGGAACTGTGGCGTTGATTGCCGGGGGGCGATAGCCACTTGTTACAACACGGTCTTGGCCAAACTTTTCGAGGAGGAGGTTAAGCTTCGGAACAAGAGCTTCCGCCGCGGCCTGGATTTCGGCCGAAGGCGGGTAGAGCTTATCCCTGCCCATCCAGTACTCTTCGAGTGTGATAGCCATGGCGGGGGTTACTTCTTCATTCCGAGCTTCGTTTTGGCCTCGACAGCGCGTTTTGCGGAGTCCTGTGCTGCCCCTTTGAAACCGCCAGAGGATTTTGCAGTATCCGCAGCTGCATACTCCTTGCCGACTTTTTGTGGCACGCCGACTTTCTTCGCGAACTTCGGATCATGGGCCACAGCTTCCATCATACGGTGCTGCTTTTCGGAGACGGACGGCATGGGTTATGCTCCTGTAAAGCCCTGGGCATTGACGTAAACTGCGCCAGAGGTGATTGCGGTGAGGAGTGCAAATTCGAGGGCCGTGTTCGCCGAGCCTCGGAGCGGTGGATTGAAGGCGGCGGAGAACCCGGTTGGCGAGCCCGAGGTTTGAAGCTTCGTCCTCCACAGAATCGCGCCCGCAGGACCGTCTTGAATAACGGCTTCTGTTGCCGCACCAAGTGTTCCAGCCTCGATTTGGAGGCTGGAAATTTCGTTGTGCAGTCCAGCGCCCGCTGCGGGGGCAATCTGCGTAACAGTGGTATCTACAATACCACCGCTGGCTGCGGCGTACGACCAGACACTTGCGGCCGGAGGATAGGGGCTAACAATAGCAGCACCATTGCCATCGAAAGCCTGATGCTGGTTAGTGTTAGGGTCGAACGGCACCGAAAAGTGCATATTCGGCGTGCTGGAAAGCGCTGGCTGAGTCATGGCGGACTTCTCCTACCTTTAGCCGCTGATTACATAGGAGAAGTCCGAACCGGGGACGATGCAGACGAAGTTAGCGCCCTTGCCGTTTGCGAGGGTTACTGCTGCGTTCTGCGTGCCCTCGTTGATGTGGCCACCTACCGGCGGGTAAACTTCGATAGTCACGCCGGACTTGTTGTAGACGTACTGGGATTCGCCTACGTCAAGGTCGGCACGGAGAATGCCACCTTGATTTGCGGTGGCGGTGCTGACGATGTTTACTGCGTTCGGGAGAGGGGCTGCGGTAGTCTGGGTCGAGCCCGAAAGAGCGAGAGGGTTTGCGCCAGTTCCGCAGATGGACTTGGCGAGTTCGGCAGAGGCGCCGGCGTGCATCAGATTTGTGCGGAGTGGCATTTGAAAACTCCTTAAACTGCCGGACCAGTAGGCGGCGTCGGGGTGGTGGAGGGGGTAAGGGCTGAAACAATGCCCGAAAGCGTACCCTGCGGCGTGGCTGCAAGGCCAATGCCGGCTGCGCCTGCGATGGCGTTGATCAGAGTCGCGTACTGCGGAAGGGCAGCAGCGGCGATTTCAATGCCAGCGCCAGCAGCGAGGGTCAGAGCGTGCTTGGTTGAGGGTTCCGCGAGACGGGCCTTGAGGTAGCTGAAAAAAGACATTGTAAAACTCCTTTTGGTTAAGACTTCCAGTGGGTACCGCCAAACTCTCGGACAGCGAAGTATACAGCTTCTCGTTCAAAAGCGTTGACTCCGCCTTCGACTTCCATCATTTCGAGCAAAAGCTCGTCGCAGCGTTCACGGGGTAGGACTTGTGCATCGTAAAGAGCGTCGTGGATGTTGGCTGAAAGAGGGAATTTGCCAATCAAGGCGAAAGTTGCAGCTGTCCGGGGGATCGATGCGAGGTCGGTTTTCGTGCCAGCAAGGGCTGTGTGGATTACGCCATTCTTGTCCTGGTACCGACAGTCGGCGACCCGAGTCCAGACTACATTTCCGCAGCTGGAAAACTCTTTGCCATCGGTTTCGAGGAGAAGTTTGTCTAGGAATGGCATAGCTCACCGACCTCCGCTAAAAAGCTTCAGCAGCGCAGTGACCACGGCATTGAGGACGGCGTAGCCGGCTTTGCTGATGGGGTTTTGCTTGGGCTGTTCGTCGGCGGGCATTGGAGGATTCGTGTACTAGTGGACCGTCCATGAGCCAAGCTGAGACGAGGTTACCCAGTAGCCCGTGCCGTGAGCCTCGACACAGCTATAGTTGCCTGCAGCTGCAGAAGATGCGACATAACCGCCGCCCGTGCCGTTCGTGCTGGCGCTGGTGCCGGAATAGATGACGTCTGTCGTTTTCGGCAGCCACTTGACGACCTGGG
>Ga0116226_10006833_pt1 | contig 10265 bp, 6 predicted proteins | sample S1TSphfallax_FD_89692 | JGI IMG/M metagenome (GOLD analysis project Ga0116226, IMG submission 89692) | Host-associated microbial communities from peat moss isolated from Minnesota, USA - S1T2_Fa - Sphagnum fallax MG | ecosystem: Host-associated > Plants > Peat moss > Unclassified | place: USA...
GCCGCGGTCGGCCAGATCGCGCTCGCCGGGCTGTGGGCAGAGCTGTTCGCCGGGCACGGGCTGACCGCCGCGCAAGTCCTGCTGACGCTCGACGATCTCGAAGACCGACGCCGCTGGCTCAATGTCACCGCGACGCTCGGCACGTTGCTGGCGCGCGGCGCGGTGCCGGTGATCAACGAAAATGACACCGTCGCGACCGAAGAAATCCGCTTTGGCGACAACGACCGGCTCGCCGCGCGCGTGGGCCAGGCGGCCGAGGCGAGCGCGGTGCTGCTGCTGTCGGACATCGACGGGCTCTATGATCGCGACCCGCGCGAACCCGGCGCGACGCGCATCCCGGTGGTGCGGCGGGTGACGCCCGAAATCCGCGCCATGGCCGGTACCGGATCGGCATCGGGGCTGGGTTCGGGCGGCATGGCGTCGAAGCTGCAGGCGGCGGAGATCGCGGCGATGGCGGGCATCGCGCTGGCGATCATCGACGGGCGTCCCGAGCAACCGATTGCCGCCGCGCTCACGGCGGGCAGCGGCAGCGTGTTTCTCGCCCGCGCGCGCAAGGCCGCGCGCAAGGCCTGGCTGGGCGGGCGGCTGCGGATGCGCGGCACACTCCATGTCGATGCCGGCGCGGCCCAGGCGCTGGCGCAGGGCGCCAGCCTGCTCGCCGCCGGCGTGGTGCGGGTCGAAGGCCACTTCGTGCGCGGCGATGCGGTTGCCGTGGTCGGCCCGGCGGGCGAGGTGCTGGCGCGCGGCTTGTCCGAATACGACAATGCCGAATGCGTCGCGCTGGCCGGCCGCAACAGCCGCGACCATGCCGAAATCCTCGGCTACGCGCCGCGGGCGGCGCTGATCCATCGCGACCACCTGGTCCTGGTGTGATGGGGGCGACACGGCAGTCGGACCTGCTGGCGATTACCGGCGCGACCGGATTTGTCGGGCAGGCGGTGCTCGATGCGGCCGCTGCGGCCGGGCTCGAAGTGCGCGCGCTGACCCGGCGTCGGCAGGACCCCCGCGCCGGGGTCGAATGGGTGCAGGGCGATCTCGATGACGCGCGCGCGTTGCGCCGGCTGGTGACGCGCGCGAGCGCGGTGATTCACATCGCCGGCGTGGTCAACAGCCCCGATCCGGCGGTGTTTGAAGCGGGCAATGTGCGCGGCACGCTCAATGTCGTGAACGCTGCGCTGGCTGCCGGGGTCAACCGGTTCATCCACGTCTCGTCGCTGACCGCGCGCGCGCCCGAACTGTCGGCCTATGGTGCGTCAAAACGGCGCGGCGAACGCGTGGTCGCGGCATCGAGCCTTGACTGGACGATCGTGCGCCCGCCCGGCGTCTATGGCCCGCGCGACACCGACATGTTCGAACTGTTCCGGCTCGCGCGCAAAGGCCTGGTGCCGCTGCCGCCGGCGGGGCGCACCTCGCTGATTCATGTCAATGATCTGGCCGCGCTGCTGCTCGCGCTGGTGCCGGCGGGCGAGGCGGTCACCGGCGCGACGTTTGAGCCCGACGACGGCCGGCGGGGCGGGTGGTCGCATGTCGACATGGCGCGCGCGATCGGCCTGGCGGTGGGCCGGCGGCCGTTTGTGTTGTCGCTGCCGCGCCGCGTGCTCGAATGGGTGGCGCACGCCGATCGCCGGGTGCGCAAGGACGGCGCCAGGCTGACGCTCGATCGCGTCGGCTATATGTGCCACCCCGACTGGACCGTCAGCGCCGGAATGCAGCCGCCGCCCGAGCTGTGGCAACCGCAGATCGCCACCGATATCGGGTTTCACGCCACCGCCGCGTGGTACCGCGACATGGGCTGGCTCAAGTAGAGTCAGCCCGATTTCCGGGCGATGTAGACCTGGAATTCGGAAACGGTGATGATCTCCTTGAAGCGCACGTCTTCGACAATCATGCGCTTGTCGAAAATGCCGTAGACTTTGGCCCATTCGTCGAGCGCGGCGCAGCAGCGGGCGACATCGTGGTGCTGGGCATGGATCGCCGCCTTGAGGAAATGGGCATGCGCCAGTTGCGTGCGCACCGCCGGCGTGGTCACCTCGCCATGGCGCGCTGTCACCGTTTCGCATTCGGCCAGCGCGGCGGCGTGGTCGCCGCCTTCGGCCAGCGCTTCGGCTTTGCTGACATGGGCAAAGCAAACTGCTTCGGCATTGTCGGGATAGCGCGCCAGCATCAGATCGGACAGGCGGATGACGTCCTGGCGCGCTTTGGCGCGGTCGTGCTTTGCCGCGCGCGCTTCGCCTATGACGACGCGGTAATGCGTGATCGACCAGTCGGCCTCGTCGATCATGTGCGGCGTTGCGGCGTGGCGATGCGCTTCGTGGGCCGCCGGGGCAGGGGTCTGCGTGTCGACCTCTTCGACAACGGTGACGGTTTCAACCGGCGCCGGGGCGTGGTCGTGGTGGGCGTGGACGACGCGGGTGTGCGTGGCCGTGTCGCCTTGCCGTTCGACTTCGCGGCGCAGCAGCACGAGTTCGTCCCTGATGCGTTCGAGCTCAAGATCGCGTTGCCGCAGCTGCTCGGCAAGGCGCACGTCGGTTTCGGCGACTGGCACGGTTTCGTGGCGATGCGTGTCGTGGCGGGCGACCGCGGCGCCGGCCACTGCGCCGGCGGCGACCAGTCCGACATCTTCGACTATGTTTTCCGACGCTGGGCGGACGCGGTCGCGCGGGGTGCGGGTATCGCGCTCGACGTCACGGCGCAGCAGCGCGACTTCGTCGGTGATGCGTTCGAGTTCGATATCTTTTTGCCGCAGCCTGGCCTGCAATTCGGCCGCAGCCTCGGCCGCGTGGCGCGCATCGGCGGCCGAGCTGCGCGAATCATGGCGCACCCCGCGCAGCGCCCACAGCGCGAGCAGCAGCACCGGCACCGCCAGCAGGACCGCGAGCAGCGCGGCGAGCCAGCCCAGTTTGCCCAGCCAGCTGTCGAGATTGCTCGCCCTGGCATCGAGCATGTCGATGCGCTGGTTGAGCGCTACATCGTCCTTGCCGACGGCGTGGCCCGGCTGGCCTTTGGCAGATACCGTATCGGCCGCAGCCGAATTGGTATAGATATTGATCGTGTTGCCGCCGGCGCTGGTGGAGGTCTGGCTGTCGGCAGCGGGGCCTGCCGGCGGGGTGACCGGCGGGGAAGACGGCGGACTGACCGGTGGTGCGACTGGCGGGTGCCACCGGTTTGGCGGATGGTACGGCGCCGGCCGATAGGGCGGATGCCACGGCCGGTGCCAGCGCCCGCCGCCGCCGCCGCGTTCAATCGTGCAGACCGAGGCCGCATCGCAATCTTCGACGACAACCTTTTCGCTGATCACTTTTTCGGTGACATCAGCGTGGTCCGCGGCGCGGCACATGCAGGCGTGGTCTTGCGCCAGCGCGGGCACGGCCGAAACGCCCAGGATCGCAACAGGGATGATCAGGCGGCGATGCATGGCCGAACCATGCGCCCGCGCGCGTTGTTGTCAAATTATTAACCATGCTGGCGCCGAACGCGATCAGGTCTGTCCCGAAACGCGACAGTATTTGATCTTATGGCGCGGCCATGACCGCATTTCGTCCGCTTTCCTTGGCGACATAGAGCGCGGCATCGGCGGCGCGCAGCGCTTCGCGCGGGTTGGTATAGGCGAACACATCGGACACCCCGGCGGAAAACGTCACCTGGCCGATCGGATCGTCGGTCTTGCGGTTGACAAAACGCCGCGCGGCAAAGTTTTCGCGCACCGCATCGAGCTTGGCGCAGGCCTGCGCTTTGCTGAGGCCGCGAAACAGCAGCACGAATTCCTCGCCGCCATGGCGCGCGACATGGCAATTCTGGTTGCTCAGCCGGTCGAGCGTTTCGGCCACCGCGCGGATCACGCGGTCGCCGGTTTCGTGGCCGTGCCGGTCGTTGACCAGCTTGAAATGATCGATGTCGCAGATCGCGATGCACAGGCTGTCGATCTGCGCCTGCGCTTCGCGATAATGGCGCTGGTACGATGCCTCGAACGCGCGGCGGTTGGGCAGCCCGGTCAGATGGTCGATATCGGCATCGCGTTGCGCGCGGGCGAGCCGTTCGCGCAAATTGCGGGTTTCCTGCTCGCTCGCGCGGATATCGGATTCAAGCCGGCGGCTGTGATCGAGGATGGTGTGGGCAAAGCCGAGCATGTCGGTCAGGTTGATGCTTTCGGGCATCTGCGCCACGCGATCGACATGGTGCGCCAGCGCGGCGTTGCAATCGGCGGTGCTGGCGCGCGCGCTGTGCGCGGTATGGGCAAAACGGTCGAGCGAATCTTCGAGTTGCGCGATCATTGTGCGGATCGCCGATTCCTGGTCCTCTTGCCTGATCTGGCTGTCGAGCCAATCCTGCGTGATCGCCTCGCCCGCCAGCCGTCGTTGCCCGATTGTGCGCGCCAGCTGCGGATCTTCACCGCCGAACGCGGCATGCGCGATCAGCAGGTTGTGCGATGTCACCGCCAGCCGGTTCGACGTCAGGAATTCGGCGATTTCGGTGATCAGCCGTTCGTTGGCGCGTTCGATCGCTGACAGCGGGGGCCCGGGCACCGGTGCGTCGTCGCGCGCCGGCGATGCGGCATCGCCGTCGGTCGCCGATCCGAAAAAACGCAGGAAACGATGCGTCGTGGCAGTCATCAGGTCTGCTTTTCCGCAAGCTGGTCTCAAGACGCATCCCGCGCGGTCGTGCGGTTCGTCAGGAGACCCTTGCTAACGCACAGCGGTGCACATCGCTTTGGCATGCGCTAAGCATCACTACGACATAACCGGCGGTGCCGAATCGACCAACCAAAGTGAAGGCGCCAGCCGGCCGCTTTTTTGCAACGCGGTCTGCATATCATTGCGTTTGATCGGATAGCGGCACCTGGACGACAAAGACCCACGACACACGATCTTGCCGGGAGGCGAAAGTCAGCCGATGAATGCCCCTGCAGCATCACCGATCAGCGCGGGTACCGGCCGGGCCCTGGTCGTGCCGCGCGAAGCGACATTCGATCCGGCCGACCGCGCGATCCTGGCGCGGCACTGGTATCCCCTGGCGCGGCTGTCCGACGTGCCGGCGACACCCGGCGCGCACCCGCTGGCGGTGCGCCTGCTCGACCAGCGGCTGGTGGTCTATCGCAGCGGCGATGCGATGGTCGTCGCCAGCGAATTCTGCCCGCATCGCGGCGTGCCGCTGGCGCGCGGGACGATCACCGATGACGGGGTGCAGTGTCCTTATCACGGGCTGCGCTTTGCCGCCGGTGGCCGCTGCGTCCATGTGCCCGCGCATCCCGATCGGGCGATCCCGGCGCAGCTCAATCTGCCCCATTATCCGGTCATGCTGCGCTATGGCCTGGTGTGGACCTGCCTCGATCCCGGCCCGGATTCGGCGTTTCCCGATATGCCGCATTGGGACGAACCCGGGTATCAGCAGATCAATTGCCCGCCGGTCGATATCGCCGGATTTGCCGGGCGCCAGGTCGAAGGCTTTCTCGATGTTGCGCATTTTGCGTTTATCCACACCGCAACATTTGCCGATCCCGAAAAACGCGGCGTTCCCGCCTATCGCCCGCGGCGCACCGCATATGGCTTTGAAGCCGAATACTGGAGCACGGTGGGCAATTATCCGGCCGGCGCGGCGCAGACCGGGCCCGACGATTTCCTCTGGCTGCGCCATTTCCGCTGCACCCCGCCGTTTACCGCAACGATCGAAATTCATTTTCCCAACGCGGGCCGGCTGGTGGTGATGAACGCCGCCTCGCCGGTATCGGCACGCATGACGCGGATGTTCGCGCCGATCGCGCGCAATTTCGACCTCGATATCCCGGTCGCCGATGTCCACGCCTTCAACGCGCGCGTGTTCGAGGAAGACCGCATGGTGGTCGAAACCCAGGAACCGGCGATGCTGCCGCTCGACCCCGCCGCCGAAGCGCACCTGCCCGCCGACATGAGCGCGATGATGTACCGCCGTATGCTCAGGGAAATGGGGCTGGCGTTTTCGACGCCGGTTTGAGCGGGGGGTGTCAGGTCGCAAGAGCGTTCGGAGCGGTCGCTCACGTAAGTTTTATCGTTGAAAATCATATAAATTCCGTTCGTGCTGAGCTTGTCGAGCCGCAGGCCAGCGCCAGCTAAACACGCGCGATGCAGTTGATCTGCTTGCTGCCCCGCATTTTCTGGGCTGGCCTTGGCGCGCGTGCTTCGACAAGCTCAGCACGAACGGATCATTGGCAAGAACATTCTGCCGAGTGGACAGGAGCGCGCATCGCCAATCCTGCCGGTCCGCTGCCCTGCCGAGGATAAAAAAAGGCCGGCATTGCTGCCGGCCCTGGAAAGTTTGGGAGAGGATGCCTGAAAGGCCTGTTCCGTGTGGGGGCTGGCCCGATTCGTGGCAAATGCATGGTAAGCGCAAGCACATGCAAAAAATGCAACATTCATGAAATTGCGTCGTTATTATGTTATGACTGCTACGAAAAAAGGCGCTTGAGTTCGCGTTTGAGGATTTTGCCGTTGGCGTTGCGTGGCAGCGTGTCGGGGTGGAATGCGATGGCCACGGGCACTTTGAACGCGGCCAGCCGCTCGGCGACCCAGGCGCGCAGTTCGGCTTCGTCGGCGCTGTGGCCGGGGGACAGCTGGACGACCGCGGCGGGTTCCTCGCCCAAAGTGCGGTGCGGGATGCCGATCACCGCCGCATCTATCACGGCCGGATGATCATAGAGCGCGTTTTCGACTTCGGCCGAATAGATGTTTTCGCCGCCGCGAATAACGATGTCCTTGGCGCGGTCGACGATATAGCAATAGCCTTCGCCATCGATCCGCGCGAGATCGCCGGTGCGCACCCAGCCGTCGATGAATGTCGCCGCAGTGGCTTCGGGGTTGTTCCAGTAGCCTTTGACCACCATCGGACCGCGCGCCCACAATTCGCCGATTGCGCCGGTCGGCTGGTCGGCCAGCGTAGCGGGATCGACCACGCGCAGATCGGCCACCGCCACCGGCGCGCCGCAGCTGTCGGGGTGGGCCAGGTAATCGTCGCCGATCAGATTGGTCACGGTCGCCATCGTTTCGGTCATGCCCCAGCCGTTGCCAGGCCGCGCGCCGAACACCGTGCTGATCTTGCGCACCAGATCGGGCGCCGAGGGCGCGCCGCCGTAAGTGATCGCTTCGAGCGAGGACAGATCGTATTTTTCGCGATCGGGATGTTCGAGCAATTGCCAGGCGATCGTCGGCACCCCGCCGGCCAGATTGATGCGTTCGCGCTCGATCAGCGCCAGCGCCGCGCCGGCATCCCAGCGCCGCATGAACACCAGCGTGTTGCCGGCATGGATCGCGCCCATCAGGACCGCGCTGCACGCGGTGACGTGAAACAGCGGGATCGACACCAGCGCGGTGCGCGGGGCGGGCGGCGGCAGCGCTTCGCCCCGGCGCACCAGTGCCGAGGCCGAGACGTAGGCGCTCGACAGGATATTGGTGACAAGATTGCGATGCGTGCCCAGCGCGCCCTTGGGATGGCCGGTGGTGCCCGAGGTGTAGAAGATCGTCGCCTCGTCATCGCGCGCCAGATCGGCGGGCGGCAGATCGCGATCGGGCAGCGCGGCATAATCGCGCGGGCACCCGATTACGCTTTCCAGCGCGGTGACACCCGCCGCCGGGGCGTCGATGCGCACCCCGAACACGTGTTTCAGCGCCGGCAATTCGGGCAGCAACGGCATGATCCGGTCGAGCCGTTCGCCATCGGCGACCAGCGCGCAGGCGCCTGCGGTGCCCAGCCCATAGGCAAGTTCGCCTGCAGTCCACCACGCGTTGAGCGGCACGCAGATTGCGCCCAGCGTGGTCACCGCAAAGAACACCACCGGCCATTCGGGCAGATTGCGCATCGCCAGCGCGACGCGATCGCCACGCCCGATGCCGCTATCGCGCAAATGCTGGGCCAGCGTCGCGACGGCACGAAACCAGCCGTCAAAGCTGACGCGTTCATCTTCATAGACCAGGAAATCGCGCGCACCATGCGCGCGCCCGATCCGCGCCAGCGCGCCAAGATCGGCGGGCGCGTTTTTCCACGCGCGAAACTGGCGTCCGTGCGCGACAACCTGTTCCATCTCGAACGGTGCACCCGGCGCGCACAGCACCGCGCGCGCCTGAGCCAATGTCATCATCGCCTGTTCCATCACACCATGGCCTCGATCAGCGCCGGGCCATGGGCCGCCAGAGCCCGCGCCAGCGCCGCGCGAAACCCGGCGACGTCGTCGACACGTTCCGCTGGCACCCCCATGCCGGCGGCCAGCGCGCACCAGTCGAGCCGGGGGTGATCGAGGCTGAGCATTGCCAGCGCCTTGGGCCCGGGGTTTTGCACCCCGACGCGCGCCAGTTCGAGATTGAGAATGGCATAGCTGGCGTTGTTGAACACCACGGTCACCACATTCAACCGCTCGCGCGCCATCGTCCACAGCGCCTGCAGCGTGTACATCCCCGACCCGTCGGCCTGCAACGCGATGACCTGGCGATCGGGGCAGGCCACCGCCGCGCCGGTCGCCAGCGGCAGACCCTGGCCGATCGCGCCGCCGGGCACCGTCAGCCAGTCGTGCGGGGCTGCGCCCCTGGTTGCTTCGAACACGTCGGCGCTGGCGGTCAGCGCCTCGTCGGACACGATCGCCCCGGCCGGCATCAGCTCGGCCAGTACCGCGCCGATGGCATGGGCGTCCAATCGTTCGCCGGCGGCGGGCACCGTGCGCGCCTGGATGTCGGCGGGCTGTGCCGGCGCGTCGAGCCGATCGGCCAGCGCCGTCAACGCGGCCAGCGCATCCTCGCGCATCCCCGCCAGCCGGACGATTTTCGCAGCGGGCGGCGCCAACGCGCTTGGTTTGCCGGGATAGGCAAAGAACGCCACCGGCGGCTCGGTGCCGCAAGTCACGATGGTGTGACTGGCGGCGAGAAATTCGGCAGCCACTTCGCCAAAATAGGGCAGTTTGTCGATCGTCGCCCGGCCCGCGCCGCGTTGCAGCCGCGCGGGGAACGTCTCGCACACCAGTCTGGCGCCGGTCACCGCCGCGATCCGCCCCGCCAGATCGAGCGCATCGGCGCGCACCGCGCGGCCGCCGAGCAGCAGCACCACTGGACCGCTCGCGCTGCGCAAGGCATCGGCCGCCGCGCCAATTGCCGCATCGGGTGCGCGCGGCACCGGCGGCGCGGGGCGCGGCGCGACCGGTGCGGCGCCGGGGCTCCAGGCATGGTCGGCGGGCACGATCACCGTTGCCACTTGGCCCGGCCATTCCATCGCCGCGGCATAAGCTTCGGCGCCGGCCTGCGCCAGGTCGCGCGGCGATTTCGCCACGCGCACCCAGTCGGACATCGGGCGCGCGACGCCGGCGGCATCGGACGTCAACGGTGCGTTGAAATGAAGGTGATACGTCGCGTGATCGCCGACCATATTGATCACCGGCGATCCGGCGCGGCGCGCGTTGTGCAGATTGGCCAGGCCATTGGCGAGCCCCGGGCCGAGGTGCAGCAGCGTCACCGCCGGCTTGTCGGCCATGCGCGCATAGCCATCGGCGGCGCCGGTCACCACGCCTTCGAACAGGCCAAGCACCGCGCGCATCCCCGGCTGGCGATCGATCGCGGCAACCAGCTGCATTTCCGACGTACCGGGATTGGCAAAGCAGGTATCGACGCCGCACGCAGCCAGCGTGGCGACAAACGCCTCGGCGCCGTTGAAAGTCATTGCTGCACCGTCTCCCGCACAATTGCTGCGCCATGGTGCAGCGATGCGGCGCGGCGTCAAGCCTGCAAACGCGCGCAAATCCTGGTGCCGCTACGGCAAGGCCGATCGCAGCAACGCGACTGGCCCGCCGCGCAATGGCGACGGGCCAGTTCGGTCACCCTGTCCCTTGCGAAAGGACCGGGAATCAGTGGCGATCGGTGTGGATCGCCGCGCTGTTGGCGTTTTCTTCCCGGTTCAGGTTCTTCGCCTGCGCGCGGGTCAGGTGGCCGTGGTCGTGGTCGGCGCGCGCATCGGCGCGTTCCTGCGCGCGGATCGCATGATCGTCGGCGCGCAGCGCATGCGCCTCACCGCGGCTGAGCTGGCCATCACGCACGCCGGCAGTGATGCGGCGGTTCTGGTTGGCCAGGCGGTGGTTGATATGCGTGCGCGCCGGGTGGTTCTTTTGCCATTGCGTGGCAGCATTGGCGGCAATCGGGCTGATGGCGATGCCGACGAGCGCAAGGCTGGCGGCGATCCGGGCGAAACGGCCCTTGATGGTTGCACTATTCGACATGACAGGCACTCCCCTGAACATCGGCGCGGGTTCGCCGCCGATGTCC
>Ga0116226_10006834_pt1 | contig 10265 bp, 13 predicted proteins | sample S1TSphfallax_FD_89692 | JGI IMG/M metagenome (GOLD analysis project Ga0116226, IMG submission 89692) | Host-associated microbial communities from peat moss isolated from Minnesota, USA - S1T2_Fa - Sphagnum fallax MG | ecosystem: Host-associated > Plants > Peat moss > Unclassified | place: USA...
GGAGCTTGCCCTGTGCGAGCATCTCCGTGGCGATGTGCGAGCGGAGATCGCGGGTTTCGGGGTCGATGGTTTGGTACTCTTCTTCAATTCCTAAAGTGAAACTTGGACGCATCAGTTGCCCCTAATGGTTGGAAATAGGTCGGGCTTACAGCCCTGAGGTGGGGGTGGGCACGTAACCCGGGGCATTGCCCGGGCTGGTATAGGACGGGCCTTCGGCCCTGAAAGCTTCTTGCGCGATGGGACTGAAACTCGCCGAGGATTTCTACTTTGAAGCCGTTTCCTTCCTCGTCGTGGGCTTCTTCGTTGGGGCCATTTTTCCGACAGGAGTCGAGTTGGAGGAGCTGAGGAAGGTGGACCAGTTGAGACCAGCCATCGGTTTGGCGTTGAACTCCTTGGCTTTTTTGACGGCTAATTTGGCGACCTTGTCCACGATCCACTCGAAGTTTTCGTGGCCTACGGAGTGGACGTCGGCGTCGGGGGCAGGGTTCATGAAGTCGATGGCGTAGGGGATGCCGTCTTCGACGGCGAATTCGACCGTGTTCAGGTCGTAGCCGAGGGCGCGACAGAGGGTGAGGGCGTCCGCTTTGACGCGGGTGAGTAGGCCCTTGGGGTATTTCTGTGGCTCCAGCACGTAGCGGTGTTCGTGCGGACGGCGTGGGTCGTAGGCCATGATGTGCACGTCCTGCTGGCCGACGACGTAGCAGCGGAAGTACTCCTTGAAGTTGACGGCGGCCTGGAGGGTCATGCAGAGGTCGCGGGTTTGGTCGTAGGCGGCGAAGAACTCTGCGGGCGAGTGGACATGGAAGACATCGCGCCAGCCGCCGCCGTCGTGGGGCTTGAGGAAGGCCGGGAACTTGACGTAGTCGAAGATGGCGTCCCAGTCGAGCGGGTATTCGAGGTTGCGGAAGGATTGGGCGTTGGTCTGGGGCGGGAACTGCTTATGGGGGAGCAGGACGGTGCGGGGGACGGCGACGCCGAGTTTGGCGGCGAGGGAGTAGTTGAAGAACTTGTCGTCCGCCGACCACCAGAAGGGGTTATTGATGATCTTTGTGCCGGTGAGGGCGGCGTTTTTGAGGAAGCTGCGGTAGAAGGGCACGTCGTGCGAGATGCGATCGACGATGACGGCGTAGCCCGAGGGGTCGGCCATGGTGACGCCGCCGACGTGGAGGAACTCTGCGCGGATGCCGTCGATGTCGTAGGAGTTGATGCGCTCGACGAGCGCCCCGGGGAAGGTGTTTTCCTGGCCGAACAGTACGCCGATCTTCTTCATGGTTTCTCCTAAGGCTTACAGGTAGGTTTGGAGCATTTGATGCCACCACGGCCAGTCGTGGCCGGTGCCGTTGCCCCAGACATCGAGGCGGACGGGGATTCCGCGACCACGCATGACTCGGGCGAGGTGCTCGTTGGCGTTCCAGCACTGGTCGTGATCGCCGGTGGCGAGGACGTAGGTGTTCTGGCGGTAGCGGTCGAGGAACCAGTGGTCGCTCATGTTGGCGAGGTACTGGGGTGGCATATTGAAGTAGACATCCTGGTCGTGATAGCCGCGCAGGAAGCTGGAGACATCGAAGGCTCCGCCGAGGGCGAGCAGGCCGGTGAAGACATCGGGATGACGGAAGGCGAGGTTCGATGCGTGGTAGGCACCGAAGCTACAGCCAGCCGTGATCATTTTGGGGTTGTGGTTCCCACGGCGGATGAAGGGGACGACCTCGTCCATGATGTAGCGCTGGTACTGGAGCTGGCGGGCGATGCGCCAACGCGGGGGGACTTCGCGGTTGTACCAGCTTTCGGCGTCCACGGAATCGACGCAGATGAACTGGAGCTGGCCGTGCGCGACCTGGTGGCCGACGGCGGCGACCATGCCGCGATCTTCAAACTCGAAGAAGCGTCCGCAGGAGGTGGGAAAGACCAAAACGGGAAGGCCGCCGTGACCGAATACGAGCAGCTCCATGTCGCGGCCGAGAGCAGGGCTGAACCATTTTTCGTAGACTCGGTGCATGGGGCCTTTCGTTTGGGGCGGGTTCGCGGTTTCGGCGGAAATGCTCTACTCTGACGTAATCCTAGCTGAAACTTTGGCAAATCGGAGCGGGACGAGGATTGAAGATTTCTACGATGCACAGTGAGACTCACCCGCACAGCCTGTTCCCGCAGGTCGTAGACCTGGACGTGCCGGATTTTAAGCCGGTGGAGGATGCGTCTCTGTATGACGAGGCACCCGAGGGGCGGGTGTTTTTGTACGAATTTCATTCGGCGATTCTGCCCGATGACAGGCGGGTGACCGTCTATGTTCCGCCACACTATTTTATTGAGCCGGAGCGGCGCTTTAGCGTGATGTATTTGCACGACGGGCAGAATCTGTTTGATCCAAGGACATCCTATGTGCCGGGACGGACATGGCGTGCGGGGGCGACTGCTGACCAATTGGCGATCGAGGGGGCGATGGAGCCGGTAATCCTGGTGGGGATCGCCAATACAGGTCTGCGGCGCATGGCGGAGTACACGCCGACGCGGGATTTCCGCATGGGCGGCGGCGAGGGGGACCGGTATGGGCGGCTGATTGTGGAGGAGTTGAAGCCGTTTGTGGATGCTCACTTCCGGACGCTGCCGGGGGTAGAGCATACGGGGCTGGGCGGATCGTCGTTGGGTGGGTTGATCAGTCTGTATCTGGGGCTTGCGTATCCCGAGGTGTTTTCGCGGTTGGCCGTGCTTTCGCCGTCCATCTGGTGGGACCACCGGAGCATTTTGCAGTATGTTTTGCAGTTTGATGCGCTGGGGCGAGCGTTGCCACGGATCTGGTTGGATATTGGGCTGGCGGAAGGGGCTCGTCACGTGCGGGATGTGGAAGTGCTGGAGCGTCTGCTGGTAAAGCGGGGCTGGGTTCCAGAACGCGATCTGCGCGTGGCTGAGGTGGAGAGAGCAGTACACGATGAAGGAGCATGGGCAGACCGTCTGGATGAAGTATTTGCGTTTTTATTCCCGTTTTGTTCCGTTTGAGATATCTGGAAACGACATTTCGCGTTATGATTTGACTGGACTTGCTTTTGTTCTCCGGGCGACATAGAGGATTTGCTCTTTTCGTCTGTTTGCGAGATACTTGCTAAGTTTGGTTTCGCCTGTCTCAGGCACAGTTTCAGCACGCAAGTCGAACGTTGTTTTTCTGACCGCAGGGCGGCGTAGCTCCCAGACCATATCCGATTTTTGAGAGGTTTTCCCCAGTGTTGATGATTCGTCTATCGCGCGTTGGCGCACGCAAGCAGCCCCACTATCGCATTGTTGTCATTGAGAAGGATCGCGCCCGCAATGGTCGGTCCGTGGAAGTCGTTGGCACGTACAACCCGCGCACGAACCCTGCTTCGGTTGATTTGAAGCGTGAGCGGATTGAGTATTGGACCAGCAAGGGTGCACAACTCTCTGAGCGTGTCGGCAAGTTGGTGAGCGCTGCACCCGAGAGAGCACCGGAAGTTGCTGTTGCGGCCTAGTAACCGGCTGGGGTAACCAAACCGTTATCAGGTTAGGTGTCGAAGGTTTTCGTAAATGCAATGTTTTCAGCATGCGCAGTGACTCATGGACGTATGCTATCGATAACTCTAGAAACACCCGTTCGATAAGCTCATTGCTATTTGGGTTCAGCATCCACCTCGCATTCGGGATTTTTACACGACTGCGTCAATGGACGGAGTGATTGTTGGCTGGTAATTTCTGCAAAGACAGGAAACCACAACAGCGGCACAATTCTGGAACATTTCTCCCTTGAGGTATGCGGTTGAGCTCTGAAGAGTTACAGAAGCCCCAAGTCCCATCGATCATCAGCCTTATCACTGGAATTGCGAGAGCATTAGTGGATGAGCAGGATGAAGTATCGGTGGAAGCAGTGAATGAAGGAACGAGCACCTTGTTACGCTTGCGTGTTTCGCCCTCGGACCTAGGAAAGATCATCGGTAAGCAAGGTCGCACGGCGCGTTCGATACGAACGATCCTAGCGGCTGCGAGCATGAAAGCCCAGCACCGGTATGCGCTCGATATTCAGCAAGTTGGTGCGCCTCCAGGGCGCGGGTTCAGCGAGCCTCAGGACGGCTAGATTGGACTGGCAGACAGGGGTAGGCTGGCCTTGTGGTTGGTCTGCTCCTTTTTGTTTTGGCGAAGCCTGTATGCTGCCAGTATGAGCAAATCGACCGAATCTGTGGAAGAGCCGATGGCTGAGTTGCAACACGAGTGGACCGTTCTAGCTCATCTTCTGCGTCCACAGGGGCGTAAGGGTGAGGTTCTGGCGGAGTTGTTGACGGACTTCCCTTCCCGGTTTAGCGAGCGCGAGCAACTTTATCTAGCCAAACCCGACTACAGCGGAACGGCGGAGGCGGCGCGGCCGGTTCGGGTAACGGGGCACTGGTTGCCAGTGGGACGCAACCATGGTCGGGTCGTGTTGACGATTGAGGGCGTGGAATCGATTGAGGCGGCAGAGTTGCTGGCTGGGCTTCAGGTGATTGTGCCCGTTGCTGCTCGCGTGGAGCTTCCTGAGGACGAAGAGTACATCGACGACCTGATCGATTGCTCGGTATACGACGGGGATTTACTGATTGGGACAGTCACCGGGGTCGATTTTCCAACGACTGCGGATGGCGCTCGACGGCTGAACGATGCAGCCCCTCTTTTGACAGTCGAAACAGCAGATGGGGATGAGGTTCTGATTCCGTATGTGCAGGCGTTTTTGGTCTCGCTCTCGACCCAGGCGCGGGAGATTCGGATGAACTTGCCGGAGGGTTTGCTCGACTTGAACCGGACGGCGAAGGCCTGAGGGTAGGGATGCGATTCGATATCATCACGATCTTTCCTGAGTTTTTTGCTGGGCCATTCAGCCATGGCGTGCTGAGCCGTGCGCGGAAGCATGGGTTGGTGGAGTTGGTTCCGCATGATTTGCGAGCGTTTACCCATGACCGGCATCGCACGGTGGATGACAGGCCATTTGGCGGGGGCGAAGGCATGGTGATGAAGCCGGAGCCGATTTTAGAGTGTTTTGCGACGCTGGGAGTGCCGGCGAAGCCTGAGCGGGATGCGAGTCGAGAGACGGTGGTGATGCTTTCGGCGCAGGGGAGGCCGTTTACGCAGGCGGTAGCAGCGGAGTTGGCTAGGCTGGATCGGGTGGTCTTTCTGTGCGGGCGGTACGAAGGCATCGACGAGCGGGTGAATGAGCTGCTGTGCGACCGTGAGCTTTCGATTGGGGATTATATTTTGTCGGGAGGCGAGCTGGCCGCGGCAGTGATGATTGATGCGGTGGTGCGGTTGCTTCCGGGGGTGCTGGGGAATCCGGATTCGGCGAAGTTTGAGAGCTTTGGGGCCGAGGATGGCGGTGCCGCGTATATGCCGGGGGACGTGCCGCCCTCAACCCATGGTGCCGGGGGATTGCTGGATTACCCGCACTACACGCGGCCAGCGGAGTTTGGTGGGCTCTCCGTGCCCGAGGTGTTGCAGGGTGGGGACCATAGCGCGATTCGTCGTTGGCGGCGGGAGCGATCGCTCGAAAAGACATGGCGCAACCGGCCTGACTTGCTGGAGAAAGCTGTCCTGAGTGCGGAAGAGCTGCGTTTTGTGGAGAAGCTTGGGTCTCAAACGGGAGGATGACTGGCGCTTTTTCCTTGGAAACTCAGGATTTTGTTCGAGCAATACAAGTTTCCTGCAAAGCGTTCCATTCGTTGCAACTAATGTGTACTAGTGTGCGCGTAGAATCTGCCGTAAATCAATGGAGTGGCGTCGGTTGCCTTCTTTTGAGGGAAACTGTCGCTGTGTACGCGATTCCCTCCTATGAGGCGGCCCCATGTCAGGTTTACCGATACCTTCCTGCTCTTCCTGCCGCGATGGCATTGAAGTTCCCTTTCCCTTCACGATGTCTTTCCAGCCGATTGTGAACGTCGATGCTGGCTCCGTATTTGCCTATGAGGCACTGGTCCGGGGGCCACACGGCGAGGGCGCTGGGAGTATTTTGAGTCAAGTGACAGAAGCGAACCGGTACGCGTTTGACCAGACTTGCCGGGTGAAGGCCATCACGCTTGCGCATGAATTAGGGCTTGAGGCGACTGGGGCGCGGCTTTCCATCAACTTTATTCCTGGTGCGGTGTACTCTCCGGCTGCATGTATCCAGTTGACGCTGCGGACGGCGCGGCAGACCGGATTTCCGTGCGAGCGGCTGATCTTTGAGATTGTGGAGCAGGAAGAAGTGGTGGATCGGAGACATCTGCGCGGGATTGTGACCGAGTATCGTCGGCATGGATTCAGCATGGCGATTGATGACTTTGGGGCCGGTCACAGCGGGCTGAGTCTGCTGGCGGACTTTCCGGCCGATGTTTTGAAGCTCGATATGGACATGACGCGGAACCTGCATCAGCGGCCCCGCGCACGGGTGATTGTGCGTCAGATTGTGGCGCTGGCAGACCGGTTGGGAACATCCGTGGTTGCCGAGGGAGTGGAGACCATCGAGGAATATGAGTCGATTCGAAGTTGTGGAATCTCTCTGATGCAAGGATATTTGCTGGCGCGGCCTGGTTTTGAGTGTCTTCCAGCGGTGACGATGCCGGGTGCGGTCGGGGTGCAAGGGGGTGTTGCGGAGTCAACATTTGAGCTTGCTGTACTTTAATGCGGGTTTTGGTGGATTTTGGTGTAAACTGAAGACTCGATTTCTGAACAGGAAAGTTGTTATGTCCATCCATCCAATCATGCAAAAACTGGCCGCCCAACATGCGCGGACAGACATCCCTGCGTTTGCACCGGGCGATACGGTTCGCGTGCAGGTCAAGATCAAAGAAGGCGAAAAAGAGCGTCTTCAGGCTTTTGAAGGCATGGTCATTGCCTGCCGCAAGGGCCCCCAAGGCACGTTTACCGTTCGCAAGATGAGCTTCGGCCATGGCGTGGAGCGTATCTTCCCGTTCAACTCCAAGGTTGTGGATAAGGTTGAGAAGATTCGTTCGTATCAGGTTCGTCGTTCGAAGTTGTTCTACCTGCGGGCGCTGCGCGGCAAGGCTGCTCGCCTGAAGGAAGTGGAGCGCAAGGTCGTCGCTTCGGCGTAACTTGCGTTGCAACGCAACCATCATCCAGAACCCCACCACTGTTGCAGAGTTTGTGCACATTCGGTGGGGTTTCTCTCGTTCCGCTGTACACTTTTGGGATGGCGATTCGTCTTCGGAGTGGAGTGGAAGCTGGGTGTTCGGATCGGCATGAGCGTTCCCTTTGGGCTGCTGGATTTCGATGGATCGCCGGGGTAGATGAGGTGGGGCGTGGCGCGCTGATTGGGCCGGTGGTTGCAGCGGCGGTGATTCTTCCGGCAGATTGCGCGGCGCTGGGCAGCGATGGGCTGACGGATTCGAAGAAGCTGACAGCCAAGCGGCGGGCTGCGCTTGACCAAAAGATTCGAGAGGTTGCAGTGGCGTTTTCGATTGCGGAAGTGGATGCGGCCACGATTGATCGGGTGAATATCTATCAGGCCACCCGGCTGGCGATGGTGCGCGCGGTGGATGGGCTGGCGGTTGCGCCGGACCATCTGCTGATTGATGCGATGCGTCTGGACCATCGGTGCGGGCAGACTGCGCTGATTCATGGCGATGCGTTGTCGCTCTCGATTGCGGCGGCGAGCGTGGTGGCGAAGGTGTACCGGGATGGGCTGCTGGAGCGGATGGACGCGGAGTTCCCCGCCTATGGGTTGGCGGCGCACAAGGGCTATGGGACGGCCCGGCACCTGAGGGCGTTGCGCGAGCATGGACCGTGCTGGCTGCATCGGCGGAGCTTTGCGCCGGTGCGGGCGAGCCTGCGGGCACAGGAGGCGGCATGAGCCAGAGGCTGCTGTGTGTGGTGGCGCATCCGGATGATGAGTGCTTTGCGTTTGGCGGTGCGCTGGCGCTGGCGGCGAGGCGCGGGGTTGAGGTTTCGGTGGTGTGCCTGACGGACGGGCAGGCGGCGGCGAATCGGGGCAGTGCCGAGAGTTCGGCCGAACTGGGGCGGATTCGCCGGGAGGAGTTTGTGCGGTCGTGCATGGTGCTGGGTGTGGCGCATGATGAACTGCTGGACCACCAGGACGCGCAGCTTGAGTTTCTGGATTTTTCCAAGGCTGCGGGTGAGATTGTGGCCCGTATCCGGGCATTTCGACCGCAGGTGGTGGTGACGTTTGGGATGGACGGTGCGTTGAATACCCACCCCGACCATACGATGGTTTCGGCGATTACGAGCGCAGCGTTTCACTGGGCGGCTTCGGCGAAGCGGTACCCGGAGTTGGGGCCGACTCACCATGCGGACCGGCTGTTTGTGCGGTCGGCGAGCTTTACGCTGGAGGGTCGGCCAGAGCCGATGCCGATTCCGTGGACGCTGGCGCTGGATGTCCGCGAGGTGATGGAGGTGCAGGCTGCGGCATTTCGTGAGCATCGGTCCCAGGCTCCGCTGCTGGAGCGGACGAAGGATTTGTTCGCCGAGCATGGAAAGTTTGAGTACTATGCGCTGACGGCGGCTCGGGAGCCCCAGGCAGCGATACAGTTGGACGATATGTTTGCAGGAATTAGCGGCGATTAGGGCGAAGGTTCTGTTGGTTCGTGCCGATGCACCCTTTGGGGTGTGCCGATGAAGCGGTCGAAGTTGATGATGAGCCTGTTGCTGGGGTTGTTGGTGTGCGGGGCCGGTGGGCTGTGTGGCCAGACGACGGTTGTGGGCGACTGGCAGACTACGGTTGGTGCGGTGGTGCATGTGTTCCCTTGTCGGGATGCGATGTGCTTCAAAATTGCGCGTTTGGCGCCGACGCGGGTTGACCCCAAGGACGGTAAGAACAAGGATTCTGTGCTGCGGTCGCGGGAGCTGTGCGGCCTGACGATTGGGTCGGGCTTTCGTGCTGATGGGCCGGGGCACTTTGCTAGCGGTGAGGTGTATGACCCGGACTCAGGCCATAGCTATCAAGGGACAATGACGCTAAAGGACGGCAAGCTGGAGATGCGCGGATACGTCGGCATCTCGCTGTTCGGAATCACGCAGACTTGGAATCGGGTTCCGGAACGGTCGTATGCTGGGTGCCGATGAATCCTTGTTCTTTACACGGCTCTTTACACCGGGCCAAGTTTGATCCATGGGCCGGTGGGGAGTTCGGCGTGGATGGGGTCGCCGGGGCGGACGGGGCCGGTGGTGAGGACGATGGACATGATTCCGGCTTTGCGGAGGGTTGCGCCGTCGGGGGATTTGCCCATGCAGGCCTTCATGAGGCCGGGTTGGAACTGGTTGATCTGGACGCAGGGGGTGCGTAGGCCGGTGACCTCAACGACGGCGGTGGGGCCGAGGTGGAGTCGGGTGCCGAGGGGGAGGTTGAGCAGGTCAAGGCCAACGGTGGCGATGTTTTCTCCGAGTTGGCCGGGAGTGACGGTGAAGCCGGCGGCGGCGAGCTCGGGGAAGAGTTCGGTTTGCAGCAGATGGACCTGACAGAGGTTGGGGGCGTGTGGGTTTTTCTTGACCAGATAGCGATGGCGGACGGTGGCTCCGGCGTGGGCGTCGCCTTCGACGCCGAGTCCGGCGAGGAGGGTGATTTCTTGCACGCACGGCTTGCTGAAGGAGTGCTTTGGGCTGCGGCTGACGGCGATGACAGAGCCTTCGATGGGTTGAGACTCAGGGTTTTTCGGCATAGGCACCCCCCCTCCCTATGGCATAGGTAAATTCTTCAAAACAAACAACTTGTATACAAATCCGGAAGCGCGTTTAAATGATGAAACCTCGGGGTTGGCCGAGGTCTGTTTTGGTTCCAACTTCTATTTAAATGATAGCAGGTTGAGGGGGGTAAACATGCCAAATACTTTTGGGGATTTTCTTGTTTGGAATGAGTGGGTTAGGGGAAATTGGGCATCGTGGGGGGCTTGACAAGGTTTTCCACAGGTGGAGTGACCCCCTGAAGTGAGACAGGATAAAAAGTCGCCATTTTGATCGGTTTGAGAATGTCATGGCTGGCGTGTTTGGCAAGCGTTTGACCTATGGTGAACTTACGGGCGCACGACTGGCACACTAAGCGGCGGCAAGGGCTAGGCAAGCACCATTAGCCCTTTGCCGGTCGCACAGATGGTCGCTTTGTTATAGTCTTGTCTTTCAACGATTCTTTTGGCGTTTTGAGAAGCCGGGACATTCCTTGCTCAAAATTCTTTATTGCCAACTTGCCTTCGTGGTATTCGTGTTTCGTATATCCCTCATTCCGAGCATAGAGCATGTCACGTCGTAAGAAACCGAATCCCGACCACGACGCCACAGACGCAGGCAATCAGATAGCC
>Ga0116226_10006835_pt1 | contig 10265 bp, 4 predicted proteins | sample S1TSphfallax_FD_89692 | JGI IMG/M metagenome (GOLD analysis project Ga0116226, IMG submission 89692) | Host-associated microbial communities from peat moss isolated from Minnesota, USA - S1T2_Fa - Sphagnum fallax MG | ecosystem: Host-associated > Plants > Peat moss > Unclassified | place: USA...
AAGAATTCAAATTAAAAGTTCAGTTAATTTAATTTTGGGTGTTGGTTTTAATAAAGGACTTTTGATCTTGACAATAATTCTTTTAGAAATAATTGATTGTGTAAAGGACTAAGCTAAGGACTCCCTTAATAAAATAAATTTGATGGGAAAAAAATTGAAATGATAGTAACCTACCACGCACACTTGAAAACAGTCACAAGTCACAATTTAAAATTTGTGGAATTTGAAATGCTTACAAATTCAAAGTATCTTTTTTAAAAAAATTCAAGAATCTTTTACCACATGTAAATGGGGTGTAATGTACATTACATACAAAAAAATAATTAAACTTATGATACAAGAAACTAAAACCTAAAATAGTTAGCATATTTTGGTAGGATTTTAAATTATGATCATTTCTTAAAATTAAACATAAAATTTAATAAAATGTGCACATTTTTATAAAAACATTATTCAGCAATTTTATATATATTGGAACAATTATGAGTATTTTCAATAATGTTGCAAAACATTTCACTCAAAAATTCCTTTTTATGAAAAGGTCAAAATTACCACAAAAGGACCTATACTCCTTGGGTCCTTTGTCATTGTTGGCTCATTTGATTGTGGTTTAGCCCCAATCCTTGGCATAATAAACATCTCTTTGCTTAGGTAACCAAGATCCCGTAATATATACATAAAAAATACATTGTCATGCATAAAAAATTGATGCCAATTTGTATGCAACTCAAACTACTATAAGATGGTAACATCACATTAATAACTTGGATACCTAAAATCCAATTAAATGACCAAGCCTCAATGATCAACAACCACAATGTTGTTCATCAAACACATTTTCTTTCACATGTTGGACCAAACCTTAAGGGCTACACCATTTCAAGGTTTGTGAATATTGATGAATGTGCCATCAATGAGCCCAATGTAACCTTGGAACTCTAGGATGGTGGTGAGCAAATCAATCTACTCCTATATTATGGGTCACCAAATCTCATCCCCAATTGCATCATTGATGCAACATGAAGTGAAAATGGCATCATCACAAACTACATTTTTCAACCAATTCCATAAAAGTGCATCATACATGTAAATGTTGTGATGTTTCATGTACAAAATGAAATATAAAATGTGTTGCTCATAGGAAAATTTTGAAAGACACCTAGTGTTCAAATGGGGTGATAACTTATAAAACCCAACTTTTCATTTAAAACTTTTTAAAACCAAAATTTAAACCCAAACCCTTAAAACTAAAATTCTACTCTAAACCTTAGATCCAAACCCTAAAATTAAAACTTTAATCCAAACCCTAAACCCAAATTCCTAAAATGAAAACTCTCATTTTAACCCCCAAACATGAATTTTTAAACCAAATTATTAATCCAAACCTTAATTTCAAATCCCAAAACTAAAAGCTTCATTTTAATCTTTAAAATAAACACCTTGATCCAAACCTTAAATTCAAACCCCTAAAACAAAAACCTTAATCCTAACCCCTAACATTAAAACCATCATTTAAACCTTAAACTCAAACCCCTAAAACTAAAACCCTAAACCTAAGCCTTAGAATATAAATGTTAATTCAAACCTTAAACTTGAACTTAAAAACAAAAACCTTAAAGGGTGAAAGCATGAATAGGTGGATTGTTTGGACTATCACACTTTTAATTTTTTTGGATTATGACGTGCTCCAAGTCCCAAGTTAAGCCCAAGATGGGCCTTAGTTTCTAAAACAACAAAATTGTGGGGACTTGAGGGCACACTCCCAGCTCTCAGCACTAAAAGGGGTAGAGGGGCGTGCTAAAGCTCTGGGATGGGACTAGGAAGAGGGACAAGCTTTAGTTACTTACTCGAACCTGCATCAAGCCAACCAACAAGTTGGTTAGTTCACATTCTGGAGCACCAAAGGTGCTAAGACAAGCCACAGGTAACTCTAGACTCACAAGACTCACCACGACCCGGATTCGGGGGAAGCCACCACCTTCCCCCATATAATATTTTCTGCATTACTCCGCGGCACCCACATCCGAATGGCTTTTTGTCTCGGGACTCCCAAGGAGGAGTCCCAAAATTGCCCGGTTTGGACTCCTAGGACTTTGTGAGTTCATAACTTTTTGCTTAGACCTCTGATTGGATGAGGTTTAAAGCAAACTTGTAGCTCTCCTTGAGAGCTTTCCAACGGTGTGTTGCACTCCACTTGCACACACCGGGGTCGGGTCGATTCCCAACTTTTAGTGGTCGGGAGTCAAATTGCCAGTTTGACTCCCGACCCTTCTTTTTGCCATAACTTGTGTTGTAGATGTCCAAATGGCTCATGTGAGGCCATTTTCGACATGTACACTTTGATAACTTTCCAATGATATGAAAAACACCTTAAGGTGAGGTGTTTTGACACCTACAATCAAACTCTGAAGTTTTGGGAGTCCCGAAGGACTCCCAAGTCCCCATTTCGGGAGTGTGAGTGTCATCATCACACTCTTCCAAAAGTGGGGTTACGACAAATTACATACAAACGTAAAATTTACAGCCATATTCAAAATTTACATTGTCAATTTTTCAATTATTCATGTTGTCATAATCTTTAATAAGAATCTTAAAAAAAAATTGGATGAATACTAAGAAGATTCTAAATTTGTAATGGACTTTTGAAATGACAACACTATGTCAAATGTTTATCACACAACAAAATGAAAAATTTAAACTCAAAATAATGTAAATTTTAAAAAATAAAAATAAAACATCATCAAATGAAATGTTTATTAGTGAAGTGCATTGAAACTTTCTTAATTTATATATATTTTATTTATAAAAGTTTTAAATGACATGATTGTTGTAAATCTTTATCTTTGAAAGTCCATTTCACATTTTAAAAAATAATCTTTTACATGGATTTTTTTATCAATCACATGTTTAGAATTATTCATAAGTTGGTTTATTAATATTTATGATTAAAAACATACGGGATAATTATAGGACTTATGGTTTGATAATTGTTAAAATTGCAAAAAAAATCGTTAGTGTTAGATTATGGACTCTCAGACGCACTTTTGAGCCACCTAACCATGCTTTCAAAGCTAAATCCAAACCTTAAAAATAAAATCTTAATCCTAACCCCTAAAATTAAAACCTTAATCCAAACCTTAATTTCAAATTTCAAAAATTAAAATTTAATCTTGACCCTTAAAATTAAAACCTTAAATCTAAACCCATGAAACAAAAATCCGAATCTTAACCCCTAAAATTAAAACCCTAGTCCAAACCTTAAAGTTGAAGCCCTAAAACTAAAACCCTAATGGGCACCCCCATCCTTGGGTGGGACCATTAAGAACCATTTCACCAAAATTCAAGGACAAGTAGACCTACTTTAGTTTAATTAAAAAATTAATCTTCTTAAATTGCAATTTTATTATTGATTTGCACCACATGGGTTTTGTGTTCCCCACCTATGTATACACTATGGAAAAATTGTTGACACTTACATAAATTACAGAAATTCTTAAATTCTTAAAATGTTTTGGGTTTGGATTATGGGTTTGGTTTATGATTTTGGATTAAGATTCTGGTAACCCCTATATACACCTAAGTATGTAATCTTTAGTAAGGATCTTTTACAAGTATTTAATACATGTTAACATCTAACTAACAAAATACTACAAATTAATACTTATAAAAATTATATTTGTATTTATTACATGTTAAAAATAGCCTTTATATAATCTCGCAAGTATTTTCTAAATATCCCTTGACTTAGGAAATCCTTAGGTAAGAACCTAAATAACCCCTTAGATTACCCCTAAATAATCCCTTATGTAATCTTACAAACAATCCATAAATATCCCTTAACTTAGGAAATCTTTAAGTAACCCCCAAATAACCCCTAAGTACTTTTTAAATACTTTCATAAGTACTCCCTAAATGACCCATGGGTAGGTAAGTAGATAAAATGTTCTTAGGTAGGTAATCCCTAAATAAATAGTTTTTTCATGGGTTTATAACCTACAAGTAAGAAGATAGATAGGTCTAACCTAGTTAATCCTTATTAGGTAACCCCTTATTAAATAACATTTTAGTCTATGACAACAAAAGTAAACCATCATTTGTGATTAAAAAAGTGAGGTAATCATTTTTGAGAACTGTATCTTGTGTTTTGATGAGTAGTCTTCATTTTTTTGCACGTTTCTAAGTAAGTTAAGAAGGGAAAATAAATGGGACAATCAGAATCAAAATTAGGCTGACATTGAATATTACTTTATGGATAAGTTTAATATGTGTTGAGTTTATTTCCTAGATACTTCATACTTAATGTGGAGATTCAATAATATTATTTAAGATGTCCACTGATTTTAGGCTAATTGTATCCATATGACTATCTAAAGTTTCAATGCCCAATGAATGTATATAGGTAGTCTAACTACATTCCTCCAAATAGGAGCAAGTACATATTTAATACTAAGTACTATTAGTGCAAACTGGTCTATCTACTACTAGTGCAAACTAGTCTATCAAAGTGAAAGATTTGGCTCCTCCATCCTTAAACATCTACAATGAAGGCAGCTCCACCCTATGAAGTGATAGAAATGTGCTTGTGATCCAACATCAATGGCCTTGGGGCATTAACCTATGCCCTTTTTTTTCAGGAGCCTTTTTCCCTTTAATCCTTTAGCCACAATCTATTTTTTATGAACCTTTTAGCAAAAATTCACACAAGAAAAATAATTTGCACCCATTGCCTGCCATTTATTCATGTTATGAACAATTTGGTTGAATTTAAATTTAAGATGAGTTCACATCATTGTGAAGCTCATCCACATTTTTTAGATCTTTATTTCACGATTTCAATCACATCCATTGGTACAAAATACAATTTTGAAATATGGGACACACTAGCATAATCTTGCAATGTGGGCAGCCTAATAAATCCATGTTTATGGGTTCAAGATTAATTGATTTTCAAGTGTTTGGATTTCGTAAACTATGATTTTTTGTGTAGAATATCTCAATTTTAATGTTTGAAGTTGTTGCTCCATCAAATTCTTCCTACCAAACCTATATAAATCTTTAGGGAAATTCAAAATATTGTGAAAAGATTTCATCCCATTGAATTCTAGTACACTCCCAGCTTTATTTATTTGAAAAAGTTTGGTCTAGTTTTTTTAATGTGGTGTGATTTCTATGATTTGAACAACTACTTGTATGTTGATGCATTTTGCCCATGATAGGGGCATTAGGACCATAAAACATGAGGCATAATTACAACCAATGTTTTATTTTTATTTTTTTTCATTGGTAGAAATGAACCTACAACCAATGTTGATTAATTCCCGTTGGATACTTGGTTCAATTTCTAGGTACCCAAATTACATTCCTTACACATTGGAAACACTAGAATCAACCTAGAATCAACCTTCTAGTACAAAATTGAAACCAGACCTTGGAACCAATCTCTTACCAAATCCAAACCAAACCACAACCTCAATATACGTCTTTAATGCAAGTTCCAATTTCAAGCACACATAACTTTTTGTGATTTCCCTTGAAAGAGAGAACTTTGGCCAATTGGTTGGCTTGCATCAATAAGAGTCTCTTCACCAAAAGGTTATTGCCCCTAGTTTTATGCCAATCATTTCAATGAAATTTAATCCATTTTATAAGGCAATTGAGAGCAACTTTTTTTTTCAGTGAAAATTCATTTTTTTCAACTGCATGCCAAGTTTCATGAACCCAATAAGAGGATCCATTAGTTCAAAACTTGCCTTTTTCAAGAACACCCAATGTTTAGGGTTTAGTGTCATCATGTTAAGGAGGATCATAGTGATAGGTTTCATCATCATGTCAAAGCTATGTCTATAAACATCATTGAAAATGTCAAGTAGCACCATCGAATTCGTCAAAGTTCCACCATCAATGACAAATGAATCACCATATTTTTTATTAGAATGTTTCATCAAATTTTTCCATTAAAGTTCATTGTTAAGGATTTTGATCATGATTATGTACAATTTCACAATGTTTTCAACTTGTATGTGCTTCAAGTTGTTAAAGTTTGGAACGTCTTTTATTGCCTTACTTCATTGTATATTTGTTGCACTTTGCACATTAAGTTTGTGCAAGTTATGAAGTTGCAAAATGTGATTTTGTTGTCCTTCACTATGAAATGACATGAAGTGGGTAACATTTTGTGTGTGTGTTTAATATTAGGTGAACATTGACCAAGCCACAAGTAGCCTCCAAAATCACAAGCTTTAGAAACTAGACTTGTCATTTGTTTGTCATGTCGAAAATTGAAATTCAATTGTGACATTACCATGCATTGTTGCAACATTACAACAATCAAACACAACATTGCCACTTGTTAACTTTTTCAACCCTAAATCAAAAAAATTAGCTTCTCAAGTTATAATACATATAAAAGTTAAAACATGAACAAGGTGAATCAAACTTTTTGTGTCTAGTGTTTTTCTTTGATCCAATCTTGTTGCTAACACACACTATAGTGCACAATGTGTTGCAAAGTGCAATCGACAAGCTATAATCATCTTCTTTGTCATGTAATTAGAATCAAACTCCTTGGAACTTGTCTTTGTGATTTTGTTGGTTTGTTATTTGTATATTAAAGCAGCTACTTGTTAAAATTAGGTTTCATGCAACTTGATTTTAGGGTTCCAACTTCTATATTATATATATATTTCAAAAAAAATATTGAAACATGTTTTAATGACATCATATAATCTAGGGGGATGATGGTAGGTGGTTCAAATTTTGTGATATTTGCACAACTAACATTTTCCCTACATCACATTTGGTGACAAGTATGGAAAATCTTTCATCCTTTCTTTAATTTTGAATTATTTCTTTGTATTGTGATTATGTAAAGAATCTTGTTATTTTCCTTTGAAATTTCCTTTGAAATTTGGGTTACCTTTTCAAAGATGTAGTATGTTAATGACACTACAAACATTATGAGTTGTGCAAATGCATTCTAAAACTAGAACTAGAGATGGGGGGATGATTTGTGCATGGTTTTTTCTTACAAATAGTGATGGTTGCATTTGTTGTAATAGGGGGCATTCATCTTGCCATCTTTTCGCTCCTATGGTTAATCTATATTCCTTCCTTCCTTCTATTTTCATTACAATTTGAGCTTCAAGATGTTGTGTTTAAAAAAAATTTAATAACTTGGTATGTTAGTTGTCTAATTAGAATGTCATTATTATTTCATTCAAACATGATATGTGCATGGGGTAGAGACCAATGATTTGATGACAAATGGGATAATTTGTGCAAGTTATATTATGGTTGTTACAAAATAATTGTTCTTCTTTGATGCTTCATCTTTTTTCATGACAATGTGTCAAACAAAGATTCTTGACATTGGGTGATTCAAAAGTTGAGAAGCATTAACATTTGAAAATAACTTTATTTCAACCAAATTGTTCTTGCATGAAGCTACAAGTAAATGAATGATTGTATTTCACAATGAGTTTGGAACTAATTATTACTAATAAGTTTCAAATTATTTTGAATTTCATTAACTTATAGGAATAATAAACTAGTAGATGTGAAAAAGCAATTGCATTGGCCCAACTAGTCTTTTGATAATCACCAGGGTGAAAGCATGGTAAAATATACACAAAAAGTAGTGCAAGCAACAAAATATTGGGGTCCTTAAATAAAAGAACTAACGAGTAGATGATTTTATGGGGATAATTTTTTTGTTTGAGTACATTATTTCTAAACTCTTGTTTGCATGGACTTCAAAAGCTAACTTATTATAACATGTTTTAAACTACTTGCAGGTACTTGAATTGAACTTAAAATTTGTGGCAGTTTGAAAAATAATGTTCAAATACTTGGAAAAAGGTGTTCAATGTTTTTGCAAGTATTTAATTTTTTCAAGCACCTCAATATTGACGTGGTGAACATTGTAATGTTATTTTTTTGGTCAATTGAATTTTTTTTTCATAATTAAAATAATCCCCAACCCCTAAAAAATGACGTAATTGTTGGGGATACTTTTGGGGTATTTTTTCAAGTCCAAATGATATGACACAAATTGTTTTGAAAAGGTAGAGGGAGGCTAGAGATGCCCATGAAAAAAACAAAAAGTTTCATTTGTTTTGAAATGCTAAAGGAATGTTAGAAGTTTGAAAAATAAATAAATTTTGTTTTCAAATAGAAAACAAGGTAACAAGTATGTACAAAATAGTTTGCAAATGCACCCACCAAATGTATTAGCAATTGCTCAAATGTTTGGTCTTCTTGACAATGTTTTCCTTGAACATCTAACAAAAGTTGTTACTTGTTTTTGGGATGTTGGAATGATCATTGTTGGTGTTGGTGGATGGAAAATAATATAGGTGTGGATGATAATTTTGCTTGCAACAATTCTTAATGTAAGTAACCACAACCTAGGATTTCAAAAAGTTCATATAATTGGTTGGGTTTTGTGGCTAGTGGGGCTTGGGATTGAAACCATTACATAGATCAACAAAAATCCCATGAAAATATTATTATGGTGGGGAACATTCATTGTTATTACACCATAGTTCAAGAATGGCTACTCAACATTTTTTGTTGATCCAATTTTCATCACATTATTCCTCTTTATGAATGGAATCCTCAAAGTAAACTTCTATTTGTTAAACTTTTATTTATCTATATTTAAAACATTTTTTTGGATGGAATATCATTCCAAAATTAGGTGGATCCCATTGTTAATCAACTTCAAATTGGATTTGTCTAATTTTATTCTAAAGTTGAAAATTTTGCAATTAACCTCATTAGAGATGTTGCCATGTTGTATTACAAAAATCTAATAAAAAGAAATATGGAGGCAATCTAGCATACCTAACCTACAAAAAAAAGACCAAATAGTGTTGGCAAGCTTCGGTCTACATAATTTGTGGCAAATTTGGAACTACATATAATATAGTAGCAACACATAAGATTTCACTCACTTTGAATAATTTTAAAGATCATATATAAATGATTTGGGTTTCAAAATTAAAAGAAGTCACAAGAATTATGAATATGAAATTGAAACATAATTTTACATTTGTGTAAATGTACATCAATTATTTAATAAAGGTTTTTCAAAAACCCGTATTTGACAATAATTTTTCATTTTTTAAAAATTCAAAACCTCATTTTACTTTTGTCAAATAATTGAAAAAACATTTAGCCCAAGTAAATCTTCAATGGAAGAACATTTTCCAACCTAAAAAATCATAATCATCAACATTTTCATACCATAATGTATTAATGAAAATTTAAAAATTATCTAGTTTAAATTTCACAACTCTAAAAAAAAATGAAAACTTTGATGGTAAAGATTGATCTTTATGGTTTCTTTTATGTATGTGAATTTCATGGAAATTTATTATTAAATGTAATACTTTTTAGTCCTTTTATTGGAATTGCAGAAATGTGACAAGGCTTTCCAAATCAAAATAATATCTTGTTGGACTATTATATCATTCATACGTGCATTGATTTCACAACATAATACTAAATTGGGATATGAACCATCATCTTTTACAAAATTTAGTGAAATTTATTTTCCAAATTTCCATCATGACGCATGAAACTTGGATAGGTACTGAAAACTATCAAACAATGATTGTTTTTTATGTAAACTAGAACTTGTCAACACTCCAAATAAACAACAACTTTCAAGTTTTATCTTTTGTTTTATTTGAACACTATATATTAATAGTGGGTAGCGATGTGAAACATGAGTTTTGAAGCAATATTTAGTCACATAAAAAATTTTACTTTTGTTATTTGCTTGGTAGTCTCTTAATACTTTTGAACCCTATTGACGCACCCCCAAACTCCTTGATAGATTCAAATGTGAGTCTGAAGTGAAACAACGGAAGAGTAAGAAGTTGAGGACACGCTCCTTGGCTTGTAGCACTTTGGGGGTAGAAGGGCCCATTGGAGTTCTGAGATGGGACTAGGATGAATCACAAGCACTTAATCACTCACATGGATCTGCACAAAATCAAACAACAAGTTGGTTAGTGCATAGTTGGAGCACTTTTGGTGCTAGGACGAGCCATGTGACGCGCTCCCAAGTCACAGGGTGAAACCCACTTGAGGGTTTCACAAAGTCAAGTTGCGGAAAGTTGAGGCTTGGAGGCACGCTCCCAGCTTCCAACTCTAGAAAGGGGTAGAGGGTCGAGTTGGGAGCCCAGGGATTAGACTAGGAAGAGGTATTAGTTGATCAAGCTTGAATCTGCATCAAAACAAACCACCCAAGTGGTTAG
>Ga0116226_10006836_pt1 | contig 10265 bp, 16 predicted proteins | sample S1TSphfallax_FD_89692 | JGI IMG/M metagenome (GOLD analysis project Ga0116226, IMG submission 89692) | Host-associated microbial communities from peat moss isolated from Minnesota, USA - S1T2_Fa - Sphagnum fallax MG | ecosystem: Host-associated > Plants > Peat moss > Unclassified | place: USA...
ACAGGTTGGTAGACCATCGAATATGCCACAAGCACAACCAATTATTGATCAATTAACAGAAGAAGCAAAAAATTATAATCGAATTTATGTTGCTTCTATTCATCCAGATTTAAATGAAAGTGATATTCAAAGTGTATTTGAAGCATTTGGTAAAAAAGAAATTTTGTCTTTTCGAATAAACTTTTTATTGTTTTTTTTTTTTTTAAAGGAAAAATTAAAAATTCGTCCTTAACAAAAGATACAACCACCGGAAAACATAAGTATTTATTATTATTTATCAATATTCAAGTTTTAATTCATCAATTTTCAGAGGTTATGGTTTTATTGAATATGAAACAGTTCAAGCCGCACAAGATGCAATTAATTCAATGAATTTATTTGATCTTGGTGGTATGTTATTTACAAAAAAAACATTCTTGTTGATCTTTTTGTTTTTTTTCTTAGGACAATTTCTTCGAGTAGGAAAAGCGATAACACCACCTGAAGGTTTATTTGCTTCAGCTCAAACAGTAGCAAGTCAAATGCCAACAGCTGCGGCATTAGCTGCAGCGACAATTACAGCACAATTGCAAGCTAAAGATGTTGAAACTAATTCACAACCCATTGTCGTATGAGAATTTTTAAGAAATAAAAATTTGATTTATTGATGAGTTTTTAGACTGCCTCACAAATCATTAATAATCCATTAACACAAGTTGGTTTTCTTGGTGGTACTATTGCACCAACGACAGTTGCAGCTGTACTTTCTGCTGCTTCATATGGTGGTGCATCAGCTGTTACATCCAGTATGAAAATTATTTTTTTAAATAAATTTTTTATTTATTCAATTCAATTTTTAGTGATTTCTACTATGCTTAATCCAACGAATGCTATACAAAATGTCATTCCTCAACCATCAATTATTGGTTCGCCTGGAATTCTGCCAAAGTAGATCATTATTTTATTCGATTTGATTTTGTATTTAAATTTATTCATAGTTTTCCGACGGTACCTGCCAGTGCTCTTCCTATTTCTCCACCAACACAACAAACACCAGTGCCACCTCCACCGCCACCACCTCCTCAAAGTAAACTTCTTGTTTTTTTGGTTTTTAATTTATTTTTAATGAGAATAAAATTAATTTTAGTAATTATTCCACCACCACCAGCTTTATTAGAAGAACCCCCTATTCCTGTTGGATTACAAGTTGATTTACAATCTCAACAACAACAACAACAGTATCCATCAATTGCACTTGTTCTACCAACAAATAAATCTGATACAACCAACAATCAAAAACCGAGTATAGATTTAAAAGCTGTCGAAGATGTTTCGACTACTTTATCTCAACAAGAAGAACTTAGTGTTAAAGGTTTATTTAATTATTTTTCTAATAGAAAAAGAGGAGATTTTTGTTTTCCTTTAAAATTAGGTCGTGAACAACGACATTTATTAATGCAAAAATTAAATCAACGTCGACTTGATTCACGTGTATGTGTATTAAGAAATATGGTTGGTCCTGAAGAAGTTGATGATGATTTACAACAAGAAATAACAGGTTATATTTTATTTTGTTGTTGTTTTTTTTATTTTTTCGAAATTTTTCTAGAAGAATGTTCGAAATATGGTGAAGTTGATAAAGTTGTTATTTACACTGAAAGACAAGGAGAAGAAGATAATGCCGAACAAATTGTGAAAATTTTTGTAGAATTTCGAACTAGTAAAGGTAAATTATATTATTTAGTCTTGATGTATATATATATCATAGAATTCATTACAGACGCAGAAAAATCAGCTGAATCACTCAATGGTCGATGGTTTGGTGGTCGAATGATCAAAGCTGAATTATACGATCAATCTGCTTATCAAGCTGAAGATCTTTCTGGTTAATTAAACTCTTCGTTTTTTCTTTCCTATGTTTGTATCTTCAGTCATTGTATATTCTCTCTTCTTTTCTTTTTTGTGTGTGTATGTTGAAAAGAAAAAGCAAAACAACCATAAAATACTAAACATACTGATTATTAATATAAATCTTTTTCTTTAGCTGCAGATAAAAAAAAATTTTTTTTAGCATTCCATCAAGAATTGTGAGTAGAAAAAAACACACATCGACGATTTTTTGTTTTTTTGGAGAAAAAGTCTGTATTTACTTTCATTCATATTATAGTCAAAAAACAAATATCTCGTTTTATTTGAGAAGAATAAATAATTTATAAGTCGCCTACATAAGTATGTCGTGCTTCAATTTTTATTTTTTTCAAAATATTGCTGTAATATTGACAAGAAAAAAAAGCAAAGAAAAATGTTAAATCATTAAATTTGAATATCCGCAACTTGATCATTGGTATCTGTATCACCATAAATTGGTGTACTTGAATTTCTTTGTTGATATCGATCATTTTCATTTAATAATTGAAGAGATTTTTTATTCATTTCAATTTGTTCATCAGTTAATTTTTCATCATCATTTTCATTGAAATGAGGTTGAACATGAATCAGATTGGATGGACTACGATTTTGGTCACGACGTATTGCTGATAAACGTGCTTCAATTTTTTCTCGATGAATTTGTTCAACACGTTGACGACTAAAAAACCGAAAGAAATGAATAGAATTAAAAAATTTATTTTTATTTTTACGCTAAATCAGCTTCATTAGCTTGATCAATTATTTCATTAGCTTGAATTATATGATTTGTTTGAAATTTTTTTTCATTCATTCGTACACGTAATATTTCATTTTGTCGTTGTCTTTCATTTTCTAATTGAATATCTAAACCTTCCATTTTCTGCATAAGTTCTGTTGTTTGCTATAATTAAGAAAATTCAAAATGTAATTTTTTTAATTATAAAAAAAAATACTTTTACAAGATTATCATCAGATAATTGATGATTTTGTTTATTTTCTTCTGCACGTTTTCGTCTTTCACGTCGACGAATATATTTAATAACAGCAGCTTTATCTGTTGGATGTTGTTGTTTATTTTGATCCGGTAAAAGAAGAGCTGAAAAATATGCTTGATATGTATAATTGATACTTGAATTGGGACGAAGATCGGCAAGACCTTCTGTATTACGTTTTTGTCGCATAATTATTGAAAGTGGAATTGCATTTTCTTTAAGAAATTTCTATTTTATTAAGAAAAAAAAAATAAGAATAACTAATTTTTACCTTTTGATCTTGCCAATGCTGCTTGTTTAAGTTTTGAAATTTCTTCAAGTTGATTTCGATATTCTTCTTGTTCACGTTTAAATTCTTCAAAAGAATTTCGTAATAAATCTCGACTTTCATCTAGTGCAATCATGACATTTTCACTATCTTCTCTTGTTATTCTATTAACTGCATGTAAAAGAAGTTCCTAAGAAAAATTCTTTCTTTTTTTAAAATAATTCTTTTTTTTTATTGTATTTTACTTGACTTCGTGGTGTTAAACAACTTAAATCAGGTTGGAAAGTTCTGCCTTGAGAAGATCCTTGTACACGTTTGCCTACTGCAGTAATTTTTTGTCGAAATTTATCTGTTAAACCATCTTTTCTTGGTTGTTGAAAATCATTAGATTTTGATAAAGAATTTGAATCTTGCATTGATGGAGAATTGAGATGAAGTAAGAAACTTTTATTTTTGACTTGAATGAAGAAGAATAAAACTTAGATATTAAAAAATTGAATTTTAAATAAGAAAATAGGACGAGTTTGTCGAGAGAAAATAAGAATAAAAAGAAAATAATAATGCTTTACGTCAGCAGTTTATTAGAAAAGAAAAATAGATTGTAATAAGTATGAGGAAATAAAAAATTCAATTTTTTCAAGTGTTTTTTTCCTTCCCTTGAATCAAATTTAACTAAGTAAATATTTTTATAAGTATATTTCAACTAAAAATCAAATTATAAACATCCTGGTTTAAAGTTAATCAAATAAAATTGTTGTTTTTACAATCAAGATCCGGTTTTTTCGTAACAGCGGAAGAAAAAAGAAATTTTCTTTCATAATTTAATGATATTTAGAACCGGAAATAATTACTCTCTTGTTAACTGATTATTCCTTTTGAAAACTAACAAAAAAAAAATTTATTTATTCTTCAGATTGATCCAATGAATTTCCATGCTAAAAAACGTATTATTTGTGCAATGTCCGGTGGTGTTGATAGTTCTGTATCGGCAGGTTTATTAAAGAAAAAAGGTTTTTCGTTTTTTTTCTTTTTAAAAATATCGAAACTACTTTTTTTTTAATATTAGGATATGAAGTAATTGGTTGTTTTATGCGTAATTGGGAAAAACATGAAGATGATGATAGTAAAACAAAATGTACAAATGATAAAGATCTTGAAGATGCAATTTATGTTAGTGATCAATTAAATATTCGTTTACATATTGTTGATTTTATAAAAGAATATTGGACTAAAGTATTTGAACCATTTCTTGATGATTATCAACATGGTTTAACACCTAATCCAGATATCCTTTGTAATAAATATATTAAATTTGATTGTTTATTTAAATATTGTCAAGAACGTTTGGATACAACATATTTAGCAACAGGACATTATGCACAAATTAAACAAGATGAACGAGGAATTAAGTATTGATTTCATTGAAAAAATAAGAAAATAGATTTTTTTTTTTTATTTTTAGAATATAAATTAATACGTGCTTATGATGTTATTAAAGATCAATCATTCTTTTTATGTCATCTAAAAAATTCTGTATTACCATTTATTGAATTTCCTATTGGTCATATGATGAAATCAGATGTAAAAAATTTAGCATATGAAATGAATCTTGAAAGAATTGTTCGAAAAAATGAAAGTAATTGAATTCGATTTATTTTGTTTTTTGATTCGAATTTTATTTAAAAGGTATGGGTTTATGTTTTGTTGGTAAACGAAAATTTTCTCGTTTTATTTCTCAATATATTCCGAATAATATTGGTTCTATTAAATTAATTGAAACAAATGAAATTATTGGTGAACATTATGGTTTACATCGTTATACAATAGGACAACGTATTACTCCAATTAATAAACATTATAAATCATCTAAACCTTTGTTTATTGCAAAAAAAGATCCAATTGAAAATATAATTTATGCTGTAAAAAAAAACTTTCAATTTTATTGATTGAGCTTTTTTTTTGTATTTTATATCAGGCACCTGGTACAAATCATCCAGCATTATTTACAAAATCTTTTAATACAGATATTCCACATTGGATTAATGAAATACCATTATTATTAAAAACAACTGGACAATATCAATGTGATTTTCGTTTTCAACATAAACATCGACCATTATCTGTCAATATATCTCTTTCAAATAACAATACTTTACATGTATCATTACCGATTCCAATTCGTTCTATATGTCCTGGACAAGTAAAATATTCCAAAAGAAAAACATATTAATTTTGATTTTTTTTCTTTTTTTTTAAAATTTAGTATGCAGTTTTCTATGATGGAAATGAAGTGTTAGGTGCTGCACGTATTATTGACAGTGGTATATCATTATATGATTTAAAATGGACAGAACCATTTATAAATTCGGATTTATTTCTCAATATGTGTTGATTTAGTTTTGTATTTGTATACTTTAAAAAAAGAGTCTAAATATATAGAAGAAGAATATGTTTCATTTTTTTTTTCAAGGAACAGATCGATGATTTCTCGAAAGAAGGAATGTATTAAATTTCTTAAAATATGTAAAAAAAGAAAAAACGATACTTCTTCTCATTGATATCGTTCGTCCTGAACAGGTAAAAATGAAATGGTTATGTATTGAATGAAAGAAAAAGAACTGAAAAAGATCTCAGCTTGTTTTAACATACTATCGGAGACATATTAAAGTAATGGAATGAAAATACTGAATGTATATCAACAAAAAAAAAAACCCAAAGAGAACATTTTTTTTTCGTCTTGATAACCGCCTGCATGATTAAGAAGCTTTAAAATGTCTGTTCTTTGTTGTTTTTGTCATACGATTACGACAACAGACGAAAAGATATAACAAATAAATATTATACATTCAATTGGCCTTTTTATATAATAACTTTTAAAAAAAAATTTCCTTTTACTTTTTATTTCTTCCTAACTAGTTACTTAAAAAAGTCAATATGATCGAAAAATCTCGAATCTATACTAGTATTAGTTTATTTCTACTTATTTCTACGTTAATTTTCCATCTGGTGGCAATGGGACATGATCGTTGGAAGTAAGTGTATTTTTTTCTTGTTGAAATAAAGGAGACAAAAGTTCCTATGATCTTTTGCTTAAATTCGATTGTTTATATGTTGAATTCAGACTAATAATGTTCATAGATTTTTCGAGATGAACAGAAATTTTTTTTTTGATCTTTATTTTTTAATAAAAGAATAAAATTCAATTGATAGAATATATGAACATCGTAAATTGGAGAATAAAACAATCTTTGTTGGTATATTTCATCGTTGTGAAAATCGTCTGATTAACATAACATCTACTTCTTTAAAAACTTATCCAGTTTGCGATGATAATAAATATTGTTTTTATGGTAATACAAATTGTACTCAACTAGCAAATTTAAGTCCCTCAAATCCAAATGTAACAGATACTATGCAAGAATATTGTAATATCAACAATAATCCATATAATTGTGATTATTCATCAATAACAAAAGGTCTTATATCATGTACAATAATTGCTGCTTGTACACTTGGTTTAGCATTAATTTTAATATTTTCACATATATTGATTAATCAATTTAAATACAAGATTCATATATATGTATCAATTATAACGATAGTTTTATTATCTCTGGGATTTTTATTCATATTTATAACACTTATTTTATTTGGTTCAACATTATCATCTGATTTATATCAATATCGATATAATTTAGATTATCGTTTAACCTCACCAAGTATGTTTATTCCTTAAATTTCGAATCTTAGATGTTTATTTATTTGTTTCTAGATGTTTCGCCAAAAGATACTTTTACAAAGACTATTAAGGCTAACGCTCAAAGTGAATATGATATTCGTATTTATTGGGCAGCTGTTTTGGAAATCATAGCATTATTCTTATCAAGTTTTACATTATTTATACAAATTATTTATCTAATTTCGACATATCGAAATCGGATTGGATAAAAGAATTTTTGTTTTTTCCGTTGTCAATATTTCATTTTTTGTAAGCTTTTGGGTAAATGACATAATAATCTTTAAAAAAAAAGGAAGAATCAATTTAATAGATCATTTTACATACTATAAAAAAATAAGTTGCTTTTTCAGTTTTTTGTTTTTTTTATACTAGTTTTTCTCAACGTTCATTTATATATAAATAGATATTAAAAATTCATGGGAATTTTTATTCTAATTTCCTTGAAGACGATGAAATGTTGATACATCGGGTTTCCATACACCGGAGTAGACTTTAGAAGAATGATTATCTAGACGAGAAAGACTAATTTGTACTTTAACATCTTCAATATTATAATCTCCAAGTTTAGTTCCATTATTATCATTTCGATTCTTCTTAAATTTTCCATTAGTTTGAACAAATGATGGTTCTTGTTGTTTATTTGATTTTTCACTATAATCAGTTTCTCTTGGCGTTTGAATAATAACATTAACAACAGGTACATCTAGATTGTTTTGTTTTAATAAAGAAAAATCGTAAGAAAATAAATGAAAATTACCTTCAACATAATCATTGGTTGGTTGTCGACGTTTGTTATATGTTGTAGTTTGTTGAACAAGTAATTTAATTGCATTTTCAAGTCGTGATTGTTTGGATTGTAATTCATCAAATTTCTTTTTTGTTTCTTCTTCTTGACGAGATAATTTAGTTTGTAATTCACGAATTTTACGTGATTTATTATTCGTATGATTATCATCTTGAGTAGAAAATGGTTTGCTTTCTTTTTGTTGTTGTTGTTGTTGTTGTTGATGGTCATTTTCATTTTCATTTATATTATTCCAATTTTGATGAATACTATCATCATTGAATTGCATACTTTCAACACGATGTTTGTTTTTATGACTTGAAGGTGGTTTTCCTACAGGTGATTGAGATATTTTCGATGATTTTTTTGGTTTTGTTAATGATGCTGATTGTGGTCGTTGACGATCATCATCAAGTTGAATTGTATCAATATCTTCTTCATGATCATCTTGTTGGTCATTTTCATGAAATAAATCATTTTTTTTATTTGATAATCTACTATCCATGGATGTATGTGATTGTTGATTAGAATTTTGTTGAGTAGGTTTATAAGCTGTTGTATTCTGTTGTGATATATTTAAATTATTTTCTGTACTTTCTGATGTATCATTTAAACTACTATCAGTTTGTTGTTCTTCATCGATTGATTGTAAGCCAGGTGCAGATCGATTCATAGTGTCTTTAATATATTTTTGTGAAGCATATTTTTCTTCATTTTTTTGTCTAAATTTTAGAAAAAAAATGTTCAATAAGAATTGTTTTATTGGATCTTATTTTTACCTTTCAACAAAATTTGATAATGAATTAAGATCAACAGTTTGTTGAGATTGATTGGATGTACGTTCAGATTCTTTTAATCCACGTAGTGCAGAATTTATCATTGAACTAGCTTGATCTTTTTCTATAGAAATACTAAAATAGTTTTACTAAAATTTATATAGATAAAATATACCAGTTTGTGATGCTGAAACAAGCCACGATTGAACATCTTCTAAATTACTTGTATTAAGAAGTTGACAGAGAACTTGTAACATCTATTTGGTAGAAAGATGACATGTTTAATCAATGCAATCTTATAAATATTTAATGAATTTTTTAATTATGTCTCAAAAGTTTAAACAGTAGATCAATATATTATGTCTAGACAAAAGTGACATTATGTCAAGTGATGGAGTAGAATTTATGAGAATGCGACCTGACAGCTTGTTTTTTAGTCAGATTTTCATTGATGGACGATGTGACATATTTTTAAATTTTTATAAAGAATGAAGAATAACTAAATATAGAATATAATAAAACTAGTATATTCCTTTTCAGTGATTACGAAGTAAATATAGATCAACTATATGATTTTAGTATGAGACAGAAGATTAAAAACAAAACTACGATCACTCATCGAATCGAAATTTCAAGTATTGCTTATTTGTTTGTTTGTTTGTTTGCACTACTTAAATATTCAGAGAAATATTTTGTTTTGACAAACGCCTTAGACACTTAGTTTGTTTTTACGTAAAATTCATTTCAAACGAATTTTTTAGAAATCATAACTTTTTTGTTATATCAATAAAATTTTCCTAGAGGGTTTTATTGTTTAGATGTTTACTCTTTTCTCTTAAAATTCTATATTTGACATTGAGATGTCTAGTAAGAAACAAGCAAATAACGGTTTCTTTCTCTTACCCACATTTCTCTTTCGTTTTCAGGCACATTAAATAACGTATCTGAATGTGCTGTAGTATGTTTAGAACCTGTACGACCTCTTGATTTTGCAGTTCCTTCATTAAAACGACCTGTTCGTGTTGAATAATGAGCACCGGAACGTGATGCATGTTGTTGATCAGTAGTCGTTGCTGTTGTTGGTGGTGGTGGTGGTGGTTTATTTGAATGTTTTTGTTCATCTTTTTCTACTCCTAATCCACTCGCTGTAGCTAATGTTGCTAATTCTTGTTTCCAACGTTCTGTATCCTGAACTTAAAAAATATTTTGATAAAAAAAAAGAAAAAAAATAATATTTAACAAATAAAAAAGAAACTTACTAATTCCATAAGTATTCCAAAAACCCATTGGAGGAACTACTCGTTCAACACGACGTGGAGTTTCAAATGTAGGTAGATTTGCTCTATTAAAAGTAAGTGAACCAGTAGGAGTAGAACGAAGAAGCGAAAGATCATCATCCACCGTACAAATCAATGCTCCATTTAATCCTAGATTCAATATAGAAAATCATGATAAATAATAATATAATATACCTTCGATATGATGAACACGCTTTGGTTTAGCAGTATTTCGAGTAAAGAACATACTTGATGAAAGTTTTCCAAATCGTGAACCACTATGAGAAGGTGTTTGTTCAAAAAGTGACATAATTTTCTAACTGAAATCAAACTCGTCAAATGATCTCGATATCTCAGATCTTATTAAATTCACATATACTCACTGGTCGTCAATAAAGAAAAAAAACGAGTCTGATTATTTATTTCGATTGAATAGAAGAGTACTTCTATTTGTCGTTCTATATAGCACAACGATCTGGACAGATTTAAATGTTCTTTTTGAAGACTGCGTATGTGTGCGTGTGTCAACAAACAAACAAGAA
>Ga0116226_10006838_pt1 | contig 10262 bp, 13 predicted proteins | sample S1TSphfallax_FD_89692 | JGI IMG/M metagenome (GOLD analysis project Ga0116226, IMG submission 89692) | Host-associated microbial communities from peat moss isolated from Minnesota, USA - S1T2_Fa - Sphagnum fallax MG | ecosystem: Host-associated > Plants > Peat moss > Unclassified | place: USA...
AAAAATAGTAAAATGTAACCTATCCCTACCAGCTCCTATTTTAGGACAATGACAAAATGCCTATCTCTATTCATACATGGTACTCCTATTGCTAATAGGTAGGTATCTTTAGGTTTTAGGCTAGTTGTTGTTTGTGATGATCAACCAGAAAATTAACCATTATCATCATGAACAACATTTCCTTTCTTTCATCTTTCCCACTCTTAAAGTGACATAAAATACAACACGGTACTCACATTTTCTCATGACTTAATATGACAATTAGAGGTGGTTTGAACATTTCAGAGTGATTAAAGTGTCATGAATGTCAATGCTATGGAGTTCAATCATTTGAATGTTCATCCATAACTTGTAATAAACTTGTACTTAACTTTTAATTTAATTTCAATTCACTTTTAATTAATTTTTAATTAAGATATAGTTATTTTTAGTTGACTTTTAGTTAAGTCTTAGTTCATTTTTAATTAACCTTTAGTTCATTTCTAGTTAATTTTTAATTCATTTTTAGTTAACTTTCAATTCACTTTTAGTTGAATTTTAATTCACTCTTAGTTGAGTCTTAGTTCACTTATAGTTCATGCATGGATGCACATGGGCGCACATGGGCCACATGTAGATTAGAACTTTCTTGAAAACCTTCTTGAAAAGCTTCCTTGAGCTAGGTGCCCAAAAGGTATAAATATAAGTAGAATTCCCCATTATCTTTAGTTTGTTCAACACTAGTTTTGGGTACATTTCTTGTCACAAACTTGTTTTGTTTCCATTTCTTTTTTGCAATAAAATCATGTTGAATTATTATTTTACATTTGTTGCATTTTTATTTTATTTTTTTCTTATTTCACAATGTAGATTTGGGATTAGGCCTGCATTTGTTCTCATTTTGGTTGAGGAAATCTTGTAGACTTGGTTATTTTCGTGCCTGTGATAGTTTGAAGAAACTCCCATTTAACCTTTTTTGTTATTTTGTTCTTTTTATCCTTTTGTTTTGAAATCATATCTGCATCCATGGAAGAAATCCTTGTTGTCCTTAAGAATCTTGAATATGAAAATCAAACACTACATGAATCTATTGCTCATTTGCAAATCAACCAAGCTTCAACCTCTTTGGGATGCATTTCCACAACATAACCCCAACCAAAAGAGCCACAAATCAGCCTACATGACAAGTTTGATGGCACATGTTCAAAGTTTCAAGGTTTTGTCAATCAAGTGCGTTTGGTCATTCTTCTTCATTCTCATCGTTGGCACTTTATTGTCAAGCATGGCCCTTGCTAGGTTTGCACCTTTGTTAGAGTATTAATCACCTTTGTTCAACAACTTTGAAACATTTCTTGAAAAATTCAATGCCACCTTGGAAATTCGGACAAAGAACACACATTTAACATCATGATACGATCTTTTTGCCAAGGATCACATTTAGTTGTTGTATATGCATTAGAGTTTAGACAGTTGGCTTGTGATATTTCATAGGGTGTAGCAACGTTCGTAAGTTAGTTCCAGTTTGGGTTACAAGGTGATGTGAAGGACTTATTATTCACCTTGCCAGACCTTTCAACATTAAGTCAAGCCATTGCATAAGCTATTTAATGTCACAAACAAGCTCTTTGAATGTTGACAAGAAAGGTGTCAACAACCACCATCAACAACAAAAAGGAATTATGCACCATCGACAACACAAAAGAGTTTTCCACTTGCAACGTTAGCCCAACCTTCAACAACCTCACCAAAGAATGACCCCATGTAGATTGATAAAATAAGAATCAAGCCCCTCACAAAGCAGGAAAAACAACGTCGACATATAGACAATCTTTGTTTATATTGTGGAGAACCAAGTCATGTTACTTGTGAATGTCCAAAACATTGTGGTCCAAAACAACATGCACCATCTTTGTTACCAATCCACAACCAAAGGAAATGGAAAACGAACATGTCCAATCTTAGTAGGGATTGTTAGGTTGGACCTTGATGCATCATGTAATGAAAATGGTCCCAACCTATCTTTAGATCCAGCACCATGTTTCTTGGTACTAATCATTATCAAATGTAGTAAGCTTGTGATAATGGAGGCCCAAACACTTCTTATTTCTGCGCATTAGCATGTTTCATTGACAAGGAATTAGTGCGACAATACAAGTTGGCTCTAGTGGCAAAAAACACATTAACACCGATTAAGGTCATTGATAGTCGAAGCCTTTCATCAAAACCAATCACAAGAATGCAACCTCCATTTGGACCCATCTATAGTTTCTCACAAGACAAACTTGTAGCTTTTTGTGAATACATTGACAAAAATTTCAAAAAGGGGTTCATTCAACAATCCAAGTCTCTAGTTGGTGCCTCAATCTTATTTGTCAAAAAAAAGGATGGATCCCTTTGAATGTGTGTCAACTATTGTGGGTTGAATTGACTGACCATAAAAAATTAGTACCTTTTGCCCTTAATCTTAGGGTTGTTGGACCAACTTAGTCATGTTAAAGTGTACACCAAGATTGATATATGTGGAGCATACAACTTGGTGCACATTCGAGAAGGCAATGAATGGAAAATGACATTCAAATTTCATTATGGTCATTTTGAATATGTTGTGATGCCATTTGGCCTTATTAACACACCTATTGTTTTACAACATCTGATGAACAATGTCTTTTGTCAATATTTGGATAATTTCGTGGTCTATTACATTAATGACATCCTCATTTTCTCAAAGAATGTGGAGGACCATGAATGCGATGTATGTATGGTTTTAAAGAAGCTTCGAGAGGTTGGACTTTACACCAAATTGGAAAAGTGTGAATTCCATTAATTTGAAATGGAATTATTGGGTTACATCATCTTTAAAGATGGCATTTACACGGATCCTCGTAAGGTTCAAACCATTGTTGATTGGCTACTCTAATTTCTATTCAAAATGTCCAATGTTTTCTTGGATTTGCCAACTTTTATCAATGTTTCATTGCCCATTATTTTTCAATAGTGGCCCTTCTTATTTGGTTGATTAGTTAGGATCAAACTTTTTTAAGGGAATTGAAGCTAATAATTTCTTTCAATTTTTGAAGGTTTTTTTCATGATTGCCCCACTTTTGATTCATGTAAACCTTTCCAAACCTTTTGTTTTAAAGATGGATGCTTCTGACTTTGCAATAGGCACCATACTCTCACAACTTGAAGAAGACAATCTTCTTCATCTTGTTGGCTTCCATTCTTGTAAGTTTTTTCATGCGAAGATTAACTATAAAATTCATGATAATGAACTTCTAACCATCGTGGATGCCTTTGAAGAGTGGTATCATTTGCTTGAAGGAGTTCAACATGAAATTATTGTGTATTTAGACCATAAGAACTTTCAGTATTTCATGATAACTCATGTTTTGAATGGACACCAAGCTCGGTGGCTCGGTGGGCATTATCCTTATTTCGATTCCAGTTTCTCATCACATATCACCTTGGGTGCCAACAAAAGAAACTTAATGCATTATTTTATTGCTTGTATTTCATGCCTAAGGAAGGAGATATAGCTTATAAGCAACAATGTGATGTCATTCTCAAGCTTGAACAATTTTGACTTTAGGTGTTGTTGGTGATTCTTAATGACACAACGTTTTCTTGTCAAATTTGTGAAGATTTGAAAAAGGACCTTTTTATTATTGGCATCCAAGGCCAATTAAGGAGTCATCATCAAGTCCAAGATTTTTCCAATGATCATGTTAAGTTCGAATTTCAAGATGGTCTACTTTATTGTGATGGTCTTTTGTATGTTCATGATGGCCTTGCACAACTTCAAATTCTCGAGGTTAAGCACGATGCTTTGGCTATAGGCCATTTTGGATTTAACAAGATCATGGAATTAGTGTTTCGAGATTATTGGTGGCCACAACTTTAAGAGTATGTGAAGGAATTTGTTGAATCTTACGATGTTTGTGTTCAAACAAAAAATCTTTGTCATCGCCTTTATGGTCTCCTTCAACCATTGTCAATCCATGCATCCCCATGGTTTTCAATTTCCATGGATTTCATCATAGACCTTCCACCTTCTAGCTCCTATGATTCCATCTTGGTGATGGTGGACCATTTGACAAAGATGGTTCATTTCATTCCATGTACCAAAATAATAATTGGCGAAGGAACAACCAAATTATTCACTTATCATGTTTTTCGGTATCATGGTCTTTTTTAAAATATCATTTATGATCATGGGCCTCAATTTGCATCCAAGTTCTGAAAGTGACTATTTAAGTTTTTTAAATGTGAAGGTGAAGTTATCATTAGTTTTCCACCCCCAAACGAATGGGCAAACAAAACAAGTCAATCAAATTTTGGAACAATATTTATGTTTGCACAACCAATTATCATCAAGATAATTGGTCAAAACTTTTGGCCATGGTAGAATTTGCCTACAATAACACAATGCATTCATCAACCCAACAAACACATTTCTTTGTAATTCATGCTTTGCACCCCCAGTTTGACATTCAAGGCATGTACAAAGTCGTGAATCCAGTAGCTGAAGATTAAGCCATGTGGCTAGTGGATGTTGAATTCAACTTGAATCTAACCTTGAAAAAACACAAAAGCAATATAAGGAGAATGTTATGAACATCGGAAAGAGCAACCTAGCTTCAAGGTCTAGGACTAGGTTTGGCTTCGACAATAACATATCAAGATAACAAGGCCATTAAAGAAGTTGGATCATTAGAGGTTAAGTCCATTCTTGATTGTGAAACAAATCAATGTTGTGCCTTTCTAACTCAAGCTTCCAAATTATGTGAGAATCCATTCCATGTTTCATGTTTTTTTGTTGGAACCTTACCATGCATCTACCATTCCAAGAAAAATTCATGATCCCCCTCCACCTATTGACATCAATGGTGAATAGGAATACGAAGTGAAGGACATTTTGTATTCAAGAATCTTTAATTGTCAACTCCAATATTTTGTTCATTAGCATGGGTATGATGCGAATGACTGCACTTGGGAACCAATCTAGAAAAATCAAATGTCATGGAGAAGGTGCATGAATTTCATCGACATTATCCAAATAAGCCAAAGTACATTCCTTGTGAAACTTGTCACTAGAAGGGAGGTGATGTCACAAATGCCAATGCCATGGAATTTAATCATTTGAATGTTCGTCCATGACTTGTAATAAACTTGTATGTAACTTTTAATTTAGTTTCAATTCACTCTTAGTTAACTTCCACTTAAGTTTTTGTTCACTTCAAGTTGATTCTTTATTCACTTTTAGTTAAATCCTAATTCACTTTTAGTGAAGTCCTAGTTCATTTTTAGTTAACTCATAGTTCACTTTCAGTTCACTTACAATTAACTCTTAATTCATTTTCAATTAAGTTTTTTGTTCATTTTTAGTTGAATTTTAGTTCATTCTTAGTTGAATCTTAGTTCATTCATAATTCACGCATGGGTGCACATGGGCGCACATGGGCGAACATGGGCCACATGTAAATTGGAAGTTTGGCTTCCTTGAACTAGGTGCCCAAGGGGTATAAATAGAGGTATAATTCTTCATTACTGTTAGTTTGTTCAACACTAGTTTTGGGTACATTTCTTGTCACAACCGTGTTCTGTACCATATTTCGTTTTTGCAATAAAATCCTATTGAATTCTTGTCTTGCACTTGTCATGTTCTTATTTTTGTTTTTATTATTTCACGATCAGGATTTGGGATTAGGCTTGCACTTGTTTTCGTTTTAGTTGAGGAAATCTTGTAGACTTGGTTGTTTTCATGCCCATGACACAAAAAGGTCATTGTGTAGATTCCCAAGAAGCTCAAACCCTTAATTCATAAAAAAGACACAAAATATAGGTCTACCTTTCCTACTGGCATTAGGGTTGTGTGCTCTCTTTATAAACTCTCTCATGGAATTGATTATTTATAATGCAACAAAATGTTTGCCATTGGAAAGTCCTCGATGAACATGGTATTCCACGATTTTGTCTTTATTGTTCATGAGGTCTTTAGAAATTAGATCTAATGGCCACAAGGTGAAGAATTATTGCAAGTTATGGTAGGGTTTAGAAACTTGTGTGGATTACCTTTAGTCCATGGTGTAATAGATTACACACATATACATATCCAAAAGTCAACAAGTTTATTTTAAGATATTGAGTCTATCTAATTTCTACCAAGAAAGAACTTACGATGGTTTGTTCAACCCTAAGTTTGGATGCTAAGACAGAATTCGTCCTTACATTCTCAAGGATAAAAGTTATCCTTTACTACCATGGCTGATAATCCCCCATAAACAGAGTGCTAATAGTCAACACATAATTTTGGAGGTTGTTTACATTATGACAACCTATCAATTCTATTCATACTTAATGTAATTACATGTTGTCAAATATGTTTTATAATCTAATCTTAAATGGTTGAGATGTAGATGTTAATGCATTGATGCTTCAATTGGAGTAAAAGGCTCAACATGATCCTAATGTTGCTACAATAAGGAGATGACATAACAATATGGTAGATTCAAGAAATTTGGAGTGTGAACCTCTTTTTAAAGGTAATGAAATTTTGAGATCTAACTAAAGACTCCTACTTGAAGCATACCTTGGAAATGGGATAACACAATAATGAACATAATTGTCTTCATGAATTCCATTGAGATTGTATCTAAACTACGACGGTCAATAAGTTTTGGTTTCAAATGACTCTATCAAAATCAATTCCAATACTATGTTTTAGGTCATATTCAAATCCTAAAGGTTTAAAATGATATTTAATTCCAATGTTATGCTATTACAAGTCAAATTCAAATCCTAAAAGTTCAAAATCCCATAAAGGTAATGATTATTAGTCCCAATGCAATATTGTTACAAGTTCTATTCAAATCCTAAAGGTTCATAATGAATTTCAATTTTAATGTAATGTTGTTGCAAGTTGGATTCAAATCAATGATATCCCATGTTGTAGGTTAGAGTTAATTCAAAAAGGTTTACCATTAATTTGATTCACATGTTGTCCTTCAAGTCAAAAACAATTAGAAAGGTTTATCATCAATTTGATTTACATGTTGTCCTTCAAGTCAAAAATAATTAGAAAGGTTCATCATCAATTTCAATTGTGTGTTATCCTTTAGGTCAAAGTTAATTAATAATGTATTTCATCAACATCAATTACTATCCTTCAAGTTAGACAATTGTACCGCATCAATTTCATTTGCATGTTGCCCTTCATATGAAAATGCTTACTCTCCAACTCATGTGTCTTGGTTGTTCACCATGAGTTGTTCATCCTCATCAAATTTTGATAGTTGTATTGGAGGTGGCATAAGATTCTATAAGATTCTAGTCCTTGATGAAAGCATGTCACATTGCCATGTTGAGGTTGGATAGGACATTGACCATGTTGTTGTGCATTTTTTGAACTTAATTATCTTGTTCCTTCAAATATTGCAAATGTTGTTTGAAAGCCTTATCATGAGAATTTGTCTTGTTTTTGTCAATGTTTAGTTGCATGAAACTAATATGATCCATGGCTTCCACAACAATTTTGTTATTTTGGTCCATGGTTTGAATGATGGGTGTAAAGAGCTTCCACAACAATTTTATTATTTTGGTCCATGGTTTGAATGATGGGTGTAAAGATTGATGATCTTTTCCTTTTAACTCCTATGTTCCTGAGAGTTGTTCCAACATCATTTGTTGGTGGTTTATTTCCTTTGATTGGTGTTTTGTGAATTGGAAAACTGGGAAGGTTGATCACTTCAAGATGTTGAAGTTGAGTTAGTACAACCAACTATGAATATTCTTTTAGGTTGATCACATTGCTTGGATTAAGTCTTGCATTAGGACCTTGATTGAATTTTTGAAAATCTTGGCTCTCCTCTAAAACAAAATCATCTCCACAAAGTTTTTCCATGAACAAGCAGATTGTTGGAGCTAATGGACATGTAGGTAAGCTTTTTCCCAATTATTGTTTCACTAACTAGCCATGAAAAACTCCATCTCCTAATGCATTTAGATCCCTTGCATGCAATGGAGCATTGATGTTCTTCTCACCCTAGAATAATTCAGTGGTGTTGTAGCAATCTTTGTTGAATTGTCTTGGTAAGTGAATTTATCATGATCTTCCAATGACAAATCCCAATAAGAGGTGTTGTGACCCATACCTTTGTTGTAGTTAAAAATCTCTTTGTAATCAATGTTGATGGAATTCCATTTTATCTTTGCACATCTTGCCATTCCTTTGTGTCTTAAAAAAAATTCTTGCATGAAGGTACTTTGCAATCTTGTTCCACTTCCGGGTTACAAGAACCATGTTTCCTTGAGGATCCACAATTTCCTTATGATAGATATGTTTTTTGTGCTTACAACCAATCAATACAAGAATTCCATCAAAATTCCAATTGCCATGGCGGTGACATGAACTTCCTTCACTTGCACTTTGTTTCCCTCTTCCCCTTGTACCTTCCATCAACAAATCATTTGTTGTGTTGTCCATTTCCCTTGCAAATAATTAACAATGTATCTTGAAATGAACAATCTACGAAAACTTGTAAGAAGGTGTTAGAGAATTTGATTGTAGAAAAAGGAACTTGAAAGTTGTTGCAAAAAAAATTGAAAAAAAAAACTTGTAATAAGGTGTTAAAATTTTATATTATAAAAAACAATTTGAGAAAATTTTGTAGAGAACTTACTTGCAGATGTGAATTGCCAAGAGTTGTGCACATTTGAGGCATCCCCAAAATTTGGTTCATTGATGGCTAATGAACTTGAGGCGATGGTTGAAACATGCAAATGATTGCACAAGAAAAGGCAATTGAAAAATGCACATGTGATCATGTGGGAGGAGGTTGTCATGTCAATAGGCTATTATATAGGATTCCATGGTGTTAGTTTAACAATGTCATTTAGCATTGAAATCTATGATTTATCAAGATTTTTAGCACAACATCCTTACCTTAATTTGGTGTTAACACAAAAGTTAAAGTAAATGTTAATCTACCATGTAAATTGCCATGTCACTTAGTTATTGACATTTTTTTGCATGTTTAAACATTAATAACTATTTACTGTTTTAACAACCCTACTATCACCATGTTTGAACGGACCTTAAGTTACATGAACTAGCATATCAAATATTGCACCTCTCCATACAAAATTATAGAGCTTCTACCAATGTTGTTCGATTGATGTTGGACACCATATGTTATAATTACAATAAAAAATCCCTCCCATAATGTGGTTCAAATTTCCTAGGTTTGACCATCACATGGATCCAAACAATTACTATAAGTGTTCTCACTCCTTAAAAATACACTCTCTTCTCACTTTGTTAATTTATAACTGGCACTATTGTAAAGATTCACAAATCATCAACAGAGTCTTGTTGTCCAAAGCTCATTATGCAAGCCTACACATTTCATGTTACACAATTCATGGTAACTTGGTGAAAAATAACCCATAAGCAAGAGTTCATTATGTTCACCTTGTTTTCTCATGAGGTGGTGTCCCTCGTAATTTAAAAATGGCTGGTTTATTATTTTTCCTTATATTCTACCAAATAATACAAATTAAATTTAAATCACTTTCATTTCTGAAAAAAACATGGATATTCTTATTCAAACTTGCTTTTTAACATAAAAACATATTGGAAAAAATCTCCTTGCATTTGGAGTGGGCTTAATTAATCATCACTTTCACTTAGGCTGCGCTTGCATTCACAGGGGCTCAAACCTGTAAAGCCCCTCAGGGAAGTGCCTTACGCTAGGCATGAAGCATGCATAAACAACCTCATTCTTAATACTAAGATGATGCCTAAAACCACTTAACCCCTAAACATCAGGACGGTGTGAATTTACACCCAATATGGGGCTTTGGGGGTTAATTCCTTGCAATGTGAGTAAAACCCAAAGTGCTGAGGGACAAAGAAGAATACTTACCATTTTCCAATGAACAAGTCAACAACCCATTATGTGAGACTTTTGAGTTTTCTTGTCCCTTTCTTGTCTGGTAACCAGCACCCTCTCGTGCATTACATGGTTCATAACCGTGCAATCGAGATAAACAAGAAGTGGTCCAAATTTTAATAAAGTAAGGTTACATTAACTGAAGGATTAATACCATTTCCTGCCTTCCTACCTACTCTAGGTAATTATTTGATACCTACCCACTAGCTAGTACATAGGCAGGTAGGAAATCACCAAACTGTGTGTGGATCCCAGGTCAAAAAATTTAAGAACTAATTTTTCTTCAGAGAAAATTAGGTTGGAACATTGACGCCATTCACGTGAATCAGTCAC
>Ga0116226_10006839_pt1 | contig 10261 bp, 8 predicted proteins | sample S1TSphfallax_FD_89692 | JGI IMG/M metagenome (GOLD analysis project Ga0116226, IMG submission 89692) | Host-associated microbial communities from peat moss isolated from Minnesota, USA - S1T2_Fa - Sphagnum fallax MG | ecosystem: Host-associated > Plants > Peat moss > Unclassified | place: USA...
ATGGTATACCATAAGATATACCATAAAAACCTATATTACTATCAATTAAACTACTACAAGGAATATTTAATATAATAGCTTCAAAAATACAAGAACTTGTTTGTTTAATATTTGATGCAAAAACATAAGAAGGTAATAAAGAATTATATCCTAAATTATAAAATTTTAAAAAAAGTTTTTCATTATTAGAATAAATACCTCTTTGATTACATAATAAGCCCCCTATTCATTTATTATTTATATATGTTAATCTTTTTTGATTTATTTTTTCAAAACTTATTGTTAATTTAAAACCTACATTATTTGCAATTAATATTCGTTGATTTAATATACATATATTATAAGCTACATATAAACTCTGTTTTAAAATAAATAATGTATAATATAAATTTATTATATGAATAAAATTACGTATTCCTAATAAAAAATAAGATAAACGATAATCACATTCCCATTTATAATGCCCCAAATGAACACCACTTTTTATAAATTGTTTTATAGTATAAATCATTTATGAAAATATAAATAATAATATATTATGTATATATAATAATATATAATTTGGAAAAAAAAAAAAAAATATATTTAAATATACTAAAAATACTAAAAATAAAGATTTTATTTGTCCTATATCTATTAAAAATAAAAATTTATTTGAAGTTGAAAAATACATTGTTTTTATAAATCTTAAATAATAAATTACACCTATACTATTTAAAATTATTAAAAATAATGCAAAAAAATACATTTTTAATTCTATAATATTCAATAATATAAATAATTTACTAAAAAAACCTAACATTGGAGGAATTCCCATTGCCGAAAATAAAAATATAAAAAATATAATAGAAAGATATTTATTTGAATTAAATAATAATACAATGTCACCAATTTCTTTAAATTTTATTAAATTACTTTTATTTCTAAAACTTAATAATAAAATTCATAAACCCATTGTTACAATATTATATACTATTATATAAAAAATAATACTATACATGCTTTCTATATTTATAGTTAATGCTGCAGTTAATATATAACCCATATTACTAATACCACTATATGCTAAAATTCTTTTTAATTTTGTTTGATAAATTGCTCCCAAAGTACCTACAATTATAGTTAACATTGATAAAAACATAAAAAATATATATAAATATTTTAAATATGCATAAATAAAAATAATATTTAAACGTAATAATAAAGATAAAATACTTATTTGCGGAACAACAGCAAAAAAAAAAGTAATATTAGTTGGAGATCCTTCATAAATATCCGAAACCCACATATGAAAAGGTACAATACCAATTTTAAATAATATTCCACAATAAATAAATATAATACCTATTAAAGCACCCTCATAATAATATAAATTATAGCCTTCTAAAGTATGATAATAAAATAGTATAGTTAAATCTAAAAAATTAGTTAATCCTGTAAAACCATATAATAATGAAGAACCAAATAATAAAATACCTGATGATAATGCACCTAATATAAAATATTTTAAACCAGCCTCTATTGAAAAATTAGAATAAAATTTTAAATTAGTTACAATATAAAAACATAAACTTTGTAATTCTATTGCTAAATACATTGTAATTAAATCATAACTTGAAATAATAGTTAAAATACCAACTATAGACAATAATAATAATAATAAATATTCAAATATTTTTATATTTTCATATTCACAATAATTTCATGAAAATAAAATACAAAAAAAACTTATTAATAATACTATAAATTTTAAAAAAAAACTTAAATTATCACAAATTAATTGATAATTTAATAAAATAGCTTCATAATTCATAATTTTATATAAAATAAACATTGAATACAATAATATTAAACAAGTAAAAAATTGTACTAAATTTAATACATTAAATTTATATTTTAAATTTAATATATTCTCTTGCAAAATAATACTAAAAAATAATAAAAAAATAACTTGTATTATTATATAAATTTCTGTGCTTAATAAAAAATAACCAAACATTTTTATAACTTTTTATATAAATCCTTTGGGGTGGGATTCGAACCCACGATATTTACATAAATATATCGACTTAGCAAATCGACGCTTTAAACCACTCAGCCACCCAATAAATTTTTTAATTTTTAAATAAAATTTTTTAAAAAAGATAAATTAAATTTTCATGTACTTGGTATATCTTTACTATTTCTAGGATATGATATAAACATACATTTCATTAAATTATAATTCATTTCTAAATATCTTGGATAATTAAATAAAATTTTTTTTTTTTCTAATTTTAATAATAAATTTTTATAAAAAATAATTGATAAATCTTTATCAAAAGTTATAATATCATTAATATATAATTGATAATTTAATAATTTAACTATATTATCATTTATCTTAATTTTACCACATTTAATGTATTCTCTTGATTCTCGTGGTGTTTTTACAAAATTTAAACGAAATAATAAAATATCTAATCTACTTTCTAATAAAAAACAAATTTTACTTTCAAAATCTAATCTACGTGTATTTATTTTTTGTAAATATTTACGAAATTTTTTTATTGTCATATCACCATAATAAACTCTAAATTTCAATAAATTATGTAATTTTACTATATAATCACGTGTATATATTTTAAGTTTTTTTTTTTTTTGCATAATTCTTGAATAATTAAATTGTAAATATGATTTTCGATATAAAGATTTAATTATTTGTATTTGATACCTATATTTAAAACAAAAAATTTTAAACATTTTTTTAAAAAAACGTTTTCCATTTGAACATGAAGTTAAATAACCTCAAAAATCAACTTCATATTTATATATAAATTTATATAATAATTTACCCTTTTTTTTCAAATTTTTTAAACGGAAAGAGTGGGATTCGAACCCACGACATCAATAATGATGATTGATTTTCAAGATCAACGCTTTAAACCGCTCAGCCATCTTTTTGGAGTAATAGGATTCGAACCTATGATCATGGTACCAAAAACCAATGCCTTACCACTTGGCTATACCCCAAAATTTTATTTTTACTAAATTATTAGTACTTCTAAGCTAATATTTTACAATACTCACACATAAACACAAGTCTAATTATATAATAATCTTTTACATTTTTTAAAGAAAATTTTTTAAAATTATCTTCCCACCTTTATTTTTTCAGCGGTTATAACATTGTATGTGGCTACTTGGCACTGCTAATAGTTAAACAACCAATACACCATATATACATATTAACTGATCCTCTCGTAATAAGTTAAACTTTTTTTAATTTTCTTTTTTAACGGTAGATAGGAACCGAACTGTCTCGCGACGTTCTGAACCCAACTCATGTACCATTTTAATGGGCGAACAGCCCAACCCTTGAAACCTATTTCAGCTTCAGGATATGATAAGTCGACATCGAGGTGCCAAACAACCCCATCGATAAGAACTCTAAAGGGTAATTAGCCTGTTATCCCTGGCGTACCTTTTATCCGTTAAGCGATAACCTTTCCATTCAGAATTACCGGATCTCTATGGCCGACTTTCGTCTCTGTTTGAATTGTTATTCTCACAGTTAAGCGTTTTTAAGCCATTATACTTTATAATTAATTATTAATTAATTATAAAACACCTTTGCACGCCTCCGTTACTTTTTAGGAGGCGACCGCCCCAGTCAAACTACCAATCATAAACTGTCTAATATATTTATATTATTAGTATAAAAATCTATATATTAAATGGTATTTCACTGACGTCTTTTCAATTAGCTTGCGCTAAGGAACATTTTATATAATATTATTTATTTATTATTTAATTTATAACCTCTATTAAAAAATAAATAAATAATATAAAACGACTCCCATCTATTCTACATTCTATATTCTTTTTATACAACTAATGATTATAGTGAAGGTGCACAGGGTCTTTCCGTCTAGCCGTTAATATTCTGCATCTTCACAGAAATTTCAATTTCACTGAGTCAATATTGGAGACAGTGAGGAAGTCGTTACACCATTCATGCAGGTCGGAACTTACCCGACAAGGAATTTCGCTACCTTAGGACCGTTATGGTTACAGCCGCCGTTTGCTGGGATTTATATTCAAAACTTTCTAATAAAAAAAAAAAAAATTAATTAATATTATAAAAGAGGCTTTTATAATATTAATTAATTTTTTTTTTTTTTATTAAATTATTTCTCCTTTTTATCTTACAGCACCGGGCAGGTGTCAGACCCTATACTTAGTAATTACACTTTGCAGAGTCCTGTGTTTTTGTTAAACAGTCGCTACCCCCTGTTTCGTGCCACTTAAATAAACTACTTATTTAAGTACTCTTTCTCCCGAAGTTACAGAGTCAATTTGCCGAGTTCCTTCAATATTGTTATCTCATACACCTTAGTATTCTCTACTCATTCACCTGTGTCGGTTTTAGTACGGTCATTTTAATAATTTTATAAGTTTTTTCTTGAAATTCTTTATATTTTTTTTATAATCTAATTAATATTAAAAATATTTCAAAATCTGTTACTTATATTTGGCTTTACTAAATTTTAATAGTTTTCCCATCAAAATATAGTGGACTACTTTATTTTTTCTTAGGGACCGGCTTACTCAAATTAGTTCATCTAAAATTTGAAAACTTTGAATTTTCGGTGATAATGATTATTTAATTTACATTATTTTACGTTACTCATGTCAGTATTCTTACTTCTGATCTTTTCAAATAATTTTTCAATCATTCTTTATAAAGTTACAGAATATTCTGCTACCATATATTTATTTATTTTATTTTATATATTTACAACTTCAGTATATATTTTAAACTCCCTACATTTATCGATTTTAATATAAAATTAATTTTATTAAATTTTTTTTTCAGTGAGCTGTTACGCTTTCTTTAAAGGACTGCTGCTTCTAAGCCAACCTCCTGATATAAATTATATTTAATTTCTTTACTACTTAAACATATTTAAAGACTTTTGTTAATAATCTGGGCTGTTTCCCTTTTGAATAACAATCTTAACACTTTTATTCTGATTATAATTTTATATTATTATTAATATTCACAGTTTGTTTAGATTTGGTAAGGTCGACTAGACCCCCCGTACCTATTCAGAGCTTTACCTTTAATAATTTTTTAATTATACTTTACCTACATAAATTTCGCAGAAAACCAGCTATCTCTAAGTTTGATTGGCCTTTCACCCCTAATCACAAATCATCTTAGTATATTGCTACATACACAAGTTCGACCCTCTTTAAATTTCAGTCTGTTCGTAATTAGATCACTTAGTTTCGGGTTTAATTTTTTTAACTTTATGCCTTTTTAAACACGTTTTCACTATGTCTACATTTATTAATTTAAACTTGCTAAAAAAATTAACTCACTGACCCATTATACAAAAGGTACATTATCTTTATTTAATTAAATCTAACTGCTCTATAAATATTCAATTTCAAATTCTATTTCACTTACCTTCGCTCTTTTCACCTTTCCCTTACGGTACTTTTTTACGCTATCGGTGAATAAAAATTTTAGAATTAGAAGATGGTTCTCCTATCTTCAAACAAAATTTCACAAGTTTTGTTTTACTCTTTTATTAAATTTTATAAATTTGATTTACAGGATTTTTACCTTATTTTACATAGGAATTCCACCATTATTCAAAAATTTATAATTTTAAATTTATTTCTATTTCATGTTCATTCACCATTACTTACAAAATCTTTATTAATTTTTTTCTTTAGCTACTAAGATGTTTCAATTCACTAAATTTATTTTTATTATAATAATTAGTTTCCTCCAAGAAAATTATTTCTTATATTTAAAATATTTTTTATTTAATATTTAAGAATAATATTTCATTTTTTTACGTCTTTTATTTTTATTCCCTAGGTATCCATTAAATACTTTTTTTATATTATAATTTATATTTTTTTATTTAAATATTAAACATATCAAATATTTTTTATATCTGTATATGTTAATACTTTTTCGCTAGTGTATTCTAAATTATAACCTCATTTATTTAAAGTTAATACTTGTAATGATATAGGCATAAAACCATGTTCTATACCACATAATTCACTACACATACCACTATATAAACCAATTTTCGATGCTATAACAGTTTTTAAATTTATTCGTCCTGGTATTGCATCTACTTTTATTCCTAAACCTTGAATTGCTCAACTATGACCAACATCATTAGATGTTATAAAAAATGATGTTTTTAACCCTACTGGTATTGATATTGCATTAGTTGTTGCTAATAAACGTGCATAATTTCTACTATGTAAATCAGATTCATCTATTAAAACTAAATTACTTACTTGTTTTATAATACCCATTGCTGTATTTAATTCATATGTTCAATATCATTGATTTCCTATAACGTTTACAGTATATAAACTTGCTTTATTACTTATTTCATCATCTGCAATTAAAGATAATGATGGAAATATTAATTCTAATATTATAAATATTGGAATAAATGTTCATATTACTTCTAATTTTAAATTATGTACTTGATTTAAAACACTTCTTACATGAATTGCATACCTTTGTACAAATCATAATGTATGTCTTTTTGTTGATTGATCTGATATATTATTTTTTCTTAAACTTTTAAATTCTTTTATTTTTTGATTTATAAATAATTTAAAATACTCTTTATAATTATTTATTTTATATTCTATAAATATAATTATAAAATATGCTATTATTATTAAAAATACTAATATTAAAAATATATATACAAAATCATGTACAAATATTATATTTTGATATGTATAATCTTTTATTCCACCCATCCGCTTTATTAAATTTAATTTATTAACTTATATTTATAAAAACGATAGAGAAGGGACTTGAACCCTTAACAATGATTTTGAAGACCACTATTTTACCATTAAACTACTCTATTAATTTTTAATTATCTATCTATTTCACCAAAAACTATATCTTGTGTTCCTATTATAGTTACTAAATCTGCAATTAAATGATTATTTGCCATATAATTTAAACTTTGCAAATGTGCAAAACCTGGAGCTCTTATATGACAACGATATGGTTTATTAGTATTATTAGAAACTAAATAAACACCAAATTCCCCTTTTGGCGCTTCTACTGCACAATATATTTGATTTTCTGGTATAACAATACCTTCTGTATATAATTTAAAATGATGAATTAAAGCTTCCATAGATTGTTTCATATAACCTCTAGATGGCGCACAAATTTTATAATCTCTAGTTTTAATTATATTTAAATTTGGTTCTTTAAATTTTTTAGCTAATCTATGAATCATTTTATTCATTATTTCATGACTTTCTCTCATTTCCATTACTCTTATTAAATATCTATCATAACAATCACCATTAAAAGTATTTGGTACTCTAAAATTTACTGTATTATAACCATCATAGCTCATATTTTTTCGTAAATCTCATTGTATACCACATGATCTTAACATTACACCACTAAAACCATATTCTAAAGCTTGTTTATAATTTACAACACCTACATTTACTAAACGTTGTTTTCATATTCTATTATTAGTTAATAATTCTTCGATTTCACTTATTCTTGCTTCAAATTGATTTAAAAATAAATATATATCATTTAACATTCCTTTTGGCAAATCTTGATTTACACCACCAGGTCTAAAATATGCAGCATGCATACGAGCCCCTGATACTCTTTCATAAAATTCCATTAATTTTTCACGTTCTTCAAAACCTCATAAAAAAGGAGTCATTGCTCCAACATCTAAAGCATGTGTAGTTAATGCCAATAAATGATTTAAAATTCTTGTTATTTCAGAAAATAAAATTCTTATTAATTTACCTCTTAAAGGTACTATACATTTTAATAAGCTTTCTATAGCTAAAGAATAACTGTGTTCTTGTGCCATCATAGAAACATAATCTAATCTATCAAAATAAGGCAAGCCTTGTATATAATTTCTATATTCTATTAATTTTTCTGTACCTCTATGTAATAAACCTATATGTGGATCTGCTCTTATTATTGTTTCACCTTGTAATTCTAATACCAATCTTAAAACACCATGCGCTGCTGGATGTTGCGGACCAAAATTCATATAAAAATGTTTAATTTTATTTAACATTTTATTTTATTTGATTTCAAGGACTTAAAAAATCAAAACTTCTAAAATCTTGACTTAATTCTAAAGGCTCATATACTAAATGTTTAAAATCATTATTATATCTTAATTCTATATAACCTGTTTGAGGAAAATCTTTCCTTAAAGGAAACCCTTCAAAACCATAATCTGTTAATATTCTACGTAAATCATGATGATTTTTAAAAAAGATACCATACATATCTCAAACTTCTCTTTCATATCAATTTGCACTTTTAAATATTTTCATTATAGAATTTACAGGTATAAATTCATTTATATGAATTTTTATATGTAAACGTAATCAATATTTTATAGATAATAAATTATAACTAATTTCAAAACGATTTTTATATTTTTCCATATAATCTATACCACAAATATCCATTAATAATTTAAATTGACTATTTATATTATATTTTAAAAAAAACATAACTTTTTCAATATCTTGTTCATTTCTCAAATATAAATTGTATTCTCCTTTTTTTAATTGTACTTTTTTAATGTATTTACCTAATATTAACATAATATAATATATAAAATATCAATTTATATCATTATAATTTTTTAATAAATTTGTTTTTCTTACTTTTAAATAAGAAATATTTGGACTATAATCTCAATAATATTTTCAATAAGAATTTAATCACTCAATAAATTTCATTTTTTTAATATCAATCTAATGCACCCTTTTTTCATTCATATACAAAACCTATAGTTAAGATAAATAAAAATATTATCATAGAAATTACACCCTCTATATTTAATTCTTTTATAGATAAAGCTCAAGGAAATAAATAAGCTATTTCTAAATCAAAAATTATAAATAAAATTGCTACTAAATAAAATTTTACATCAAATCTACTTCTAGTGTCTTCAAAAGGTTGAAATCCACATTCATATGATGATATTTTTTCTCAATTATAATTTTTACTTTTTAATATATAAGATAAACCTAATATTACAATAGCTAATATTATACAAATTATAAACATTATAAAAATTTTATAATATTCTATCATTTTTATTATTTATAAATTTTAAATAATAAAAAAAAATATATATAATTCATTTTTCTTATATTATTTATTTTTTTTCTATTTTCTATATTATTATTTTTTCTTTTTTTTAATTCATAATTTATAATATTATTAATATTTCTAATACTTTTTTTTTGTATTAATATTTTTAATATTTTTAAACTTTTTACAATCATTTTTATTTTTAAATAAATTAATTGTTCATAACAAAATATTAATTTTAAAGTTTGACTTATTATTAATTCTTTTATTATTTCTTTTGTATTTTCACTAATTATAATAAATAATACTATATATATTAATGATAATGCTAATTCTTCTGTATATGATATTTTATTTATTAAAATACATCATAAGAACAATAATAATATGTTACTTATATGTAAATTAAAATTATATTTCATCTTATATTTAATATTTTTTAATTATTTTTTCTGTTTTTGAATTTATATTTATATTTAAATTTTTAGTATGTTCATATTTATACATATTAAAAAAAACTTCTGTTTTATACTTTTTTTTTAATCATTCTTGATCTTTTTGTTCTTCTTTCATATATATTTGTCAAATATCATATTTATATTTACTATTTTTTCTTAAAACTAAACTATTATATAAATTTTTGCTATTTTGTATATAATAAATTTGTTTTTTTAAATCTACACTTACATTTAAGGTTAACATAATCGCACCTATCATTGCTACTAATAATATTAAACTTGCTATTATAAAATTATATAAATAATAATTATATATTATACTTATAACTACTATATTATCTTTAATATATATATAATTATATCAATTTTTATGAATATAAAAAAAATCTTGAAAAGATAATATATTTCATTTAAATTCTATTCAATTTGTAATATAACTTATTTCTAATATTATTAAAAATATACTTATAACTAAAGGTATATATCTTATTATATTATCACGTGTTTCTAATATATGAATATTAAACATCATAATTACAAATAAAAATAAAACTGCTATTGCACCCAAATAAACTATAAATATTAAAAAAGCTAAAAATTCTACATGTAATAATAATAATAAAAAACTAACATGTAAAAAAACAATTATTAAAAA
>Ga0116226_10006840_pt1 | contig 10258 bp, 7 predicted proteins | sample S1TSphfallax_FD_89692 | JGI IMG/M metagenome (GOLD analysis project Ga0116226, IMG submission 89692) | Host-associated microbial communities from peat moss isolated from Minnesota, USA - S1T2_Fa - Sphagnum fallax MG | ecosystem: Host-associated > Plants > Peat moss > Unclassified | place: USA...
AGCGGCTCCGCCGCCGGCGACGCCGCCCGTTCCGCGAGCCCCGCCCGCCCGCGATCCACGCAGTCGACCAGCGTCTCGTACATGAGCTCTTGGATCACGCGCTGGGTAGCGAGCTGGAAACGGACATAGTCGCGCCGGGTCATCTGCGCGCGGATCTGCTCGAAGTCCTCGAGCGCCTCGGCCTCGGGCGCGAGGGTCCGGCGGAGCTCGGGCTCGACCGACCGGTAGTAGAGTTCGCGACTTCCCGCCGCGAGCCGCGGGAGCAACTTCTGGCGCAAAGTCCGTACCGCGCGCTGCCTGGCCCCGTCATCATGGCTGCGCGGTAACATCATCCGATGTTCAGACTGCTCGAGGGGCGATGGCTCTCGGGACATGCGTTCCAGACTCCGCCGGCGATGAGCGATTCTAGAGATAATCTAACCGCAGGGGGGAAAGGGTCATGAACGTCAGCGGTAGCGACCTGGTCGATGGACCGTCGGGCCACAGTTCCACGCCGGCGTTCGCGGCGGAGTCTGCCGGCGTGGAAAGCTCACCCGGCGTCCTCTCGCGGCTCGGCTTCGGGTTTACCTCGGTAGTCGAGACCACGAAGTTCCAAGTCTATGAATACTTCCTGATTTTCTACTACGTGGACGTGTTGGGGCTCGCCGGCAGCCTGGCTGGACTCGCGGTGGCGATCGCAGCCATCGGCGACGCCGTGTTCGATCCGCTGATCGGCAGTTACTCAGACTCGATCCGCAGCCGCTTCGGTCGCCGGCATCTTCTGATGTACCTCGCGATTCTACCTACCGGAATTTTTCTGTACCTGCTGTTTACACCCCCGACCGGGCTTCAGGGGTGGGGGCTGTTCTCGTGGCTGCTGGGCTTGTCCATCGCCGCGCGCCTGGCCGGCTCCTTCTACAGCGTTCCCGCGGCGGCGGTCGGGGCGGAAATAACCTCTCGAGCGACCGTCCGTGCGGAGCTCGGCATCTGGCGGCAGGCAGTGACCGCCCTCACCCAGGTCGCGCTCATTTACCTGCTATTCCACTTTGCGTTCACCCCCAACTCTCGCTTCCCCCGCGGCCAGGAGAATCCCGCCAACTATCCGAAGTTCGCCCTGATCGTCGTGGGGGTGGTAATGCTCGGCGCGCTGCTCGGCGCCGCCGGGACTCGAAGGAGAATCCTCGCCTTCGAGCGTAATCGCCTGGTCACCACCGTGCGCCGGTTTTCGATCGGCGGCTCGCTGGTGGCTACCTGGCGCGCCCTCGCCGACCTCGCCAATTTCCGCGCGCTGTTCCTGGGACTCGTGTTTGCGGGCGTGATGGGCTCCTATTTCCGCGCCCTGAACCTCTCGCTCGGCACCTATTTCTGGGGACTCTCTACCCGGCAAACCGGCGACTGGCTGCAGAGCATTCAGGTAGCGACGTTCATCGCCGCGCTCGCGAGCCGCGCCGTGGTGAGCCGCATCGAACCGCGCAACCTGTATATCGCCGGGGTAGCCACCATGCTCGGGGCGTACGTGCTGCCGCCGCTCGCACGGCTGCTCGGACTCCTGCCGCCCAATGGTTCGGCGGCTCTGGTCGAGATCCTGTACGGCGCGAACATGGCCGTCGGCGCCGGTACCGGCCTCATCATGAGCTGCTCGCTGGTGCTATTCGCGGAGTCGGCGGACGAATACGCGCTAGTAAAGCGTGAATCCCGTACCGGAATGCTGCTGGCGTTCCTCCCGCTCGGTAATAAGATGGCTTCGAGCCTGGGCAAATTCGCGGCCGGAGTAGTCATGCAGTGGACCGCCCTGCGGCCGGGACCGACGGCGGCTCCCGCCGGAGCGACAGCCCTCCGGCATCTGGGCGTGGCGACGGTGGCGTTGACGAGTGTCGCCGGGTTGCTGGCGCTGATGTTTTTCCTTCAATATCGGCTGCCCCGGTCGCGCTATGCCGAGATCCTCCGGGGGCTGGAAGCCGAGCGCGCTGCTGTCCCTGAATTGAGGTAGATCGATGCCCCTGCTCGTTTTGACCCAGTTGCCCTGGAGCTGCGCCACGCCCTCGGAACTCGTCTCATCGCTCTCGGCCGCGCGACGCCGAGCGGTCCGGCGACGACTCGCGGACGAGCCCGTGCTCGTTCTGCTTCCTCAGGCCTCGGGCCCGGTTCAGCCGAGCACCAGACACCCTAACGGCGTCCCGGACGCGGCGTTTCTCGCCGCCATGTCGGGGGTCGCCAAACTGGCCCGTGTGTTCATCGCCGGCTCGGCCCCGCTCCTCGACCCTAAGACCGGAGCGCAATCGATCATCGCCTTCCTGGTTTCGAGTAGCGGCGAGCTGTTACTGCGTGTCCCGAAAATCACCCCGGAGCTCGTGAACGGCTTCGACGAGCTGACCTGCGCTCTCGGGGCCGAGGCAAGTTTTCCGGTCGCGAAGACGCCCTTCGGGCAGATCGGACTCCTACCGGGCGAGGACATCCAGTTTGCGGCCTACGCGCGCATCCTCGCTTTTCATGGAGCGGAGTTGATCCTCAATCCCTGCCAGGAGCGTGCCGACGAGCTGTTTGAGATTCGCCAATGCTCCCGGCTCGGACGCGCGGGCGAGAACTCCTGTTATGTCGCGGCGGCGAGCCCGGCCCGCGTCACCGACGGTGATGCGACCCTGTCGCTGCCGCCGGCGACCGCCTTCTACGGCGCCGACGGGCGCAGTGCGACCGTCCACGGGACCGAGGATTTCCTCTACATCGATCTCGACATCGAGCAGCTGCGCCAGGGTCGGGTCAATCCGCATCGCTCGTTCCCTGCGCTGGTGCGAGCCAATCTCTACGCCGTGGGATACAAGCGTTCGGTTGACGACGCCGGCTACCGGAAGCTGGGCGCCGCGGGCTCCAAGGGTCCGGGAAGCGGTGACATGCCAGCGCCGCGCAACGTCACCGAGTGGGGACGCGAAGCGGATCGTCGGGTCTATGCGGACTCTCAGAGCCGCACGAGTCGCGTCAAGTACGAGGAGCGCTATGAGGCGCTCTTGGTCCAGACCTGTGCGCGGCTGATTCCCCTCGAGCGCAGTATCGATCCGCGGCCGATCATGGAACGCAACCTGGAGGATGCGCTGGCACTCGCAGGCTCGCGCGCGAACGTACCGAGCGTAAGACTGGTCGTGTTCCCGGAATTCTGGCTGACGGGTCCCGGCGGCATCGGCGGCGTGCAACGCACCGTACAGGACATGGAGCGGCTCGCGATCCGATATCCGGATCCGATCTTCGATCGCATCTCCGCCTTCGCGCAGAAGAACCGGGTTTACGTCGCGTTCCAGAACTTCGAGCTGCACAACAAGATGCCGCACCGCGTCTTCAACAGCGCGTTCCTGATCAGCGATACGGGCGAACTCGTCCATACCTACCGCAAGAACCAGTGCGCAGACGTCTGGGGGCTGCTGCCGGACTGTACCCCGGGCAGCGTCCTCGCTCAGTACCTGCACATTTTCGGCCAGGACTCCTTATTCCCGATTGCGGACACGCCACTCGGGCGGCTCGCCAATATGATCTGCTTCGACAATATGGTGCCGGAGGTCGCACATAGCCTGCGGCGCGCTGGCGCCGAGGTCATCCTCCATTCCTCCTCGGAGCCGCATGGCGGGTCGGGCCGCGAGTTGTGGGACACCGTGCGACGACTGCGGGCGTACGAGAACACCTGTTACCTGCTGTCGGCCATCGACGGCGGGGAGCACGTTTCCCACGACTCGGAAATCCTGTCGTTTTTCCGGCGGGGTCACTCGCGCATCGTGCGCTTCGATGGCCGCGTGGAAGGTACGGTCGATGGCCCCGGACCCGTCGCGTTCCGCGTCAACCTAGACCTTGGCGCCCTGCGGCGCGCGCGCGCCAATCCGTTCGTGAACCTGGCGCTGTGGGACGATCCGGCGGTGTATGCCGAGCATTACCGCGGCGACTTTGGCCTGCGTAACGAGCTGTGGGCCAAGGATCCGCTGTCCAATCCCTATGAGGGAGCGCGGCTCATGCGTGAGCGCATCGACGACTACCTGGCACGGGGTATCTACGTCCCGCCCGAGCGCGCGCTCGCCCGCGCCAGCCTCCCGGACAGCGTCTAGGACCGACGCCCCGCTCAGGGCGTACGCCGACGAGTCGCATGGCATCGTTCGATCTGGTCGTCGTCGGCGGTGGCATCAACGGCGCGGGCATCGCCCGGGATGCGGCGGGTCGGGGTCTCACGGTGCTGCTCTGCGAACAGGACGACCTCGCCGCCCACACCTCTTCCGCCAGCACGAAGCTCATTCATGGCGGGCTGCGCTACCTCGAGGATTATCACTTCGGTCTGGTGCGCAAGGCACTGCGCGAGCGCGAGGTGCTGCTCCGTTCAGCGCCGCACATCATGTGGCCGCTGCGATTCGTGATGCCCTACGAGGCGCACCTGCGACCCGCGTGGATGATCCGCGCCGGGCTCTTCCTGTACGACCATCTGGCGCGGCGCGCGTTTCTGCCCGGGTCGAAAGCGATCGATCTACGCACTCATCCCGCGGGCGGCCCGCTCGCGGCTCGCTACACCCGCGGCTTTGAGTACTCGGACGGCTGGGTGGATGACGCTCGGCTCGTAGTGCTGAACGCGCTCGACGCGGCCGAGCGGGGTGCGACGGTACTGACTCGGACACGCTGTTCGGCATTGCGCCGGAGCGCCGCGGGCTGGACCGTCGAGCTCGTTCCCCACGAGGGTCCGGCCCGCACGGTCGAGGCACGCGCGGTGGTCAATGCGACCGGTCCCTGGGTGGACCGGTTCCTGAAGGGCGAGACGAACCTGCAGTCCGCGCGACACGTGCGGCTCGTGAAGGGTAGTCACCTCGTAGTGCCGCGACTCTTCGAGCATGAGTTCGCCTATATCTTTCAGGCGAGCGATCGGCGCATCGTGTTTGCGATTCCCTACGAGCACGACTTCACTCTCATCGGCACCACGGACGTGGACTACCAGGGCGACCCCGGCGAGGTGGCGATTGCGGCGCGCGAGGTGGACTATTTGTGCAGTCTCGCCAGTCACTATTTTCGCAAGGTCGTACGTCCGCAGGACGTGCGTGCGACCTACTCCGGAGTGCGTCCGTTGCTGGAGGACGAGTCGGCGGACGCCTCGCATGTCAGCCGCGATTACGCGCTCGAATTCGACCGCGGCGGGAGCGACGGGAAGGCGGCCGCGGCACCGCTTCTGTCGGTGTTCGGGGGCAAGATCACCACCTATCGGCGGCTGGCGGAAGATGCCATCGACCAACTGCTGCCGATGCTCGGTCGCCGCGCGGCGGGTTGGACCCACGCCGCGGCGCTGCCGGGGGGCGACCTCCCGAACGGCGACTTTGCAGCGTTCGTCGCCGCGCTCACGCGTCGCCTGCCTCGTATGCCGGCGGCGCTCCTGACTCGCTACGCACGTGCGTATGGCACCCGCGTCGAACGGCTGCTCGGCGCCGCGACCTCGGCTGAGGAACTCGGCGAGGCGGTGCTGCCCGGCCTCTATGAGCGTGAGCTCGCATATCTCATCGACGTCGAATGGGCGCAGGATGCGACCGACGTATTGTGGCGTCGCAGTAAACTCGGACTTCACCTTCCCGCCTCGGCAAGCGAGCGGCTCGAGCAGTGGTTAGGGTCACGCCGGGTCGGAGCGCCCGCGTGACCCGCTTCGTCCTGGCTTTAGACCAGGGCACGACCAGCTCGCGATCGATGCTGTTCGACCATGCAGGTGCGGTCGTGGCGGTCGCCCAGCGGGAGTTACCCCAGATCTATCCCCGCTCGGGCTGGGTGGAGCACGATCCGGAGCAAATCTGGGCTTCGCAGAGCGCCACCATCGGGGAGGTGCTCGCCCAGGCCGGCGCCTCGCCGTCGGACCTGGTGGCGGTCGGCATCAGTAACCAGCGCGAGACCACCGTCCTCTGGGAGCGGGCCACGGGGCGACCGCTCGCGAACGCCATCGTGTGGCAGGACCGGCGCACGGCGGCGGACTGCGAAAGGTTGCGCTCGGCGGGTCATGAGGCGCTGTTCGCCGCTCGTACCGGGCTGTTGCTCGATCCCTACTTCTCGGGGACCAAGCTCGCCTGGCTGCTCGAGCATCTCCCGGATGCCCGAGGCCGCGCCGAGCGCGGCGAGCTCGCATTCGGGACGGTCGACTCGTGGCTGGTGTGGAAGCTCTCGGGTGGTCGGCTGCATTTGACCGACGTCACCAACGCCTCGCGCACCCTCCTCTTCAATCTCGAGCGCGGCGACTGGGACGACGCGCTGCTCGAGATCCTGCGCATTCCGCGCGCCTGCCTGCCGCGGATCGTCCCGTCCTCACTCAGCGCCGAGAGTTGTGAGGTGAGCATCGCGGACGCCGCACTGCGGCTGGGCGGCATCGCCGGCGACCAGCAGGCCGCGCTCTATGGCCAGGCGTGCTTCCAGGCCGGCATGGTCAAGAACACCTACGGGACCGGCTGCTTCATGCTCATGAATACCGGCGAAACTCCTCTGCCCTCGACGCATCGGTTGCTCACGACCCGCGCTTGCGGGACGGTCCCTCACTACGCCTTGGAGGGCGGGGTGTTCGTGGCGGGCGCGGTGGTGCAGTGGCTGCGCGACGGGCTGGGGCTGATCCGCTCCGCCGCGGAAATCGAGGCGCTGGCCGCTACCGTTCCCGACAGCGGCGGGGTGACCTTCGTGCCCGCGTTCACCGGGCTCGGGAGCCCCCACTGGGACCCGCATGCCCGCGGAACGCTGCTCGGTCTATCCCGCGGCACCACCCGCGGCCACATCGCGCGCGCCGCGCTCGAGGCGATCGCCTATCAGAGTGCGGAGCTCCTCGGGGCCATGGAACGCGATGCCGGGCGGCGGCTGCTCGAGATGCGGGTAGACGGAGGCGCGAGCCGCAACGACCTGCTGCTGCAATTCCAGGCGGATCTGCTCGGCGTGACGGTGCGGCGCCCTAGGATCGTCGAAACCACGGCGCTGGGTGCCGCGTGGCTGGCGGGGCTCGCGGTGGGATTCTGGAGCTCGGAAGCCGAGCTCGCGGCGAGTTGGCAGCAACAGGCGCAGTTCGAGCCGCAGTTACCGCCGGAGCGCGCCGCGGCGCTGATGGGCGAATGGGGCCGCGCGGTGGAACGAGCACGCGACTGGGCTCGTTAGGACCTAACTAACGTTTACGCAGCTTCTCGAGGAGCTTGATCTGCGCGACGGCGCGGGTCAGCTCCGCGAGCGCCTCGGCCTCGGTGACTTTATCGACTTGGCCCTTGAGCGCTTCTTCGGCGCGCTGCTTCGCGGCGACCGCTGCCGCCTCATCGAGATCCGCCGCCCGCATCGCGGTGTCCGCGAGCACCATCACGCCCTTCGGCTGCACCTCGAGTGCGCCGCCGCCGACGAAGAACGACTGCTCGGCGCCATCGGGGGTCTGCACCCGAAGCTCACCGGCCTTGAGGAGCGTGAGCAGCGGCGCGTGGCGCGGCGCGATGCCGAGCTCGCCCTGGGAGCCCGGTGCGAACACCCGCAGAACGTCGCCCGAGAAGATCTCGCCTTCGGCGCTGACGATATCGACGTGAATGGTGGGTGAGTCGGCCATGGCTTCAGCTCAGGGTCTTGGCCTTCTCCACGGCCTCGTCGATGGAGCCGACCATATAGAAGGCCTGCTCCGGGAGATGGTCGTAATCGCCGGCGATGATGCCCTTGAAGCCGCGAATGGTTTCCGCGAGCGGGACGATCTTCCCGTCCTGGCCGGTGAACACCTTGGCGACGTTGAACGGCTGCGACAGGAAACGCTGGATCTTGCGAGCGCGGAACACGGACAGCTTGTCCTCTTCGGACAGCTCGTCCATGCCGAGAATCGCGATGATGTCCTGCAGCTCCTTATAGCGCTGCAACACCGCCTGCACGCCGCGCGCCACGCTGTAATGCTCATCACCAACGACCAGCGGATCGAGCTGGCGGGAGGTCGAATCGAGCGGGTCGACGGCCGGATAAATGCCGAGCGCCGCGATCTGACGCGACAGGGTGACGGTCGCATCGAGATGCGCGAAGGTCGTAGCGGGCGAGGGATCGGTCAGGTCGTCCGCCGGAACGTAGACGGCCTGGATCGAGGTGATCGAGCCCGTCTTGGTGGAGGTGATGCGCTCCTGGAGCACGCCCATCTCCTCGGCGAGGGTCGGCTGGTAACCGACCGCGGAGGGCATACGGCCGAGCAGCGCCGAGACTTCGGTACCGGCCAGCGTGTAGCGATAGATATTGTCGACGAAGAACAGCACGTCGCGACCCTTGACCCCGTCTTCGCGCACTTCGTCGCGGAAGTACTCGGCCATGGTCACGCCGGTCAGCGCGACGCGCAGGCGATTGCCGGGCGGCTCGTTCATCTGGCCGTAAACCATCGCGACCTTCGAGTTCGAGAGCGTCTCGGGATCGATGACGCCCGATTCGATCATCTCGTGATAGAAGTCGTTACCCTCGCGGGTACGCTCGCCGACGCCCGCGAACACGGACAGACCGCTGTACTGCTTGGCGATGTTGTTGATGAGCTCGAGCATGTTGACGGTCTTGCCGACGCCCGCCCCGCCGAACAGGCCGACCTTGCCGCCCTTGGCGAACGGCACGAGGAGATCGATGACCTTGATGCCGGTGACGAGGAGATCCTGGCCGCCGGCCTGCTGGTCGTAGGAAGGGGCCGGACGATGGATAGGTAGACGGTCCTGGGTCACGACCGGGCCGCGTTCGTCCTGCGGTACACCGAGGACGTCCATGATGCGACCGAGCGTGCCCTTGCCGACGGGAACCATGATCGGCTCGCCGGAGGACTCGACGGCGAGACCGCGCTTGAGGCCCTCGGAGGCGCCCATCGCGATGGTACGCACGACGCCGTCGCCGAGCTGCTGCTGCACTTCGAGCGTGATGCCGCCGTCGGTGATCTTCAGCGCTTCGTAGACCTTGGGGATCGCGTCATGCGGAAACTGGACGTCGATGACGGCGCCGATGATTTGGGTGATCTTGCCCGTTGCCATGTGTATTCCTCGGAAATCAGACTGCGGCCGCGCCGCCCACGATCTCCGAAAGTTCCTTCGTGATCGCGGCCTGGCGGGCCTTGTTGTAGACGAGCTGCAGCTCACCGATGAGCTTGCCGGCGTTATCGGAGGCGCTCTTCATCGCGACCATCCGGGCCGCCATCTCGCAGGCGACGCTTTCGACGGCACCCTGGTAGACCTGAGACTCGACGTAGCGCATGAGGAGCCCATCGAGGATGTCGCGCGCATCCGGCTCGTAGATATAGTCCCAGTGCTCCTGGAGGTCGCTGGCCGCATCGCCGGCGTCGATCGGCAGCAGCTGCAGCACGTTCGGCTTCTGGGTCATGGTGTTCAGGAACTGGGCGTTGACCAGGAACAGCCGATCGAGCTTGCCGTCCCGGTAGCCGTCCAGCATCACCTTCACCGCGCCGATGAGTTCTTTCATGCGCGGTCGGTCCCCGAGCTGGGTGACGCTCGCATCGATGGGGAGCCCCAGGCGGCGGAAGAACGCGAGCCCCTTCGAGCCGATGATGCAGAGATTCACCTTCGCGCCCTTCTGCTGCCACTCACGCAGCAGCTGCAGCGCGGCCTTGAACACATTCACGTTGAGCGAGCCCGCGAGGCCGCGATCGGTCGAGACGATGATCAGGCCGACCGAGCGCACCTCATCGCGGCTCACCAGGAACGGATGCCGGTAATCGGGATTCGCCTGGCTCAGATGACCGATGGCGGTACGCATACGGGCCGCGTACGGGCGCGACGCGCGCATGCGGTCCTGAGCGCGGCGCATCTTGCTCGCCGCGACCATTTCCATGGCCTTGGTGATCTTCTGAGTGCTCTTCACACTCGCGATCTTGCTGCGGATTTCCTTGGTGCCGGGCATGGAGTTGCTTCCCGCGGTCCCTCAGTAGGTCCCGGTCGCGATGAATTCCTCGATGCACTTGCGCAGCCCCGCCTCGAACTCCTTGGTGAGGTTGGGGTCCGCGTTGATGGCCTCGAGGAGTTTGCCGTGCTTCGACTTCGCAAAGGCCTGCAGGCCAGCCTCGAAATCGACGACCTTCTTGCGATCGACCTTGTCGAAGAAGCCGTTATTCACGGCGTAGATCGACAGCGCCATTTCCGCGACCGACATGGGCGCGTACTGTTTCTGCTTCATGAGTTCGGTGACGCGCACACCACGGTCGAGCTGACGCCGGGTCGCTTCGTCCAAGTCCGAGGCGAACTGCGAGAACGCCGCGAGTTCGCGGTACTGCGCGAGCGCGAGGCGGATACCGCCGCCCAGCTTCTTGATGATGCCGGTC
>Ga0116226_10006841_pt1 | contig 10258 bp, 5 predicted proteins | sample S1TSphfallax_FD_89692 | JGI IMG/M metagenome (GOLD analysis project Ga0116226, IMG submission 89692) | Host-associated microbial communities from peat moss isolated from Minnesota, USA - S1T2_Fa - Sphagnum fallax MG | ecosystem: Host-associated > Plants > Peat moss > Unclassified | place: USA...
CCCCGGGCGACGGCGGCCTCGCGGGACTCGGCGTCAGCGCGGCGATCATCTTGCTCTGCATGATCGCCTTCATGCGTGTCGGTACGCTCGCCGGCTTCGCGGAGAACGAAGGCGATGCGATGTCGTATGTCGCGGGGCAACTCGGCGGCTCGGTGTGGCGGATCGTCGTTACCGTGACCGTCCTCATCTCGATGGCGGCCGCGCTGCAAGCGACGCTCGTCTACCTCACCCGAAGTTTCTTTGCGATGGGCCGCGACGGCGTGCTGCCCACCGCCTTCGGCCGGCTCGATCGGCGCGACCAGCCCGTCTTCGGGATCGTCTCGCTCACCGCGCTCGGCATCGTCTGCACGCTGGCATCCGGTTTTTCGCCGAGCGTGAAGACCGCGTTCGCGATCGTCCTCGGCGGAACGTCGTTCTTTCTCGGCGTCCTCTTCCTGATGAGCGCCGCCGCCGCCGTTCGCATGTTCGCCGGCGAACGCACGCACCGTCTGAGCGGCGTGGCGTTGCCCGCGTTCGGCACGCTTGCGCTCGTCGGCGTGCTCGCTGTGTCGCTCGCGCAGGCGGACCCCTCCACGCGCCTCTTCATTCTCGTCTCCGCCGCCATCGGCGTCCCGCTCGCGCTCTGGCGCGGCCGCACCTGGAAGCGCGCGGCCTGACACCGAAGGTACGGCGATGACTTCACGCTTCGTCCGCGCGTCGCTCTTGACGTGCGCCATCATCGTTTCGGCGCGGCTTCCATTGCAAGCCGCACCGCATCCAGCCCTCGCGACCATCGCGGCGTTCGCTGCGACCTCGAACGCCGGCGATCGTAGCGCGTTCCTGCGGCTCTTCGCTCCCGAGGCCGCGATGGTGGATAACTTCGCGCCGTATCGCTTCCCTGCGCCGAACGGCCCGGCGACCTGGTACGACGGGTTCGGGGCGGACATGCAGAAGAGCGGCGTGACCGACGGCGTCATCTCCGTGGCTGCGCCGAAATTCTTTCGCGTCACCGGCGACCGCGCATGGGCCGTCGTGCCGACGCGCTTCGTCTACAAGCTCAAAGGCAAGCCGGAACTCGAAACGGGGCTTTCGGTCTTCACGCTGCACCGCGTCGGAGGGGCCTGGAAGATTACGTCGTTTTCGTGGGCGGAGCAGTCAGATACCGGAGTCTAGCGCGAGGGCGGATGAGGCCTGCGGTCGCCGCCATAAAATTGCGACGCCGAGCGCGGCGTATGCGAGGAAGAGCAGCGGGTAGATCGTCGTCGGCCACGGCGGGAGCGGGTACACGCTGCCGATGGCCGGGACGAGCAGAAAGACGATCGCGAGCACGCTGATTGCGATGTTGCGGGCGCGGAGCTCGCCGAGCGCGCGGAGATAGAACGACGCTCCGATCGAGATCGCCGCGTAGATCACGACGAACGCGTACGAACACAGCGACGCCGTATCGGAAAAGGCATCGATCGGCGCGCGACCGGCCAAGAGCAGGGCTGTGCCGCCAATCCCGACGACGATGGCGATCGTACCGAGTGCGCGCGCCGGGGTCTCGTGCACCGGATCGGTTTGGGCGAAGGCTGCGGGCATCAGGCCCGTTCGCGCCATCACGAGCAGCGCGCGTGCTGCGCCGTTGAGCGCGGCGGTTGCGATCGAGACGGAGCAGAGGAGCGCGCCGATGTCGATCGGGATTTTCATATACGGCGCACCGACGGAATCGGCGAGTGCATCGAGCGGCGTGACCAGCTTGTCGAGCGGCGTCGCCAGCGCGTGCGCGCCGAGCACCTCGGCGTACATCGTGATCACGAAGAAGATTCCGGTCACCGCGACGCTGGCGAGGACGGCGCGCGGGATCGTGCGCAGCGGATCGTGTGCCTCTTCGCCGAGGGACGTCGCGCTCTCGAAGCCCAGCATGCTGAAGACGGCGAGCACCGTCCCGAGCGCGAGCGCTGAGAACGAAAAGCCGTGCAACGTGAACTGGCCGGCATCGAACCACGCGCCGCCGCGGTGGATGAAGATCAAGACCGTCAGCACCGCGATCATTGCGATCGAAATGCCCTCGAGCACGAGCAGCGCGATCGTCGAGATGCGCACGTCGCGGTAACTCAAGAACCACGCGACGCCAAGGCAGATCACCAGCGAGGCCGTAGCGGAGCCGGGAACGTGTACGCGTGCCAGCAGCCCCGGAAGAAAAACGGCGAAACCGGTCGCGCCGGCGAGCGCGACGAACGCGTACGCCCAGAGCTGACACCAGCCGATGAAGAGGCCGCCGCGCGATCCGAAGGCGCGTAGCGCGAAGACGTAGAGTGAGCCGGCGCTCGCGGAGCGGCTCGCGAAGACGTTCACGTTGAGCGCGACCGTCGCCAGCATGATCGCGCCGAAGACGTAAGCCAGCCAGCCGGCGTCGCCCGCTTGCGCGTACATCAGCGGGACGATCAGCACGGGCGTGATCGTCGGGCCGATCATCGCGATCGATTGCGCCAAGACTTCCCAGATGTTGAGGCAATCGGGGCGCAGCCGCGAACTCATCCGCGGAGGACCTCGCGCGCCGCGAGCGCGCCCGTCGCGGCGCCTCCTTCCATGAAGCCTTGAAAGCGACCCGAGGTGTGCTCGCCGGCAAAATGGATGTTGCCTTGGCGCACGCCTTCGTAGCCGCCGATCGTCGTGTACTGGCCGGGGAGCCAGCACGAATAGGCGCCGCCGATCAGCGGATCGAGTGACGGCACGCTCAGCTTCGCAACGCCCGTGTAGTTCGCGCTCGCGTGCGGCACGAGGCGATCGAGCTGCGCTGCGAACGCGCGCGCGTAGCGATCCACCAGCGGCGTTGCATGCGTCGTCGTGTACGGTGCGGGCGGAGCAAAGAGCCGTTCGGATTCGCCGACGTAGTTCGTCAAGAGCCCGAAGGGCGCGGGCTGCGCCCGCGTCGTCTCCCAGGTCGATTGATAGGGCAGATCGCTCGAGGTATCGCCGTCGCCGATCCCGGGCCACGATCCGCGCCCGACCCACACGCGGTTCCGAAATTGCACGACGAGTTTCGCGTTCGCCCCGTAGCCGAGGCGGTCGATCGCCGCGTGCTTGCGCGGGCTGAATCCGGCGCGCGCGGTATCGACGCCGCGCAGCACGGTGAACGGGATCGTCACGATCGCGTGATCGACGATCTGCTCGCCGTGGATGCCGTCGAACGTGAGCCCGACCCGGCCGTCTGCAAGCGCGCGCAGCGCCGTCAGGCGGGCGCCGCGCACGAGCCGTTCGGGCGGCAAGCTCGTTGCGATCGCGAGTGGCAGGCGCTGGTTGCCGCCGCGGATGTGAAACCGGTTGTCGGAGGGGCCGACCGACGAGAAATCGCTTGGATCGGGTTGGATCCCGAGCCAGTAGATCAGGTTGAGCGCGCTCTGCGCGTGCGTGTCGCGCCCATATTCATCCAGATAAGCGACGTCGATGAATTGCCCGAGCGGCGAGGCGTGGCCGCCGGGGATGTAGCGCGCGATCCACTCCGAGATCGTCATCCGGTCGAAGAGCACGCCCGCCGCCGTATGGCGCGCGTAGGTCGTGCGCGGTCCGATCGCCGCGAGTTGCCGCTGCAAGGTGTGATAAACCGGGTCGAAGGCGCGCTGCAACTCCGCGTACGGCAGGTAGCGTCCGCCGAAGAAACTGATCGGATCGGCATCGGGGAGCTCGGCGGCGTTGACGTCGTCGAGCGTGAGGCCGAATCGCTTTGCGAGCGTTCGCATCGTGACGTGCGCGGTGTCGATCAACTCGCCGCAGTATTCGCTCGCGACGCCGGCGCCCCAGAGGTGCGTTTCGGAGTGCATCCGGCCGCCGATCCGGGTGGAGGCCTCGTAAACGGTCGGCGTGATGCCGTGGTCGCACAGCACGCGCGCGGCGACCAGCCCCGCGATCCCCGCGCCGACGATCGCGACGGTGGGCTTCGCGGCCGCGGATACGCTGCGCGGCACACCGGCGGCGAGCGCGGCGGCGACGCTCGCGCCGCCGCGCAGAAATGCTCCACGCCCGAACGGTTTCCGCCCGGGCGGGCGAAGCCGCCCGAGCGCCGTCAGAGCGGGCGTGCGCGCCATGCGGTTAGATTCTCATTTGGAGATTGAGGAACGCGCCGAACGGCATCTTCTGACCGCTGAACCCGGTCTGGACGTTGTTGTAGAAGCTCCCGTACGGATATTGGAGTTGTACCGGCGCAGAAGAGAGCGGGGTGATGAAGTTGCCGACCGGTGCGAGCAGATTCGAGGGAAGTTGCGCATAGACGCACGTCGTCGGATTGTCCCAGGCGTAGCCGCGCTGATAGCAGTGGTCGATGATGTTGGTGAGCGAGAGTGTGATCTTCGCATTATGGCTGAGCTCGTAACCGGCTTGAAAGTTGAGCGTGAAGCGCGTCGGTTCTTCGAACGCGCCTTGCTTATCGAAGACGCCCGAGTAGACGTCGGGGATGTTGATCGCGACCGAACACGAGGTGGCCTGGTTGACGGCGTTGACCGGCGCGCTGCAGCTCGTCGGATCGTAGCCCGGCCAGCTCAGCGGTGCGCCGTAGAACGTCCCCGACGTGTAGCTCGCCGTCGGCGTGAGCGTTAGATGATGGCGGCGATAGCTTACCACCGCCGTCACGACCGTCGGCGTGACGAAGCCGACTTCGCCGTTGAACGGGTTCGATGGCAAGATGTCGTAGGGCGTATACGTTCCGCTTGGATCGAAGAGCGCCTGAACGGGCGCGTTCCAGTAGGGATTGACGATATCGGTCGACGGACACGCCGCGGTCGTCGTGATCCCCGGCGCGACGCCGCCGGAGACGCCGGGTGTCGCGCTCGGCAAGTAGCACGGGGCCGCTGCGATCCCCGTGGCGGTCGCTCCGCCTGCGCAGCGCGAGTCGGTGGGGTGGCTCGCGCAGAAGCCCGTGTAGGCGTTGTAATTCTTCACGTAGGCGTTGAGGTCGTCGATGAAGTTATTGCCGGTCGCGAAGCTCCCGAACGTCGCGCCGCTGTTGGTGAACGTGTAGCCGAGTTGGAACGCAAGGCCGTCCTTCGCGAAATCGCCCTTGGTGAACTCGAACTCGACGCCTTTGGAGCGCCCGGTCCCCGTGTTGAGACCGTCGACCACGCCTTGCGCGCCGATCGGAATGCTCTGCAATTCGTTCTGCGTCTCGCGATAGAACGGCGTGAGCTTGAACGCGACGTCGGTGCCGCGCAGGCGCTTCTCGAGCGAGAAGTCGTAACTGTTGGCGTACGATGGGGCCGTTTGATGGTACGGTTCGTTGAACCCATACGGCAGGAACGCGGCGAGCGTCGATGCCGAGTTCTGCTGCAAATAATTGTACTGCTGGTACGACGCGCCGGGCTGTTGCGCGTACCGTCCGTACGAGGCGCGCAGAACCGTGTTCGGGTCGAGTTTGTACGTCAGGCCGGTGCGCGGTTGAAACGCACCGTAGTTGGTCGTCTGCGGCGAGCTGTTGACGAGCGGGACGCAACCCGTCGGTGCCGAGGTGAAGTCCACCCCGGTCGCCGGGTTGATCGCCACCCCGGTCGCCGGATCGATGGTGAACGTCGTCGGTGACGGTGAGCCCGGCGTGTAGCAATTCTCGCGGTTCCAGGCTTGGAACCAGAACGGCCGCTCCGGCGCTTGCGTGTCGTTGAGCGCGTAGACGAATTCCTCGTAGCGGAGGCCGGCGTTGACGACGAGTTTATCGCTGGCCTGCCACTGATCGCTCAGGGACGCCGCCGAGAAGTATGGGCGGACGTCGTCGACTTGGGCTGCTTGGCCGTTCTCGGTGACGACCCACTGCGCGCCGTTCGCGGCGGCCAGTCCCGTCGGCGCGCCGGGAAGCGTTGGTCCGCTCCCGTACTGCGAGACCACCCAGTAGCTCCCGCTCGATACGGGACCCGCTGAACCGTACGCGGGGTTGAAGCAGCTCGCGTAATTCCCGAGTGGCGAATAACAGTTGCCCTTCGCGTCGACCAGATCTTCGACGACGGTTCCGCCGTTGGAGCCGTTGGAAACGGTCTTCGTGCGCTGCACCTGATACGAGGCGGTCGCCGTGATCAGGTTGCTGGAATTGATCTGATTGTCATAGCGCGCGTTGAGCCCGTAGGTATGGCCGTTGACCTCGTAGTCGGCGATCTCGCCGCCGTAGTCGAGGTTCGCGCTGGTCGGCCCGTCGATGAACCAGTCGTTGTAATCGGTGTATGCGAAGAGCCTCAGATACGAGTGATCGTCGAAGTTTCGCTGGTACTGCAGTTTTAGCAGTGCGAATCCGTTGTCCGTGGTGTCCTGCTGTCCGACGGGAACGAGCGTGTTGAGAAACGCGTGATTGCTGCTGTTCGGAAAGAGCGCCGGCACGAGATCGCTGGGGTTCAGCGGCTGGCCGAGCGGACCCGTGTACTGGTAGTTATCGACGAAGTTCGTCGGGAACCCGATCGCGTTCGAGACATAGCTTTCGCCGCCGAGATCGTTTGCCGAGCTGTAGAACGGCGCAAAGACGCGACCGTTCGTGTAGAGCAGTTGGATATCGTCTTTGCCGCTGTCGTGTTTGTGCGGGATCGCGAAATGGAAGTTGCTGACGAATTCCGAGTCGTACGTCTCGGCGATCGAATACGATTGGCCGGGCGAGAAATACGCCGGGCCGCTGCCGTCGTAGACCGTCCCGTTGAGCCCCGTCGGAATCGAGAGCGGATAAAAATACAGCGGGTTACTGGCGGCGTTGAACTGATCGCCGTAGCGGAAATCCTGCGTTGCGTACGAGTAGCCGACGTAGTAGGTGAAGTTGTGGTTGTCGGTGCCGCCGCCGAGTTCGATCTGCGCCTTGTGGTAGCCGGCCGGACCGCCCGTGCCGAGCGTGACCTCACGGAAGCCGGGATAATTTCCGGTGCGGATGACTTGATTGATGTAGCCGGAGAGGCCGGAGGCGTCGGCTGAGGCGGGCGCGCCGCCGGTGTAGATCTGGAGTTCGCCTTGACCGAGGTTCGTGAGCGTCGAGATCGGCGCACCGTCCGAGGCGCGCATCACGGGAACGCCGTCGAGTTCCACGGCCGTATCTTCATAGTCGCCGCCGCGTACGTAGACGAGTTGATTCCAGCCCTGTTGCCCTTGCTGCAAACTCACGCCCGGAACCGATGCCATGGCGCTGTAGGCTTGGTTGAGGCCGCCCGCGCCGCCGAGCGTCGCGGCTGCTTCGGCGCCCGACGCGTTGATCGAATAGAGATCGCTCGTGAGCCCTGCCTTCACCACGCTCGAACTGCTCGTCGTCACGCGGCCGATCGTCTTGGTTTTCTCGAGCGGGACGTTCAGTTGCGGGACCTGGTCGGAGACGACCGTGATGCCTTGCAGCGTCGTCGTGATGTAGCCCGGCTCCGAGATCGTGAGCGCGTACGTATCCGGGATCAGCGAGATGAAGACGAAGTTGCCCTGCGCGTCGGTCTTCACCGATGCCGTTTGCGATGGCGACGCGATGGTCACGGTCAAGCCGGCGAGGCCGTGTTGGGTGACGCGGTCGACGACCCGTCCGCGCAGACCACCCGTGGTTCCGGCGAGCGCGGGAGCAAATGAAACGGTCATCAGAACTGCGATAAGCAGCGCCGATACAACGCGATGACGCACGACGATCTCCTAGCGAGTGCGAAGTTGAGTTGGTGAGTTGACTGAGTGCGTGCCGATTCTTTTGGCCGAACGGTTAGGCCGTCTTCGCGAATCTCGACGCCGGCGGCTCAGAATGACATGGGGCGGTGCACGATGACATGGGGCAGACCCGGCTCGGAGGGGCTAGGTATTGGCGAACCAGCCGGCGGGCTCGACCGCCAGATTTACGTTGATCTGTTTCACCTCCGTGTACTCATCGAAGCCGTACGTGCCGAGCTCGCGGCCGATCCCGGATTGTTTGTAGCCGCCCCACGGCGCTTCGTTGTAGGTGGGATGATAGGTGTTGATCCAGGTGATCCCGGCGCGCAGCGCGCGCACGACCCGATGCGCGCGGGCGGCATCGGTTGTGAACACGGCGCCCGCGAGACCGTAGACCGTATCGTTGGCAAGGGCGATCGCCTCAGCTTCGTCGTGGAACTTCTGCACCACGAGAACGGGACCGAAGATCTCCTCGCGCACGATCCGCATCTGCGGCGTGGTCTCGGTGAAGATGGTCGGCAGCAGATAATTGCCCGCGCCGCCGCCCGCGGGACGGGTGCCGCCGCACGCGAGCCTCGCGCCTTCGGCGATCCCAAGCGCGATGTAGGCTTCCACCTTCGCAAGATGCGACGCGCTGATCATCGGACCCATCTCGGTCGCCGGATCGAATCCGTTGCCGACGACGATCTTCTGCGCGCGTTCGACCAGCCGCGCGACGAAGCGGTCGTGGATCGTCGCATCCAGCAACAGTCGCGAACCGGCGGAGCAGACTTGACCGCAGCCCGCGTAGATCGCGAAGAGTGCGTAGTCGACGGCCGTCTCGAAGTCGGCGTCGGCGAAGACGATGTTCGGCGATTTGCCGCCGAGTTCGAGTGAGATCTTCTTGAGGTTGCCGACCGCCGCCGTCATGATCGAACGCCCCGTCGCCGTGCCGCCGGTGAAGGCGATCTTGTCGACGTCGTGGTTCTCGGCGAGTTCCGCGCCGACGACCGGACCCGCGCCGGTCACCACGCTCAGGACGCCCTTCGGCAATCCGCAATCGTCCATGATCTTCGCAAGCCGCAGCGCCGTGAGCGGCGTGAGTTCCGAGGGCTTGAGCACGCACACGTTGCCGGCGGCGAGCGCGGGCGCGAGCTTCCATGCGGCCATCAAGAGCGGGTAGTTCCACGGCACGATCTGGCCGCACACGCCGATCGGCTCGCGTACGGTGAACGTTTGCGAAGGTGCGGGGACGTCGAAGGTCTCACCGTGCGGTTTGGTCGCGAGGCCGGCGTAGTAGCGGAAGCAATTCGCAGCGTCGGCGAGATCGTACGCGGTTTCACGCAAGGGCTTGCCGGCGTTGCGCGTTTCGAGCCGCGCGAGCTCGTCCGCGTGCGCCTCGAGCGCGTCCGCGATCGCGAAGAGGATCTTCGCACGATCGTGCGCGGTCGTCGTGCGCCACGGACCCGCATCGAACGCGGCGCGCGCCGCCGCGATCGCGCGGACCGCATCGGCGCGCGTCCCTTCGGCGACGCGGCCGATCGGTTCGCCCGTGCCGGGATCGATCAGTTCGCGCGTCGCGCCGTCGGACGCGGCGCACCACTCGCCGGCGATGAACATCAGCGCGGTTCCGCCGTCGTCGACGACGAGTTCGTGCAGTTCCGGATAGGCTTCGGTGACGGTCATAATGTGAACGAGGATCCTCCGGTCAGGCGACGCGCAGTCGCGGCAGCGAATCGAGCGCGCCGGCAAGCGTTTCGATCACGCGGCGCGCTTGGTGGGTTTCGATCGTCAGCGGCGGCTCGACGCGCACCGTCTGCGCGTTGATCAGCGTCCCGGCGACAAGGATGCCGTGCTCGAAGAGATATTTCGAGACCTTGAAGCCGATCTCGTTGGTCGCGAACTCGATCGCCATCAAGAGTCCGCGTCCGCGGACTTCGACGATCTTGTCTTCGTGGCCGATCGCCGCGGCGCGCATCCCCTCGAGCATCAGCGTGCCCATCTCGGCCGCGCGTTCGGGCAGGCGCTCTTCGAGCAGCACGTCGATCGTCGCGATTGCGGCCGCGCACGCGAGCGGGTTGCCGCCGAACGTCGTCGTGTGGATGAACGGGTTGGCGAAGAGCGTTGAGAACACGCGCTCGTTCGCGAGTACCGCCCCGATCGGCATTACGCCGCCGCCGAGCGCCTTCGCGAGGCACATGATGTCGGGGACGACGTTCTCGTGTTCGCAGGCGAACATCTTGCCGGTGCGGCCCATCCCGGTCTGCACTTCATCGAGGATCAAGAGCGCACCGTAGCGATCGCACAAGGCGCGCACGCCGCTGAGATAGCCGGGCGCGGGGACGTTGACGCCGCCCTCGCCTTGGATCGGCTCGAGCAACACCGCGCCGACGTCTTCGCCGGTGAGTTTGCAGGCTTCCATCATTTGTTCGAGCGCGTCGAGATCGTCGAACGCGATGTGACGGAAGCCGGGCAGCATCGGTCCGAACGGCTTGCGGAACGCGCCCTTCGCGGTCGTCGCAAGCGCACCGTAGCTCTTGCCGTGGAAGCCCTTCGTCGCGCAGACGATCGTGGGCTTGGCCGGATCGAACGCGCGCGCGAGTTTGAGCGCGCCTTCGATCGCTTCCGTTCCGCTATTGCAGAAGAACGCGTATTGCAAGTCGCCGGGGGAGATCATCGCGAGGATCTTCGC
>Ga0116226_10006843_pt1 | contig 10258 bp, 7 predicted proteins | sample S1TSphfallax_FD_89692 | JGI IMG/M metagenome (GOLD analysis project Ga0116226, IMG submission 89692) | Host-associated microbial communities from peat moss isolated from Minnesota, USA - S1T2_Fa - Sphagnum fallax MG | ecosystem: Host-associated > Plants > Peat moss > Unclassified | place: USA...
AGGTCGCGTCCCGGATCGTTTGGGTCTTCGGATGGAGCAAACCCGGTGAGAGGAGCGCTCCGGCGTTCCGGTGGTGCGATCGCTTCGGTGTTCAGGCCTTAGGATGAAGATATCGCACCAAAGTAATGTAAGCGACTCCACAAATGTGTTATTGGCTGATCCATGGTTGCACCGCGCGGGTTGTGTGACCAGGCAGGCGCGATGTAGGTCCCGTCGTTCTGATAGGGATTTGGTGCCCTGGCTGTGCCAAAACGGGGCCGGATGGGGTGCGACAGGGGCCGATGTAGCGCGGATCGCCATCGCATTGCGATTCTGGGGCGGAGAGACGGCCTCTTTCCGGCCGGTGGCTTGCCCCGCTGATAGAGTGGAGTCTTTAGACGGAGACGCTCCACCGATGTCTTTACCGGGTCATTTTCTGTTCGCATCCTCGCAGCGCATCCACTTCATCGGGATCGGCGGCATCGGCATGAGCGGCATCGCCGAGATACTGCTGACCATGGGTTACGCGGTTTCCGGTTCGGACCTGAAGCGGTCGCCGGTGACCGACCGTCTTGCGAAGATGGGCGCGCGCATCTTTGAAGGCCACGGGGCCGCGAACGCGACCGCGTGCGATGTGGTCGTCACCAGCAGCGCTGTTTCGCCGCTGAACCCAGAGGTGGTGGAAGCGCGCGCCCGCAAGGTGCCTGTGATCCCGCGTGCCGAGATGCTCGCCGAACTGATGCGGCTGAAGTACGGGATCGCCGTCGCCGGAATGCACGGCAAGACGACGACCACATCCATGATTGCCGCTGTTCTCGGCGGCGGAGGCCTCGATCCAACCATTGTGGTTGGGGGAAGAGTGGACGCCCTGGGCTCGAACGCCCGGCTGGGCAACTCGCAGTACCTCGTTGCCGAGGCCGACGAGAGCGACCGCTCGTTCCTGAAGCTCTCGCCGATCCTCGCCGTCGTCACCAACCTGGACCGCGAGCACATGGACTGCTACCGCGACATGGCCGACATCGAAGCCGCCTTCCTCGAATTCATGGACGGCGTCCCTTTTTACGGCGCGACCACGGCGTGCGTGGACAACCCGCTGCTCGCCGCGATCCTGCCCCGCGTCCGCCGGAAGGTCTACACCTATGGCGAGTGTGAGGCCGCGGACTTCCGGCTCAAAATTCTGCCGAAACAGGCGGACTGCCACGCATCGTTCGAGGTCACGTATGGCGGCATCCGGATGGGCCCGTTCTCGCTCCATGTACCCGGCAAACACAACGTGTTGAACGCGACCGGGGCGGTCGCCATCGGCGTGCAGCTTGGCGTTAGCCCCGACCAGATCGCGGAAGGATTGGCGACCTTCCGCGGCGTCGACCGGCGCTTCCAGATCAAGGGCACGGTCGGGGGCGTCACGGTGGTGGACGATTACGGCCATCATCCGACGGAGATTCTCGCGACGTTAAGGGCGGCACGCGACTGCGGATACACGCGCGTCCATCTGTTATTCCAGCCGCACCGCTATACGAGGACGCGCGACCTGCTCGCCGAGTTCGCTACCGCCTTCGGCGACGCCGACACCGTCCAGGTGCTCGACATCTATGCCGCCAGCGAAGAGCCCATCCCCGGCATCACGGGCGAAGTTCTGGCCGAGACCGTACAGCGAGGCCACTCGGGAAAGGTCGCCTACGCACCTTCGATCCCCGCCGCCATCGCCGCGTTGGTCGCCGAGGCCAGGCCCGGCGACGTCATCGTCACACTGGGCGCCGGCAGTGTCTCCCAGGCCGCACCGCTGATCCTCGAATGGCTGCTGAAGGGCTAGGGGTCTCTCGACAATCAGTCTCCCAGCAGCGCGACGCCTCAAGTGTCGCCGCAGCTCTCAGCTGCTGGTCCGGGGTGGCCAGCGGCAGCCTGCGTCGCATCGCTAGCTCAAGATAAGCTGCGTCGTAGATCGTCAGCCGATGCTCTTGCTTCAGCACGGTCAACGGATTCGTCGCTTGGAACCAGTCGCGCCACCCGGCGACCGTGGCGCGTGATCGAGATCACCTCGCCCTTTTCTACCCGATCAAGCAAAGATCCCAGAGTGTTCTTCGCTTCGAACGCACCTATTTCGACCATGTGGCCTCACAATCCAGCTTAGTCCAGCTCATTTGCTGGCAATGCCTGCAAGGACTCAGTTCCTCCCCAGATACCCGTCCGCCATCTCTTCGCCCGAAGTCCTCGCGCCGCGCTATGCTCATCTCTGGCGATTCCTCGCGACCCTGCTCAGGTTTGCGGACAGACGACTTATTTTCGACTCCCCACGGTGCCGCCGTCGAGGCGCCTGAGGAGAGCTACGCTCCGCCGCGCCGACAGCGGCAGCCGGAGCGAGAGACCTCGCGTGGCTTCTCTCGCGACTTTGGAGACGACTTCGCCGCGGCTCTTCCGAGCTTCGATGACGATGCCCCTGCGGCCCGCCGCCGAGGCGCGCAGAACGGCTACCGGCTGCGCCTTAGCGGCCGTGCGCTGCAGGTACCCATTCCGAAGACTACCTGGGGGCGAATCTTCTCCGCGATCGCCTTTCTGGTCCTCGCCAGCGCCGCCGCGGCCGCGTATCTCGCCGTCCGCAGCTTCTTTTTGCACGATCCGCGGTTCACTATCGCGACGTCCGCCTCCATCCAGACGACAGGCAACACGCACCTCTCCCGCGCGCAGTTGCTCAGCGTCTTTGGCGAGGATGTGGAGCGCAACATCTTCCGTATCCCGCTTGCCCAGCGCCGCGCCGAGCTTGAGTCGCTTCCCTGGGTCGAGCACGCTACCGTGATGCGCCTGCTGCCGAACCACATCCGCATCGCCATCGTCGAACGAACGCCTGTGGCGTTCGTGCGGCAGGCTACGCAGATGGGCAGCCAGATCGGGCTGGTGGACGCGAACGGTGTACTGCTGGACATCCCCGCGGACTCGCCCGGCGATGCTCACTACTCTTTTCCCGTCGTCACGGGCATCAACGCGGCCGATCCGCTCTCTACGCGCGCGGCGCGGATGCGGATCTACGGCTACTTCACCAGCGACCTCGACAGCACGGGCGAGCGAATCTCGGAGAAGCTCAGCGAGGTGGACCTCTCGAACCCCGAGGACGTGAAGGCGCTGATTCCGGAGGTCTCGGGCGGCATCACGACGGACCTGCTTGTCCACTTCGGCGACTCCGACTTTCTGCCGCGCTACCGCAAGTTCGAATCGCACCTGCAGGAGTGGCTGACCGACCACCCCAAGCTGGCCTCGGTCGACATGCGGTATGAGCACCAGGTGGTGCTGGAGATGCAGCCCGGGGCAACGACAGACTCCGCGGTTGCGCCTCCGGTCGCGCCCGCACCGCGGCAACCGGTCCTGGCGGTGGCAAAGCCGGGCGTCTCCACGTCGGTGAAGCCCTTGCCGAAGCCGATCCTGAAGGCTGGCGCTGCTCCGAAGGCCGGCTTGAGCGTCAAGTCTCCGGCAACAAAGGCAATGGTCGCCGCGAGGCTTCCGGGCATCAAACCGCCTGTGAAGCCCGCCGCCCACCCGCAGCCGGAGCAGTGGCACATGGTGGTCGTGAAGCCGCACAGCAAGGAAGCGGCGGCGCTGCTTGCCCAAAACGCGGGCCAGTCCGGCGCGAAGCAGAGGTCGACAAACTCCACGCAGGCGGCCCCCCGGTGAACCAGCGCCCTGACAATCTGATCACCGTCCTCGACGCGGGAAGCTCGAAGTCCGTCGTGCTTGTCGCCGAGTTCCACGATGGCGTGCTCCGCTACCGCGGCCACGGCATCGAGGCGTCGCGCGGCATGAAGAAGGGCCTTATCTCCGAGCTTGGCCCCGCAGCCGAGGCCATCAACCAGGCCGCGCTGACCGCCGAGCGCACCGCCAAGGCCGGCATCGAGAGCTGCGTGGTCGGCATCGGCGGGACGCACGTGAAGGGCATCAACAGCCGCGGCGGCATCAGCCTGGGCAGCCGGATGCGCGACATCACGCGGGAGGAGGTGCGCGCCGCGGTCGACCGTGCCCGCTCCGTCGCGCTGCCGCCGGACCGCGAGGTCCTGCATCTGTTGCCGCAGGAGTTTATCCTCGACGACCAGCCCGGCATCCACGACCCCGTCGGGATGGTGGGCGTGAAGCTGGAGGTGAACCTGCACCTCTCCACCTGCTCGGGAGGCGTCGCACAGTCGGTCGTGACCTGCGCCAACCGCGCGGGCCTGGAGGTGGAAGACACGATCTTCGAGGGCATCGCCGCCGCCGAGGCAATCCTTTCCGCCGACGAGCGCGAACTCGGCGTGTGCATCGCGGACATTGGTGCCAGCACCACGGAGATCGCCGTCTTCTTCGAGGGCTCCATCGCCCACACGGCGGTGCTTCCGATCGGCGGCGACCACTTCACGAACGACCTCGCCGTCGGTCTCCACGTGCCGGTCGAAGAGGCCGAGTACCTGAAGAAGACCTTCGGCAACTGCGTCGTTACGGCGGTCCCGCAGTTGAACGAGATCGAGGTTGGCGGCAACCTCGCCTTCTCTGGCGGCCAACCGGCGCGGCTGGTCCGGCAGCGCTTTCTGGCGGAGATTCTAGAACCCCGCGCACGCGAACTGTTCACCATGCTGCGCGACAACCTTCGCATGGGCGGGGTTCTGGAGGCGCTGGGCGCGGGCGTCGTGCTGACGGGCGGCGGCGCGAACCTGCTCGGCCTGCTCGACAACGCGGAGAGCCTGCTGCGCGTCTCCTCGCGCATCGGTTCGCCTGTGTCGCTCTCGAAGATGCCGCCTGAGCTCGCCCGCCCGGAGTTCGCCGCCGCCATCGGTATGGTGCTGTACACGCACCGCACACAGGTAAGCCGCGCGCGGGAGCACAAGGACCTGCGGTCGAAGCTGAAGGCGATCTTCGCGGGCAGCTTTTAGCTGCTTTGCGGGAACAGCGACAGGAGTTAAGGGAACAGCGACAAGACGGTCGTGATCGAAGAGAGCACCTTGCCCGCCGTCGTGATGTTCTTCGTGATGCTGTTGATGCTTGTCTGCAGGTCCTTCAGGGCCGCGTTGGTCGCCAGCACCTGGGCGTTGAGCTTGATGTAGACGTCGGTGTTGTTCTTCAACTGCTGCTGGTCGATCTCGTCGATGAGCGCCCCGACCGCTTCCTGCAGTCCGTGGATGGTGTCCTTGCCGCTGATGTCGGAGGCCTCCCAGTATGCGCTGCCGAGGGCGTCGTAGAGTGCCTGGTAGGCGTCCCCGGGATCGGGGTTGTCGAGAACGGGGTTGACGATGGGGGGTGCGGCCATGGTTTTTCTCCGGTAGGGTCTTTTGAATTGTGCGCGGCGATGGGCGACTTACTGCGTGGAGGCGTAAAACGCTCCAAGATCGGTGCCGAATTGGATCAACTCGTTGAGCCGTTGCTTCAGGTTCTCGGGGTCCTTGCCGTTGGCCGCCTCGGTCAGCGCGGCGTGTGCCTTGCCGAGCGCCTGGACGGCGTTCTGCAGGCTCGCCAGCATGGCGTCGTTCTCCTTCTGCTGCGCGGCCAGCGTGATGAGCTTGGCGATCTCCACGCGGCGCAAGGCGGGGTCCATCTTCGGGTTGTTTTGAATGAACTGGTTTTCGTTGGTGATGGGCGTCTGGTAGTCGCGGTCGGCCTGGCGGCGCAGGATGTGGGCGTCGCTGTCGATCAGTGTGCAGAGCGCCTGGACGCTGGGGTCCATGTCCGTGGTCGCCTTCGCCAGCCCCTGTTTGGCGCGGCCGTTCATCAGCAGCTTTGCCAGTGCGTCGATCGCGGTGGCGACTCCACCCGACTCGGCGGCGCTGACGCTGGGGACGGAGAGGCTGGGAAAGAGCGTCTTCAACGGGGGAGCGGCCGCGGCGTTCAACGATTGCAGGTTCGCGCCCGCCGTGGTGAGGGCGGTATCGAAGGCCTGGTTGCGGTTCTTCGTCTCCGTCAGGCCGGCCAGCGCCTGGGAGTATGCCTTCAGCCCTTCGAGAACCTTGGTGCGCGCGGCGATCTGGTCCGGCGTGAGCAGCGGAGTGGTGGCGGTATCGGGCCGCCAGCCTGGGGTGTCGTAGTTGTCGATCGCCGCCGCTACCTCGCGGTCCTGGTGGAGCTGGTTGGCGGTTCGATAGGCCGCCTCGGAGTTGGTGACCACGGTCGCGGTCGCCGTGGAGAAGGTCGCGGTGGATTTGGCGAGGGGAGAGAGCGTCACCACGCATCCGGTTGTGCCCAACGCGAGCGCGGTGGCGACCAGAATGGCACAGGCCCCCAGGAACCGGCGAGCGTGGGAGTTTACCGGGCACGGGATCGTGGTTTTTTTCATGCTGGGATATGAAATGGAAGCCAGCGCGATGTCAATGGGAATCTGCGGGGCGCGGTCGTCGGCCCCCTGAACCAGCGCAGCACGCGGTCGCCGGAGGTTCGGTTACACCGCTGCTTCGGCGTCCGCCACGGTCGGATAGACACGGAGCAGGGCCTTCACATGTGTCATGTCCAGCAGGGCCTCGATGCGCTGGTTCACTCCGGCCAGCGCCATCTTGCGACCGTTCTTTTCCGCAGCGACGTAGAAGTTGACGAGGACGCCCAGGCCGGCCGAGTCCATGTACTCGGAGTCCGCGAGGTCGAAGATGGTGAGAGGCGGCTTGAGCGTCCGCAGCTCATCCTGAAGAGAGAAGAGGTTGCTCAATACGAGCGGCCCGGAGAGCGTGACGATGGTCGCGCCCTCGCGAGTGCCGTTGGCGATAGTAAAAGTCAGGGGTGCGTCGCGCATGGGTTCGAGGCTAAAGAAACCGCCGCCTCCGCGGATGAACGCTGTATGAATTTCCGACTTGTGGTGGTTTGCATGGAGGCAATCCGCGTACCGGAGGTCCGAGGACGGGCGGCGGGTACCCCGCAATCCAAGTCACCGCTACAATAATGCGATGCGAGCGATTCAGATTACCCAGACCGGTAGCGCGGACGCGCTGGTCTATACGGAACTTCCCACGCCCGAGGCAAAGGCCGGGGAGGCACAGATCGAGGTCGAGGCCTCGGGCGTGAACTTCATCGATGTGTACTTCCGCGAGGGCCGGTATGCCTCTCCGCTGCCGTTCGTTCCGGGTCAGGAGGCGGCGGGGAAGGTGGTTGCGGTCGGTGAAGGGGTCACCTCGGTCAAGGTGGGCGACCGGGTGGCGTGGTGCGGCGTGCCCGGAACCTACGCGGAGATGGCCGTGGCACCGGCGGCCCGGTTGGTCAAGATTCCCGATGGCGTGTCGGCCACCGATGCCGCCGCCGTGATGCTGCAGGGTATGACGGCGCACTATCTGTCGCATTCCGCCTACGCGATTCAGCGCGGCGACGCTGTGCTGATCCATGCCGGGGCGGGCGGAACCGGCCTGCTGTTGACGCAGATGGCGAAGCGGCTGGGAGCACGGGTCTTCACGACTGTCTCGACGGAAGCGAAGGCGGAGCTTTCTCGCAAGGCCGGCGCGGACGAGGTGATTCTTTACACGCAGTGCGACTTCGCGGCCGAGGTGAAACGGTTGACGGAGAACGCCGGTCTGCCGGTCGTCTACGACAGCGTGGGGAAGTCCACCTTCGACCAGTCGCTTACGTGCCTGCGGCCGCGCGGGACGATGGTGCTGTTTGGCGGAGCCAGCGGTGCTGTGCCGCCCTTCGACCTGATCCGGCTTTCGACGATGGGATCGCTGTACATCACGCGGCCCACGCTGAAGGACTATGTCGCCACCCGCGAGGACCTGGAAGCTCGCGCCGGAGATGTACTCGCGTGGCTCGCCGACGGCAGCCTGAAACTGACGACCGAGCACACCTATCCGCTGCGCGAGGCCGCGCAGGCGCACCGCGACCTGGAATCGCGCAAGACCAGCGGCAAGGTCCTGCTGACGCCGTAGACTCTGAGGTACTGAATGACCGATCTTCGCCGTGTCAGGAATTTCGTTGCGCTCCTTTGCGCGGCCACAGCGCCGGCCCACGCGGTCATCGTGCGGGGCACGGTTACCGACCCGCTCGGTGCCGTTGTGATCGGTGCGAAGGTGCAACTGGTGCAGGGAACCGGAGTGATCGCCCTGGGCCGGACGGACGTCGACGGCAGCTTCGAGATTCGCAGCACCGCGACGGGCCGGTTTCGCCTGCTGACCAGCGCGGCGACCTTTACGCCGGGCGTGAGCGAGGACTTCTACGGCGGGGTGACGGATGTGGTTTCACGGAACGTCGTGCTTGAGATCAACTCGGTCACCGAGTCGGTCACGGTGACGGCGACAGGCCTTGCCACGCCGCTGCAGCAGTCGAGCGCGGCGGTATCGCTGGTATCGCCGCTCGATCTCGGGACGCGGCTGGGTGTCGCGGACGAGCTTCGCCTTGCGCCGGGCGTCGAGGTGGTGCAGCAGGGCCAGACGGGTGGCGTCACTTCGCTGTTTGTGCGTGGCGGCAACTCGACGGCGAACAAGGTGCTGATCGACGGCATCCCGGCAGAGGACGTGGGCGGCGTCTTCGACTTCGGCACGGTCGCTCAGACCGCTGTGGCCTCGATCGAGACGTATCGCGGGCCGGACAGCGTGCTTTATGGCTCGGACGCCGGTGCCTCGGTGGTGTCGCTGGCGACTCCGCGGGGCGACGCCATCCGACCGTTGCTGGTCTACACCGGAGATGGCGGCAAGTTCTCGACGTATCGCAACCAGGGGGAACTGAGCGGCGCGCACCGGCGGCTGGACTACTACCTCGCTGCCGGCCGCCTCGACACCTCAAACGCGCTGCCGTTCGATGCTTATAAGGTGTTTACCTCGGCGGCGAACCTTGGCTATGCGATTACGCCGCAGCTCCAGGCGAGGTTGACCTTTCGCAACGCTTTTTCAAAGACGGGGCTGCCCGGGGCGCATGACTTCTTTGGGCTTTCGAACGACGCCGACGAGGCCGACCAGGACCTGTACTCCGGCCTGACGGTGGAGAGCCGCACCAACGGCGGGCGCTGGCACAACCTTGCGCGGTACGGCATCGCCCGCAAACGCGAGCAGGAAGAGCAGAACAGCAACCAGGGCAATCCGGTCGTCGTCGTGATTCCGCCATTCCAGTTTACGGAGTACTTCGGCAACGTGGTCACGATCCGCGGCGCGAACGGCTACAGCGCGACGGGCCAGACCAGCTTCTTTACGCCGGACAGCGACTCCGCCTCGCTGCGCGACGAAGTGTACTTCCAGTCGGACTATGCCTTCAGCCGCAGGTTCACGGGTCTGTTCGGCTTCCGGTATGAGAACGAGCGCGGCAGCTTCGTCGATACGGCGCTTGGCGAAGACGAACAGATCAAGCGGCGCAACTACGAGTACACGCTGCAGTTTCAGGGAGACATCAAGAACCGGCTCTTTTACTCGGCGGGCGGTGCTGTCGAGAAGAACCACCTCTACGGGATCGCCGGGACGCCGCGGATCGGGCTGGCATATATTCCGGTGCGGGTCGCCAACCGCAGGTTCCGTGGCACGAAGCTCCGCGCCAGCGCCGCGACGGGCGTGCAGGAGCCGACGCTGGCGCTCCAGTTTGCGAGTCTCTATACGGCGATCCTCAATAACCAGCAGAACCCCGCGCTCTACGGAGTCGGGCAAGCGACGGCGCAGCGCTCCCGCAGCTACGACCTTGGCGTAGACCAGAATGTGCTGGGGGAGCGACTTGTATTGAAGGCCGGATACTTCCATAACGTCTTCGACCACCAGCTTGAAGGCGTGGACTATAACGGCCTGTATTACGACTTCCACATCCCTCTGAATCTTGCGGAGTCGATCTACGAGGCCTATACGAACTCACTGGCCTTCCGCGCCCAGGGTGCCGAGGCGGAGGTCCAGTGGCAGGCGATGACCCACCTGTTCGTACGCGGTGGCTACACGTATCTCGATTCTGTCGTGAAGCAGTCGCTCGCGACCGACGCCTTGAACGCCCGGGACGGGATGCCCACGACCAACCCCAATATCCCGGGTATCGCCATCGGCGCGGAGTCGCCGCTGGTGGGCGCACGGCCCTTTCGCCGCGCACCGCATACTGGCTTCTTCGCGGTCGCGTATACCAGCAAGCACTTCGCCGCCGGCTTCAAGGGAGCGCTATCGAGCCGCAGCGACGACTCGACGTTCCTCGACTATGCGGACCTCTATGGCGGCAACACGCTGCTGCTCCCGAACCGCGACCTGGACTTCGGCTACGCGAAGCTGGACGCGAACGCGAGCTTGGTCGCCACGAGGCACCTGACGCTGTACACCCAGCTCGACAACCTGCTGAGCCAGCAGCACATCGGGCCTATCGGATACCCGGCCCTGCCGTTTACGGTGCGCGGAGGCATCAA
>Ga0116226_10006846_pt1 | contig 10256 bp, 12 predicted proteins | sample S1TSphfallax_FD_89692 | JGI IMG/M metagenome (GOLD analysis project Ga0116226, IMG submission 89692) | Host-associated microbial communities from peat moss isolated from Minnesota, USA - S1T2_Fa - Sphagnum fallax MG | ecosystem: Host-associated > Plants > Peat moss > Unclassified | place: USA...
AAGAATAATCATCACGAGAGGGGGCGCAACTCGGCATGATAGACAAGAAAATTTTTTCCTACTAGGTTTTTAATCTAAATAAACATATTTATTACAAGATGAACCAAAGGTTATGTCATTAATAGATAAGAATACAGATTTGTAGAAGATTTTTCATACTTAAACTTCGACAATAAAGAAATAAACTCACAGATTTTGTCGCTTCTGTAATATTTATAAATATTCAAGTGTATAAATAACCTCGATTGAAACCGGAGAAGTCTATATATGTGCGTGTGCACACCCACGAAATCAATTTGACAACTTTACTACGCACAGCTCACACAACTATTTCTTCGTTTTCTCTCTCTCTCTCTTCTTTCTCTCTATCGTGTACTTGGCGTTTTTTGTTATTAGAAATTGGTTTGCTCTCTCTCGTTTGCTTGCTCCGATTGTTGCAGTAGTGAGAAGTGTGCATGCGTTCGCGTTGTTTTCAGGCATACAAAGGCATGCCGCTGCGGCAATGACAGCGGCGACGGCAACTGCTATACTACTACGAATGAATATATAAATAGAATAGAGAGAGAGAGAGAGAAGAGAAAAAACGAAGAAATAGTTGTGTGAGTTGTGCGTAGTAAAGTTGTCAAATTGATTTCGCGGGTGTACACACACACACACACATATAAACTTCTCTATCTTCAATTGAGTTTATTTATATACTTCACTATTTATAAATATTAGAGAAATGAGTTCTATAAAAAAATCCTTGAGTTCATTTTTTTTTCTATTCTCTTAATTTATAAGTTTTATTTGAAAAATCTTATATAGAATTTTGTTCTTATCTATTAATGATATAGTCTTTTGTTCTTCTTCTAATAAATATGGTTATTTAGATTAAAAATATAGCAGAAAAAATTTTGTTTTATATCATGCCGAGTTGCGCCCCCTCTCGTTATAATTATTCTTCCCTTCTTCATCGTCTTTTCCCCGTTTATTACTACTCTTACTGCCGGCCGGCGACAATATGCCGTCGTCTTCATTGTCCAATCAATCTAATTGTGACTCATCTTTATTTCTTTTTGATAGCTATTGTCTATCCTTTATAATCATTTTTAGATCTAAAAAAAATAAAAAACCATGTTTATGGACGGTGACGACTGACCATCAGTTTCCACTCGTCCTGCTTTTTTTTCACTTTCCTGACCGGTCGAGTTCTTTTATCATTAAGAATATTTCTAGTCTATATTTGACAACTAAATGCAAGAACGTTCATATACATTACCAATGTGTTCTGTCGGTCGTACATCTCATGTTCCATCATCAGTAGGAAATATTTCAATTGATACTCATTTATCATCAACAAATCTATCGAATGATATTGAAACTGCAATTGAATCATCAACATCCACACCTGAATTAAATTTATTATTGGTAATAAAAAAAATGAATCTCGTTTATTGATATATATTTATTTAAATTTAGGATAAATTAACTGAAATACTTCGATTTCGTTCGGGTTGTCGTCGACATTTTGGTGTCATACAACAACGACAACCATCACCACAAGCCCCAGCATCATCATCATCATCAACAACAAGCTTAAAACGTTTACAATCGAGTAGTATTGAACCATTACATAATACTGGAGATAGTTCTCCAATAACATTAAATGGTTCATTAGCATCAACAGGTGCATGGAAATCATCGAATATTCATCATAAATCATCAATTTCAAATCGTTTTTCACATCATCATCATCATAAACATCATATAAATTTATCAACAAATATGAACAATTTCGAAAAGAAACGTCGTTTACCAAGTTTATTACAACGTTTAATTGATGAAGGAAATTTAATAAAAGAAGCTGTACGACGTCTTAAATCAAAACGTTTTTCACATAGTTTTAAACAACAAGAAAATGTTATTAATACTTCATCAACACCAACAACAAAATCTTCTGTTCAAAATCTATCAAATTTAACTTCACGTTTGACACCATCATTATCACCATCACCATCAATAAATATCAATATACCACAACAATTAAATGATTCTCCAACTCAAACAACATCATCACCAAATCGTGGTATATCATGGTTTCTTTCATCAAGTGTATTTGGTGTAAATGCATCGACCACAAATCATAATAGTGGAAGTGGATCACCACTTCGTACATGTTATCCTTCGAATACACATGATCGAACACCGATGGAAATTGGTATTTATGATGGATAGTATAGACTAATTATACAGGTGAAAAGAAAAAACAACTTCTATGTTTGTTTTTGTATGAAAAAAATGCAATACATCATTTTGTATTTGTTTGCCTTGATGAGTAACAGACAATGTCTGCCAAGTATTTGTATTGTTCTTTTATGCCCGGCTTGCCTTCATTTAATGTATTTGGTCTTTGTCTTTCCGTTTTGTTTTTTTGTCTTCATTGGCCATTACTCCATTCTTATTTGTCAAACATATATAACTATATAAAAAGGTCCCGCTGAGCGAATTTTCTCACCGGTTTTTTTTCTTCTCATTTATCAATTTTATTATAGAACATATACATATATATGTATACATTCCTTTTTCTTGTTTTGTTTATTGTTGTAAATAACATAACAAATTCTATCGCCATTTTCTTTAACTGCTAATACTGTATCTGAGTTTTTGATAACAGTAAATCCGTGTTACCTTGTCATCATTATCATGTATTTGTTTGCTATTGCCTGTAGTATTCGACCGTATAACACAGAAATGAACGACCCGGTTTTTTTTGTCACTATGGAGAGAGTTAGTCACTTTCGTGCGCGCGCGCTTTTGTTCACCTTATATCTCAGGTATTATTTGTTTGTTTTTTTGCTTGCTTACTTCTTGCTAATGCTATTGTTGTTGTTGTTCTCTACTTTTGCCTTGTTCTGACAACCAACTCTTTTTTTTTTAGTATTATTCTATCTCTCGTTCTTTCTTTTGTTTGTCTCTGCTTTCGCGCGAATATGCACACGCATTTTTTTTTAATATTGTGTGGAAGAACATATGAACTGCATACTAGAAATTTAAAAAAATTTATTGAAAAAAAAATGATGAACATATGTTGTGACGAACAATTAATTGGATTGGGACAGGAAAAATAAAGGGAACGGATGTTGACAATGATCACCACATACACAGACACAATACATTGCATGTGTATGTGGATCATGTGTATTCATTATCAAATCGGATCAGAGAATAAAACTAGACAGATGGATGAACGAGGATAGAATAAATCATGTGAACTTTTTCTCTTTGTATTCTTTTATCTCCGATGAATGATTGACGTCATTTGTATTAGGACGATCACGATAACGAGTTCCACATATGAGATCCCATAGCGGCCAATAAAGACCATAATTAAAATTGTGTAAACGACCTTTACCTACATCGATAGACAATAATAAATTAATTTAAATATACAAATAAATAGAAATATTACCTTTATTATGATGAGCATAATGATGATTAACATCTCCTAAACGTCCATCATGAGCAGCAACTAAATAGAAAAATACTTTAATTCAATCGATGAAATCTCTATTAATTTACTAGCAAAGCATGAAGTAAATAAACCAAAGAATGCTAAAGCAATAGGATGAACAGGCATAACAAGTGCTGTTAAATAATGACCCATCGGACCTTTTAAATCAAATTACATCAATATTTTATTAATAAAAAAAATCTATCAAACCTTGTACAAGACCTTCTAATGGATGAACAGCATCTTGACAAAAAGCTGATGGATTTTTAAAAGCATGATGAGTTGTATGAATTTTATCCCATAAATATTGTGATTCATGTAATGCACGATGTGTCCAATAAAACCATGAATCAAATATAAAACCATAGATAAGAGCATTGAAAATAAACCATGTTAACGTATATTGTTTAGTAACAAAATAATTTGTTGTCCATAAATATGGTTCAATAAAATACATCCATGTTACAGCATATGTTGTATTACCTAAACAAAAGAATATTTGTTTTGAAAATTATTAATTCTTGTATACATACCAAACATAGCACTAATTCCTAAGATTAATTCTTTTCGTATTTGTCTTTTTCGCTGTTGTCGTTGTTCATTAGTTAATAATTCGGATTTAAAACCTTTTGGATTTGTAAATTCTAATATTCCAGCTGTTAAAATATATTGTAATGTATATGAAACAAATACAAATACACTAACAACAAGATAATCATTAAATGATGTCATATCAATTAAATGATCAGATAAAACTTTATTCATTTTTATATATGGCCAAAAAATTGCTGATATTAACGATAAAAGTGATAATAAAGCGATTATACATGATCCAATATTATCTTCAATAGCAGCTTGAAATGTTTGTCGATCCGGTGGAAATTCTGTTACAGATTTCATGTCTGTCAGATTTTACTAGATAAGAACAAAATGCAAATGAAGAGATGTATGGCGTGATGTTAAAAAACTTTAGGTAAATACTGAAAAAATGACTCAGAATTTAGGTTTTTTTTTTTTCGAATTTTTTATTAATGAGATACATGATTCTAAGGAGAACAGATATATAAAAAAAGAATAATTCATTATATTTCAAATGAATCTAATGATGTTCAATAAATAAAAAATCAATATGACACTTACATTTTTTTTTATGTTTGGTCGTTTATTCTGTTTTTTTTTTGTTTCTATTTGTCTGCCTTGTATCAACTCTCAAATAACAGACAGAAATAAAAATGAAGACAAAGATAAATAAAGGGTTAGAAAAGATGAATAACTTCTTTTTCATTTTTGTTCCTTTAATTTGTTGAGTGCAAGTATACATCAATTCACTAACACGTGTCATATTCTTCCTACCTGTGACGTAATATGTTATTTTTAAAGCGAAAAATAAATGAAAATTCAGTTATTGTTTCATTGTTATGTGTAATTTCTTTCTACGTGAACAATAATAATTATCAAAAGTATGTCAATGGTTCATTCAAAAATCTTTTTCGTAATTTCATGTTTATTATTTCAGTAATATGAGATTCATTAGTTTCTGTATACCAGAATACTTTCTTGGAATTTTCATGAAATAGAATATGAGCATTATGATAATGATCCGAGTTGTTTCTTTGACATGGTATGACTGTCCACCGGAAAATAACGACAGTAGGAAAAAAAAGAGTAATCTCGCATATTGCTTATATAAATGAAATAAACAAGATGGAATTTATTTTTAGAATTAAATTTCAGCATTTTACAAAATTAAGATTGAATAACATTTCATCAAAAATGAAATATTCTTCCTAAAATTAACATAACTAACGAAAATGTTCTTGAAGATAACTCTTGGATGGCACGCGCATTATTTGACGTCAAAACTTGATAGCAATCTTCTCAGGTGACATTTTTTTATAGCTCTATCACTTATCACAATCTACAACTAATAAGGTATTCTTCAGAGATAAAATTCCAGGTTCTATTCGTTTACTTGCATATTAAATATATGGTTACATAATCAAGAAAGTGCATTGGAGTCCTTCGGTAGGGTAGATTTAAAGTTACAAAGAGATTCGGACATTTTCACCTTGATATTATCCAACGAATTCATAAGACGTTATCTTCATAAAATAGAAACTCACGTTTCACTGTATGAAAACAGATACAAATTCATATGCAGCTATTGGACTTGAGCATGTATAAATGTATTTTTGTCGAGATACACAATTTTATTGTCTGCGTTGCCATGCCAAAATATAGCTCTTTTCTCATGTAGGCATTGAGACTTATGTTTTGGTGATAATTATCATCGATGTACAAATTTTCTTGTTTGATCTCAATTTAAAAATAAGGATAAAAAAAGTCTAAGAATTACTGATCCTAATGATCACAATTGTTTCATCCTGTATTATGAAAGTGATTCTTATACGGAAATTTTTATTCTAAACTGGATATTCTCAATCTTCATAAGCCATTTGCACGATTTTGAAATAATAATAAGAGAGAATTGCTAGAAATTCTAAGTTATTTTCTAGCCATATAGCGAAAGAACTTTCAAATAGACTTTTCCCGGTATAACCAAAGTGATTTTTATAGAAATATTTCTCTTTCCTCCAGATGATTAAAACAAGTATGTTAAAATGAGAATTTCACAAAATACATTGAGAAAACGTTCAATATGTCTTCTATTATAAATCAAAAAAAGAAGTTAAACTGCCAATATAATAGAAAATCATGAAACTTTTTGTAATCAATACCATTCCATATATGTGTGCATTAAAAAGAAAAGTCTTCTGGACTTATATTCTGACATACAAAATATTTTAATCTTTTATTAGCTTCTATGTATACATATTGTATTCCCAATTTGTATCATTACTCTAGCTAATGGATGCGTCATAGTCCGAGTAGTTCGACAAAAACGATCTTGTTGTTCATCATGGCGTCGACAACGCAAATTAACAATGCAACTTCTTTATATTGCAATCATATATATTATCTTTTGGATTCCAATAACGTTTAATGGTCCTACTTTAACTTTGACATCCTCAGTGATACCATTGGATTTACAAATGAACTATTTCTTTTTTTTCGATTATCTGATTCCTATTTTATTACCGTTTGTTTCATTATCTTATTTATCAGACTTTACAAAAACAAGTTTTAGTAGGCGACGTAGATGTACCACACCTTTAACTGATATTAAATAAAAAATCTACTGAACGAGTGTTAAGAAAAGTATTATTAAATTTGATGTCAATATGAATTTACTTCACATGAATTCTTCAATAAACAAAATGTCCCTTCCGATCAAAATAAAAACAAATATCATTACTGATTTTATTATTAACCACAATAAGAAATTATCAATTTCTCGGAGAATAGTGATTTTTCTTCGATGTGTGAAGATAACAGCGATTGACCGTCGTTCAGTACTGTATTTATTATTTTTATAGAAATACGCTCAAATATACAATTACTCTCAAGATCAGAATTTTTATGATTAAAAAACAAACATGCTAGTGAAATGTTGAACTTTGCAGATGGTTGAACAATTGGTATCATCAAAAGTTTTGTTTTTCTTTTACCCTTCATGTGTCAATAAAAACATTTACATTCAATATTTTACTATCGATAACTTGTTCAATCCATAAAACAGACGAAATTGAAAAAGAAACTTTCAAACGAGATTTGTGACATCATCTTTTAAAAAAATGTATTTTATAAAAATGCTAATTTTAACGATAAAGAAGTAATAGCCAGCTGTCCGTATGTTTACTTAGTAAGACTTCCATAAATAAATAAAAATTTCGAGCACCTCCATTGATGAAAAATTTCAAGGATACATAGACAGTAGCGAAATTGACTCGTTATTAATCTGTTGATAAAAACTAATTGAATTGCGATTTAAATATTGATGTGAATTTTCTAATATTTTCTTGCTTCATATGTTTTAGAAATATGAACTAAATCATCTAATTGTGTACAAATAATTATAATGTAAATATTATGAATAATAATAATACTGGGTATTTTCCCAGACGGTATTAAAATATAAAAGTGATTTGTCGCAACAATTTTCTTTCACATTCCATCTGTTAAAATAAACTATTTTATGAATATGAGCGACATTACACCGTTGACACCACTCCGTCTCGAAGCTTTACCTGATGAAATCTTACTCGAAATCTTTCGATATATAAAACCAATTGATCTTGTCAATTTGAAAGGACACAATCAACGTCTTAATAATGTAGTACGAGATATCAAATTGAATATTGTTATTGAATATCCAGAAGAAGATGATGAAAAAGATCTCGAGTATCTTATGAATTTTTCACCGAAACAAATTATCTATCTCGAACTGCGCTATGGTTGGAAAGCATTTGATTTAAATGTATTTCAAGAACTTCGATCTCTTATATTGAATTGTACCTATCTATCGAAAAACCAGTTAGATCAGGTAAGTCTAATGACATCACGCTATTGTTTATAGAGTTGATAAAATCATAATTTAGCAACATAAATATGTGTGTATCATTATAGATATTCAGTATTAAACTGCAACATCTCGAGCGCATCTCGATTGATAATGTTCCACATGATTTCTGCAAAGAATTATTACTTATCATCCTTGATAATGAACATTTTCCACTACTCGAAACTTGCCAATTCACAGGAGAATTTCATTACTTCATCGAAATTAATGACCATTGTCGATTGCCAAACAATACAATGCGTGCAATTATTCTCAGTCAATGGTATGGATCACAGCTTGGTCCTCTATTCAAGCTTTTACCTAATTTACATCGATTTGAAGCTAATATTGAAGAATCAGTTGACTGTTTATCAAACATTGATCAGCCGCATATGGCACTTGCAGATGTACGAGTAACACTCAATGATGTATTGAACGATCTGAACGGAATGCTCCAATTCATGCCTAATCTCAGACGATTACGTGTTAGAGGAAAGATAAATGATGATTCGGTGTTAGAACATTTTGAAAAATTGGCAAAGATCATTCGTTCTCATACACCTACTCTACAACGTTTTGATTGTGAATTATATTTTCATTCGTGGTATGAACAAGTCGATATTATTGTTATACAACAACTTGCTCCATTTTTTAAGAAGATACAATGTCTTTTGGGAAAAAATAGAAATCAGTGTTATGCAACTGATTTAACAGAATATCCGCCATTTAGCGAATATGCATGTAAGTATAAATCATTGAATTCATTTTTATAATAAACGATTATTTCTTTTGATTTTCAAATGATTCAGATTTCACTAGTGATAGATTGATACCCTATGTTTATCAATGATTTCTGCGAATGTCATTTTCAAATCTATCATTTAAATAGTACTCGAAATTTTTTTTCGTTTTTGTATATTTGAAATGATTTCACTTAAACATAGTTTCATATATTTTAGATGTGGAAAGATCAGTAAATTACACTACATCATATTCTGGAGTAATGCATGGGTACGATAGTAATCATGATTGTGATGATGATTACTGTGATAATGATGATGATGACGGGGATAGATGGTTCAATAATGAACTTAGCTATCGTGAAAATTACAAGCGACTTTATATGTGTTCTCCATGTAGTGGAAACAATGATGGTTATTAATTCGAATGATTGTACAACATTGTTTCATTTGTCTTGAGAATTTATTCATCATAATAAGTTTTGAAATATAGTAAATAAAGTTCAATTGATATCCTAAAACCAATCTATTCAATTTCATGTTAGAATACCTGGCATATCTCCTTAAAAAAGTAGAAAATCATTATAACGATAGTTATTAATACATTTATGGTTAGCATTACTCGTTGAGATGCATTACACAAATCCGTATTGCAACAACAGGAAAATCTAGTTTCAGGAGCATTTGCATGTACTTGACATTTATTTCTTGAACAAGAATTGAATGTAGCTGTACCTCGCTTGTATTAAATGGTATGGGACATGTATCATACACGAATAGCAATCAATTTCATAAGTTTTCTCTTAATAACAATAGTAAACAAGAACGATATAGCAACAAGTACTTTCATTTCCTAATTCAAAGTTATATTATTGTTTCTGTTCATTTTTATTATTGGCTTGATTGACATTTATTGAGAAAAAATAAAATAAAATAATGACAAAAAAAGGAATTGCAAAACATCGGTATATTGCGAAACACAAAAGGTTGAAGGATAGACTTGTCTATGCACGTCTAACTAAAAAGCTAACACAAAAATATTGTTTTTAATGTCAAAAAAAATAAACCGGAAAAAAAGAATAGAATAAAATTGTTATCTATTTGAACCAGAGCGAGAGAAAGGAACGACCACCTGAGAATGTATTAAATTGGCAATTCAAATTGAACAGCTATTGAAGCTGATCGAGCTAAACTAACAATTTGAGCGAGTTTGACAACCTAAAATTAAAATCAAAATTTATATGAATGATCTTATAAACATTCACTATTAAAAATCATCTTCTTACCAATCGAGCTCCGTCATCAAGATCATCACAAGCAAGAATTTTAAATTGACTATTAGCAATAATTGCTTTTGCATCATCAACCCGTGTACCTACACAACAAACCAAATACATAACATAAAATATCATCGTTAAAATCGTTTACCTTGTAATCGTACAACAATTGGAATAGTTAATTTGAGTTCTTTTGCAGCTGCAACAATACCCTGAGCAATGATATCACATCTCATAATACCTCCAAATATATTAACAAATATTGCTTGAACCTAAATAATATTATC